>Ga0180009_10003635_pt1 | contig 17433 bp, 9 predicted proteins | sample OS_PC_MetaG_FD_123537 | JGI IMG/M metagenome (GOLD analysis project Ga0180009, IMG submission 123537) | Groundwater microbial communities from the Aspo Hard Rock Laboratory (HRL) deep subsurface site, Sweden - OS_PC_MetaG | ecosystem: Environmental > Aquatic > Deep subsurface > Groundwater... | reverse complement strand
CGCCGGCATATCAAAACCTTCGAATATCTCCTCCATCGCGCAATCTCCTCCATCGCGCAATACATTACCCGATTGTCGATGAGTTATTGTTAAATCCTGCAACCTGCAACCTGCAACCTGCCCCTTGCCACTGTTTATTTATATATTCCGGTACTCATAATTTTTCTTTCTCTGTAAAAAACTGAACAATGCCTGAAAATCCATGACCCTTTTTTGTAAGTTTGCCGTTTTACAACACTAATAAAACTCCGGAAGATGAAAAACGTCATTGGAATACGCCACGAAGACAAATACACCATGGAAAGGCGCGTACCTCTTATTCCCGATCATGTATCACAAATGGTGAAGCAAAATGGAATCCACGTGTTGGTTCAGAGCTCACCCAAACGCATCTTCAGGGATGGGGAATTTGCTGCAGCCGGTGCTTCAATAGTGGATGACCTGAAAAAAGCCAATGTCATTTTTGGTGTTAAGGAGATTCCTCCGGAAGTGTTTGAAGAAGGAAAAGCTTATGTTTTTTTCTCCCACGTGATTAAAGGGCAGCCCTACAACATGCCTATGTTGAAAAAAATGATGGAGATAAAATGCTCCCTGATCGATTATGAAAAAGTTACCGACGACACCGGCAAAAGGCTTATCTTTTTCGGTCGTTTTGCCGGTCTTGCCGGGATGATCAATTCATTGTGGTCCCTGGGCCGGCGTTACCAGGTATTGGGCATCGAAACCCCCTTCCTGGAAATTAAACAATCGCATACCTATCATTCCCTGGAAGATGCCGCTAAGGATGTGATGAAAGCCGGCCTGGAAATTGCTCATAAGGGTTTACCGGAAAAAATTCCTCCGATGGTAATCGGGTTTACGGGTTATGGTCAGGTATCGCACGGGGCACAGGAAATTGCGTCCCTGCTGCCATCCATGGAGATTACACCGGAAGAACTGCTTGAGATGGGAAAAAGCGGTAACTTTCCCCGTAATGTCATCCTAAAGGTTATTTTTAAAGAATGGCACTTGTCGGAACATAATGATCATCCGGAAACCTTTGATCTTAGTCATTATTATGCTCATCCGGAAGAATATCACAATGTGTTTGAAAAATATGTTCCTTACCTGACTGTTCTGATGAATTGCATGTACTGGGATGTAAGATATCCCAGAATAGTCACTAAGGATTTCCTGGAAAGACTTTATAAAGGTGGTAATCCGAAACTTACTGTTATCGGGGATGTCACCTGCGACCCGGATGGATCAATAGAATGTACGCATACAGGAACACATATCGAGGATCCTGTCTTTGTTTATAACCCCTTCACCCGGAAGTACACCATGGGTTTTGAAGGAGAGGGGATCCTGGATATGGCTGTTGATATCCTGCCCAGTGAATTACCCAGAGAATCATCGATTGCATTTAGCAATGCCCTTTTGCCTTATGTGAATGGTATTGCCGGTGCCGACTTTAATGCCGATTTTTATCATGTTCAGCTGCCGCCACCGATTAAAAGGGCTATGATACTTCATCAGGGAAAGCTGACCCCGGACTTTGAATACATCAACAAATACTTAAAATAATTAACGACTGAAAAACTTTGTTTTATGAAAAAAGTTCTCATTCTCGGTGCCGGAATGGTGGTGAAGCCCATCGTTCAGTATCTGCTGAAGGCAGGATATGGTGTTAGTGTTGCAACCAGGACAAAATCGAAGGCAGACGCCATGATAGATGGTCACCCCAATGGGGTTTCCCTTGCCTGGACCGTTGAGGATGAAGCAACGCTCGACAAACTTATCCGGGATCATGATCTCACGGTCAGCTTGCTTCCATATGCCTATCATGTGATGGTTGCAAAGAAATGCATCGCCCATGGTAAAAATATGGTTACCACTTCTTATGTAAAACCTGAAATGAAAGCTCTCGACGGCGAAGCCAGGAAAGCTGGAATTATCATCCTGAATGAACTCGGCCTTGATCCCGGCATCGACCATATGTCGGCCATGCGCATAATCGACCATGTACATGATAAAGGTGGAAAAATTGAAGAGTTTTATTCATTTTGCGGTGCGCTGGTTGCCCCGGAAGTTGAGAAAAATCCCTTTAATTATAAGTTTACCTGGGCTCCAAAGGGTGTAGTCATGGCCGGAAATAACGATGGTAAATATCTGCGGCATGGAGAGGTGAAATATATACCCACAGAGAACCTGTTCAAAGATGTGTACAAAGTTGATTTCCCGGAAGTCGGGATGCTTGAAGTATATCCGAACCGGGACTCCCTGCCCTATGTTGAACTCTATGGTATTCCGGAAACCCGCACCATGTTCAGAGGAACATTCCGCTATAGCAAATGGTGCGAAATCATTGATGCGTTCAAATCACTGAACCTGCTTTCATACGATAAATTTTCTATGGAAGGGATGACCTTTGCCGGTTTTATGGCCAAAATGACCGGGTCTGATCATACGAACGACATTAAAAAGCAGATTGCTGAAAAATTGGGGGTTGATACCAATGCCAACCCGGTAATTGCTCTGGAATGGCTGGGTATGTTCGATGAAAAGCCCATGAACCGCAAGGAAGATAGTCCATTTGAAGTCATATCCGATCAGATGATAGGGAAGATGATGATAGAAAAAAGTGAGCGTGATATGGTTGTCATGCAACATACCTTCGTGGCCAAATATCCTGATGGCAAAGCGGAAGTGATCAAATCCAGGATGCTCGACTTCGGTACACCGGGAGGGGATACTTCTGTTGCCCGCACGGTTGCGTTGCCGGCTGCATGCGGCGTAGAAATGATCCTCGAAGGTCAGATTACAGAAAAAGGTGTCCATATCCCTGTGATTCCTGAGATTTACAACCCCATCCTGGATCATCTTGAGAAACTGGGAATAGCCATGGCAGAGGAATATGGATTGCCATTGAGTGAAACCATAAAATAACGAAAAACCGGATGCGGATTTTTCTGTATATTCTGATTGCCGTTTTGGTCTTTTACCTGGTATCAGGATTGATTAAAAGAAGCAACAGGGGAAAGGGTCAACCGGAGAGCCCGCCTCGTTCCCGGCGAAAATCATCATACGCAAAATGGGTAGGAGGGGGGCTTGGATGGGCCTTTGGCGGTCCTATCGGTGGTATCCTTGGCTTTGTGTTCGGCTCGATTTACGACGGCATGCAAAGCGGTTCCTATGAATACAAGGGCACACAAACCGGCGATTTCAGCGCCAGCCTCCTGATCCTCACTGCCGCGGTGATGAAGGCAGATGGTAAGGTGGTAAAATCAGAACTGGATTATGTGAGAAATTTTCTCATCGCTCAATTCGGTCAGGAAGAAGCTCAGAAGCAGATTTTGATACTCAGGGAAATCCTGAAACAGGATATACAGGTGAAGGATGTGTGCGCACAGATCGCTCAGTATATGGAATATCCTTCCAGACTTCAGCTTTTGCATATCCTTTTCGGTATTTCCTCCGCCGACCGGCATTATCACGATGCCGAGGTAAATATGATCGAACAGATTGGAATTTACCTCGGCATCCGGCCGGAAGATTTCCGCTCCATCCGCGCTATGTTTATCAAAGACATTGATTCGGCCTATAAAATCCTGGAAGTTTCACCCGATACCACCGATGAAGAAGTGAAAAAAGCTTACCATCGCATGGCGGTGAAATATCATCCCGATAAAGTAGCCCACCTCGGCGAAGATATCCGTAAAGCCGCTACCGAAAAATTTCAGAAACTCAACGCCGCCTACGAGGAGATTAAGAAGAGAAGGGGGATGAAGTAGATCGGAGATCGGAGATCGGAGATCGGAGATCTGAGATCGGAGATCGGAGATCTGAGATCTGAGATCTGAGTTATGGGTTATAAAATAAGCATTTTTTTATATTTTCCCCTCCTAACCATATAACCATATAACAATATACCAATATAATCAATTATAAAACTTCCACGATACTCCAAACTTAAATGCAGCATCCTGCATGGGATAATGGGGGACCATATAATAACGGTGATCTCCGAACAAAGTATTGAAATGCTGGTATTTCAGGAAGATAACAGCTCTTTTTACTCTTAACATCAAATAAACGTCCATGTAAACATAGTTTCCGATTTCTTTTTCATCCTGAAGATAGAAACTCCGCAGGGCAGGCATGTATGCATCGGCATAATAAGCCGTGTTATAGAAAAAATCTACTCCGGGTTGTATGGTAGCGGCCCGGCCAAATATCCAGGAACGGAAAAAGAGGGAGGCATTTGCTGCGAAATCCGGAAGACGAAGTATGTCCTTATTTGTTGAATGTTGATAGATCAACTCGCCGTCGAGACAAAATTTCCAGAACCATTGTTCCCGTGAAAGGTAGGCACGGTAAACATTGAACGTTTTGTTATGCTGGGCGGGTAAGGCATTTTGGTCGAGGTAAACAAAATTGCCCAGGCTCATATATACGACTCCGGCACTAAGCCTTTTCCTGGTGTACGACAACCCGGCCTGAAAATTATCTTCCTTGCTGAAGCTGTTTTCCCAGCGGAAATTGTTTGCCGAATAGCGGTGGTAAAAATATGCCGGCTCCTGTTTCGATATTCTGGCCATCAGATAAAGGGTTCCCCGTGGAATACTGTCTTTCATGAATTTATACCCTATCCCTGCTTTTCCTGAAAAATCACCATTGTTGTAATCCCCGCTGATCACAGCGTATTGAGCGTTTATAAAGAAATTTTCCAGGAAACGGTAATGAAATCCTGCGCTGTACTGCCATTGCCGCAGATATTCTCTGGGGATATATCCGCCAAGTTCAGTATATCTGTATTTTGCTCCCATATAAATATAAAAAGGCTTCAGGAAAGCTGAATCATTATAACCCAGATTTGACCAGGTAATGCCGTTTTCAACATTGAAATAATAGACGGAATCAAATGTCCGGGTTGAATCCAGATAAATGTGATCATAGAATCCCGATTTGGGATCATCATCGATATATTTTTGTGTTTGCCTGATCTGGTAATAAGTATAGGTAATCCTTCCAAATTTCGATTTTTGGCCTTCCGGTCCGGATGGTTTTGAAAGGTTGACATACTGGTTTACAAAAAAACTGTTCTCCTTGATCTGATTTTGCGCGCTGTTCAGGTTTACCAGGTATAACTGCCGGTCGGTTTCCAGTCCCAGTTCGAATATGCTGTCGCTTTGTATCCCCCCGTTTTCCTGCACATAAACTTTATTGTGAAGATAGGCTGCCAGAACGCCGTATCTCCGGTTGTTCGTGAAAAACTGTGCTTTTCCCGTAAAGCTTTTGTCATCCGCCTTCTGGCGTTTATAACGGCCCGGGGCAAAAACATAACGGAAATTAGCTCCGATGCCTACATTACGGGAGATGTTCCGGTCGAACTTAATTTTCAGGATTTGTTCCTTCTTACCACCCATAGCATAAAAAATATCGGTGTATGGATCACTCAGGAGATAATACTCGGTGTTCAGGGGAGTATACAGGTATTCATCAAAGCTGTGTTGACCAAAGTCAAATCCGTTTTTCCAGGAAGGAGTGAATATAAGACTTTCGTACGCCAATCCCGGATTTCCCAGGCTGGCGAAAAAAGGATTATTTTGATGCAGTGGCGTAAAATATTGAGCATCCTTCATGCTGACTTTCACCGAATGGATTTTCCCTAAAGCCAGACTGTCGGCATTATGAAGAAAATACCGGGCATCCGAACTGTCTTTGGAAGTAATGATGGAATCACATTCCTGGGCGGAGGAATAAGGCGGCAGAAATGAACAAATGATTAGTATATAAACAATAGCTAAAAATAAGCGCATGTGTAATCCTGGTTGTCTTATGAACAGGGTTTATTGTGGTGGTAAAGGTATGAAGAATTTTTAAACGGTCTCCAGCTCTTGCCAGAGGCTAAAGGCGCTTAAACTTTTTAATAATCTCTCTCCAACCCCAACCTGTACAAAAAATTTACCTACCTTAGGTTTTTCAAATCAATACATCTGAAAGGCTATGATTCGCATTCTGATAATCGACGATGAAACGAATATCCGTACCATGATTGCAGGTCTTATTCAGGATTATTGCAAATCTGCAACAGTTATTGGCCAGGCAGCAAGTGTCAGTGAGGGTGTTGAAAAAATACAGTTATTACACCCTGATCTGGTATTGCTGGATGTAAAAATGAGTGACGGAACGGGTTTTGATCTGCTGAATAAAATTAATAGTATTGATTTCAAGGTGATTTTTATCACTGCTCATGAGGAATTTGCCATGAAGGCAATCAAGTTTTCGGCTTTGGATTATATCCTGAAACCTGTAGATCCGGATGAGTTGATTCGGGCAATAGATAATGCTGCCAAAGAAATGGAAGTCTCTCAGGAAACCCAGTTGCACCATCTGAAGGAATTTGTGAAACCGGCATCAAAATCCGAAAAAAAGATATTGCTTAAAACCCTGGAAAGTATGCATGTTGTTTCCCTGAATCAGATTTGTTGCGGCGAAGGAGAGGGTGGGTACACGCGTTTCCATATTCAGAATGGGAAATGCATTTTAGTATCCAAGACCCTGGGAGAATACGAGGAACTTCTTTTAGATTACGGTTTTTTCCGGGTACACCGTTCGTTCCTGGTAAATCTGGAAAAAGTGCAGAGTTTTGAACGTGAAGATGGCGGTTATCTGATTATGGACGGAGATTTGAAAGTTCCGGTAGCCTCACGAAAGCGGGAACATCTTCTCAAACTGCTTGAAAAACTTACAGAATAATTCTATGTTGATGATATCCGGCCTTTCCGTTGATGTAGCATCTTTTCTCCGCAAGCCTTTCTTCTTGTTGTTCATTTCGTTGCTGATGGTTTTTCCGCATGTGGCTTTCTCTCAAAATAGCCGCAATCAGGAAATTATTGATAGTTTGAGGTATATCGCCGATACTTCCCATGGCCGTAACAGGGTTTTTGCGCTGCGCTGTCTTGCGAATGAACTGGTAGAAAAGGGTTTTCCGGGTTCTAAAGACCAGTATTTTTCTTTGCTGTCCGAAGCTCTGGATCTATCTGAAGAAATGGGTTATAAAGATGAGATTAACAACTTGCGGCGTATTATTGGCAGGGAACTGGCAGAAGCAGGTTTTTTCCGGGAATCCTTGCCATATGCCCGTGCAGTAATAGATAGCACTTCAGGTTTAAATACAACAACGGACTCAAACCTGATGATGGGAGGATACAGCGTTTTATCCTTGGCTTACCGGGGTCTTGGTAAATATGATTCTGCGTTGTATTTTCTGAATAAGGCATTGAAAATAGGGGAGCATATTGTTTCGCGAAACACACTCGCCAGTACCTACCTCCAGTTGGCCGGATTGTATATAAGCATGGGGGATCCCCTTGCTGCTTTGGAATCGCACAAGGAAGCTTATTACATTAAGAAAAACAGCCGGGATCCGCAGGATCGTGAAAACATTGGTGCGTTTTCAAGAGTTCTTGGATACTCTTTCATGACCAATGGAAATTACAAAATGGCATTACGGTATTTCCGTGAGGCCGATTCACTATATGGAAATATGCAGGACAAATCCCTAAGGGTTAAAGTGTACCATACTCAGCAGGCTGCAAATATTGCCCGGGTTTACCAGCATTGGGGAAAACTGGATTCCGCATTGCTTTTCAGGCAGCTTGCCCTGCAAAGATTCAGCGACTATGGCATCGGGGAAACCAACATAAATGTTCCCAACCAGTATTGCTACATCGGAACCATATACCGTGAACAGGGCGATTTTCGACAGGCTCAGGAGTTTTTCAACCGGTCACTTGTTTTAAGAAAGCAAATTAAAGACTCCTTGGGTGTAGGAATGTGTCTGGACGAAATGGCGGAAATGGCAAGATTAAAAGGCGATCATCAGCAGGCTGTTAATATGTTACAGGAAGCGCTTTCCTGGAAAACTTCATTTCGTGTGGGGGAAATTGACCCGTTTCGCCATTCCCAATGGCTGGAAAGCCGATCAGAAACATATTTGTATTTGGGGAAAGTCTTTGCCGACTGGGATAAGCCTGCCGATGCACTGCTTTATTACGATACCTCCCTGATGTTGTGCAGGCGTATTAATTTTTTGCGGGGAATGTCAATTGCAGAATTTTACCGTGGTCTGGCCTGGCAACAGAAAGGGGAACAAGATACAGCCATGCGGTATTTTCAGAGATCCCTGGAGCTTGCCCGCCGAATGGATAACCGTCATCTGGAGGCCAGGGCTTTGGCAGGAATTGCCGGATTGAAGATTATCCTGAATGAAATTCCTGCTGCATTAAGCTATTATGAGACAGCTTTGGCAATTTATATAGAAAATGGCTTTATCCGAGAGATACCGGAAATATATCTCAGGCTTGGTCAGACATTTGTTAAATCCGGCAACAGGCTTCGGGCAGTAGATATGCTGAATAAGGCATATGAACATTCCGGGGCCCTGGGAATGATTAACATCCAGTCAGAGGCAGCCTTATTGTTGGCTGAGTTATACGAAAATGCAGGAAATCAAAGCATGGCTGTATATTTCCTGAAAGAATATATCTTGTTTCATGATTCTGTTTTTAAAATTGAAACCCATCGACAGCTTTCAGAAATGCAGGCTTTACACGAATCGCAACAGCAACAAATGACCATACGGCAATTGAACCAGGAAAACGAACTGAATATATACCGCGCCAATCGCTCAGAGTATGTGATCATCAGTCTTGGAGCCATAGTGATCATTATTTTGCTTTTTGTTGTCCTGTTTATTCGTCAGGTGCAGTTACGCAATCAGCAATCAGCCATGCTGAATCAACAGCAGTTGTTTCGTGTGCAAATGAATCCGCATTTCATTTTCAACAGCCTGACCCATATCCAGCATTATATCTTTGCACGGGATCCCATGAAAGCAGGTAAATACCTTGCCGTGTTTGCCAAGCTTATGCGCAATATCCTGGAACATTCCCGCTGTGATCAGATCACCCTCAGGGAAGAAATTGAAACGATCAGCCGCTATCTGGAGTTGCAGCAACTGCGGTTTGAAAACAAACTGGTATATGAGTTAATTGTCGATGAGTCTCTCGATCAGGACCTTACTGAAATCCCACCGATGCTGGCGCAACCCTTTATTGAAAATGCAATTGAACACGGCATCCGAAATAAAGAGGGGAGAGGAAGTGTTTTTGTGAGGATCTTTACCCGGGATCATGCCATCGTTTTCGAAATTGAAGACGACGGCATTGGCAGAAAGAAAGCTGCTTTGCTGAAAGAAAAAAAACAACATAACCATCAATCCACGGCCGTAATCCTCACCCAAAGCCGGCTTCAGAACCTCTGGGGCAAAAAGAAACCCAATGATATCTTTGAAATACGCGACTTGTACGACCTAAACGGTAGTCCAGCAGGAACCCTGGTGAGATTCCTAATCCCAGAATCCTGATCCCTGCCCCCCCGAAACTTGCCCGTTGTAACCTGCAATTTTCTGCATTCACCAGTTTTTTCCCGGCATTCACAAGTTAAACCCGGGCGTTTATTCATCGCATTCATTTAAGCCTTCTGTTAAACCTATCTTTAGGGTAATGATGCCTATTTTCTATTGAATGAACCGCAAGAAAACCATTTTAAATGATGAACCTTATCTCTATCAGGAGATTTTTCTGGGAATGGCCATAGCTGTTGGAATGATCCTGATGATGGTCAATAGCCTGGCAGGCAAACTGGTGCTTATCATTGGTGTGGCATTTATTTCAGGGATTTATATATCACGGATCTTAAGGGTTTTCCAATTAAGAAATAACTTTCACAACCGCCTTCTGTCATCCTTGAACAACCTGGCTATGCTAATAGTATCTGCCTGTACTTTAATGTTATTGCTGATGAAAAGTCATCACGAAACTGTTTTTTATTCCGGGCTTGGTATGATTGTGCTAACCTGTCTTCTGGATTTTATTTTTTTGTATAACGATAAAGGAATCAATCGGTTTACCTTGCTTCTGAGGCTTATGATTGCTCTTATAGTGTTAATTGTATTTTTTCTCTTATAAAATATAAGAATCTTAAAAAAAATAGTCATGAAAACTTTACTTACCAAGAAAAGAAAGGAAAAGGAACCTCTCTTAAAAGCAAATTTTTACCTGATAATTGTTTTTTTACTTCTGCTGGCCGGATGTTATCAATTTGAATTTGTAAATCAGCCCTGGCATGCCGATCCTGAGAGCGATTTCGAAGTGCAGGTCGCTGTGAGCTTCTATGGTGAATATGGAGGCTATGCTCCCATGTTCGGGATACTGCTTCCGCAAGGATGGGTTCCTGAAGATTCAATAGTTTATACCATTGATGATCCCTATTTTTCAGGAACACTCATCCATTCCGACAGTCTCTCGCAGGCAATGGAAATCCGCCAGCCCGCGCCCGAAGGTTATTACTGGTGGGTGATGCAGGATACGGTGCCATTGAATATACATGGCATTTATTATGCATCATTCAGGATCTTCACCGATGAACAGACGGGCACTTTCTTCCTGGATTATATGATGGGCTCTACCTATCATGGATTGAATTTCCAAAGGAGCAACGACCATATGATCATCGTGGGGGATGTGCAGGGATGTGCTCCGGAAGGTATCGTATTCACCAGCCAGCAACAGGTCGACAGTTTTCCGCTTAATTATCCGGCATGCAGCTCGGTGGCCGGCGATATCGTCATTAATGGCGATGATATCAGCAGCCTTAACGCCTTATCGGGCATAACAGGGATCGGTGGAAGCCTGAAAATCTCGGGCAATTCATGGTATGGTAATCCTTTATTGGAAAACCTTGATGGTTTGGAGAATATTGCATCCGTCGGAGGGTCGCTCATCATCGAGAACGATCTTATACTTGAAAATATCGCCGGTCTTGGAAATCTGGAGCATGTAGGCAGGGACATATTCATGCACATGAATATGGAGTTTACGGGCTTTGGCGCTGCGATGAGCCTGGACAGTGTGGGGAGGGATATGATCATTTACAACAATCAATTATTGAATAGCCTCGCGGGACTGGAGTTACTCACGGATGTCGGTGGTAAACTGGAAATCACGGCGAACCCGTCACTGTTGAATTTATCGGGACTGACCGGCCTGACAAGCTTGTCGCACGACTTTAATATTACAAACAACAATGCCCTGACGAACCTTACGGGGCTTGAAAACCTTACTGATGTGGCAGGATGGTTTCAAATCTACGACAACAATGCCCTGACGAGCCTTACGGGGCTTGAAAACCTTACTGATGTTACAGGATTTCTTTATATCTCCTATAACGATTCACTGCAAAGCCTTGCGGGACTGGAAGGGCTTGTGGACCTCAGCGGTTCATTAGTGATCCGTAATGCTATGCTGAATGATCTCTCAGGATTGCATAATCTTGAAACTGCAGGCGGCCAGGTTTACATCTATAATAATGAATCGTTGACCAGCCTTTCCGGTTTGGAAAATCTGAGTGCCGTTCAGGATGTTTTATCGATCGGGGACAATACCAAGCTGATTAACCTGTCGGGCCTGGAGGGTCTTCAGTATACCGGAGGACTTTTGGTTTATTCCAACGATTCACTGGAAAGCCTGGAGGGGTTGAACAGCCTTGTTTCGGTCAGGGGGGATTTTTCAGTTCATATGAATGACATGATGGCTGACTTTTCCGGGCTGCCGGCCCTGGATTCCGTTACGGGGCGGTTTAATATCAGTGGGAACCCGGTGATCACCAGCCTGGAGGGGCTTGAAAACCTGTCCTATATCGGTGATACTGTTTCAATTCACAGTAATAGTCAACTGTCAAGCCTTTCAGGAATCGACAATGTAGAGTCTTCCTCCATCCTGGGTCTGACCATTCGCGATAATCCAGGCCTTTCGGAATGCCACGTTGCCAGTATTTGCGGATACCTTGCTGCCCCCGGAGGGGAAGTTAAAATATACAACAATGCGCCCGGATGCAACGGCCCGGCAGAAGTTGCCTGGCACTGCGGGACCACGATCCCCTGCCTGCCGTATGGTAATTATTATTTCTGTACGCAGAATGAGATCGACCTTTTCCCTCAGAGTTTTCCAGGATGTACCGACCTGATGGGCAATGTAACGATCAACGGACCAGATATCAACAGCCTTGACAGCTTACGCAACCTCAACTCCATAGAAAAATATCTTAGCATCCATACAAATGGGCTTCTGGAATCCCTGGGAGGGCTGAACTCCCTTGATTCGGTGGGCGGCCGCCTGATCATCATGTATAATCATTCACTCCAGAACCTTGATGGGCTGAATGAACTCTTAGCCGTGGGCGGCTACCTGGACATTACGCAAGACTCAAGCCTGGTAAGCCTCTCAGGTCTCGATATGCTGGAATCCGTCGGGGGGACACTCAGCATCAGGATCAACCCATCCCTGACAGATATCTCCGGCCTCCATGAGCTTAGCTCCCTCGGGGGTGACCTGGTAATCTTATCCAATGAGCAGTTGCAAAACCTTGAAGGCCTGGAAGGCCTAACCTCTGCCGGATCGGTTATAATCAATTCCAATCCTATGCTGACCAGCCTGTCGGGACTTCAGAATATTAGCAAGGTATCGGGAACGCTTCGGTTAGGATCGAATGACGCATTGAACGATCTTTCTGGCCTTGCTAACATCGAACAGATTGGAAGAGATCTGGAGATAAGGGGAAATCTTTCGCTTGACAATCTTACCGGGCTGGAAAATCTCTCCAGTATTGGAGGAAAGCTTCAGATAAGGGAAAACCTTTCGCTTGACAATCTTACCGGGCTGGAAAATCTCTCCAGTATTGGCGGATGGCTTGAGTTCTATGACAATGGTTCTCTGGAAAACCTTCTGGCCCTGGAAAACCTGACTTCCATAAACGGTAGAATTTTTATTAGTAGTAATTTCAATCTGTTGACCCTTGAAGGCCTGGAAAATATTGATGCAGGAACGATCAATGAAATATTGATAAATGGGAATCCCCATTTATCGTTTTGTGCTGTGCAGAGCGTCTGCGATTACCTGGCCAGCCCGTACGCTAACGTCTGGATTGAAAATAACGCCTATGGCTGCAATTCGCCGGAAGAAGTGGACTCAGTTTGCCTGATCGTGCATATCGGCGGGCCGGAACCGGGTTGGACGGAAGAAATTGTTGTGTATCCCAATCCCTCGGCAGATCATACTAACATATCCGGATTTCCTGCTTCTCAGGGCACAATATACCTCAGCATCTACAACATAAACGGCTTATGTATGCTCCAGGAAAGGATCAGTCCTGGAAATGCAGGAACAAATGTTTATGAAATTGACCTTGGCCCTTACCCTGAAGGGATGTATTTCATCCACATCCGGAGTGGTAGTGAGGTGGTGACGAGGAAGGTGTTGAAGTTATGAGGTTTGGGATATGAGGCAGGTGACCATGAGACTGTGAGACTCTGGGACGATTAATGACGAAATCCCTGCCTGCCCTCCTACGGCGGGTTAACCGGCAGACAGGTTTAATTTTTGAATTATTTACTTAAACATGGACACCTGAAACAAATTCTTGGGCATCAGGCATCGGACTTCAGTTATCAGGCGTCGGGCGTCAGATAGCTTCAAAATTGAATTCGTCCGCTGTGACCATTATACATGAGTTATGCACTATGCTGAACATTATTACAAACCCAAATAAAAACATCATGAAAAAATTTACTCTACTTATCGTTTTGTCAATAATCATCCAGACTATTGGATTTTCTCAACCATGTCCAGATAGCATTGGTTTCACTTCACAAGTACAGATTGACAGTTTTCAAATAAACTTCCCTAATTGTTCGGAAATTGAGGGATTAGTCTTCATTGGTCATCCTGAATATGATACCGATATTGATAATCTCGAAGGGTTAAACACTTTGACCTCAATTGGTGGTGACTTAGTGATCACGGGTACTGTATCTTTGACGAATTTATCAGGCCTTGAAAACCTCAATTCAATTGGAGGATCCCTTAATTTCGGTGCAAACTTTATGCTCGGTACTACTGGAAACTTAGGGTTAATCAGCCTTGAAGGATTAGACAATTTAACTACTATTGGTGGTCAATTAAGTATTGAACATCATCCTAATCTGCTAAATTTGAATGGATTGCAAAATCTGACTTCGATAGGATATTTCCTTCATATTGAAAACAACCAATCTCTTACAGATATTAGTGGAGTAGAAAATATTAATGCAGGAACAATTTCTGGATTGGACATTAATAATAATATATCCTTATCAACATGCGATGTGCAAAGCATCTGCGATTATTTGGCAGTGCCTGGTAGTAATGTTGAAATCTGGGGTAATGCCCCCGGTTGCAACAGCCAGGAAGAGGTGGAAGAGGCATGTGAAAGTACCTCCTGCCTGCCAGGGGGAATTTATTTCGGGACCCAGGAAGAGATTGACAATTTCCCCATAAATTATCCGGATTGTAATGTCATTGAAGGGAGTGTGGGTATTAAAGGGGATGATATTACAAATCTCGCCGGATTAAGCCAAATAACCGAAATTAATGGAGACTTAAGGATCGGCCCCGGCGATTTGCAAGGATATTTTGCCAATCCGAATCTTACAAGCTTATCGGGTTTGGATAATTTAACGGCTGTCGGGGGGAAGCTTAGGATTTTCGGGGATACCTCGTTGATCAATCTTGACGGTCTGGAAAACCTCCATTCTGTGGGTGGAAGTCTTATTATAGGTATGACAAAGTTTATAAGCCTGCAAGGATTGGATAACCTGCATTCAATAGGAGGTTCTTTAGATATTAGTTGTGGATATTTAACCACCCTGGCCGGTTTGGAGAATCTGGAATCTGTTGAAAACCTTGATATTTCATATTGTCAAGCACTTGAAAACATAAATGCTTTGTCAGGGCTAACTGAGGTTGGTAATAATATTGAAATACGCTATACAGCATTGACTGATCTGGCCGGGCTGGACAATATTACCCATATTGGTGGTACCTTAGGTTTGGTGCATAATCCCAATTTATCTGATCTTTCCGGATTGGGTAACCTGACAGAATTAAACGGATTTCTAGCGGTTTATAGCAATGCCTCGTTAACCAGTTTAACTGATCTTGAAAATATACAAGGAAGCTCAATAGAAAATTTAATCATTAAAGAAAATCCCTTGCTTGCCCAATGTGATGTTGAGAGCGTTTGTGAATTTCTTGCCTCGCCCAACGGAACCATTGAAATCTGGGGTAATGCCCCCGGCTGCAACAGCCCGGAGGAGGTGGAGGAAGCGTGCTTAGGCTCAATAAAAGATAATTCAGAAGATATTGAATTCACCATTAAGCCCAATCCTGTTTCCGTTTTTGCGGAAATAAGTTTGAATTCACCCGGAAGCCGGCATATTGAGATTTCTTTTTTCAACACCACAGGCATTTGTGTCAAAAGCTGGCAATATCCGCAAAGTCAAACCGGCAAAAACCATTTTATCCTCAATTTGAAGGAAATTCCTGAAGGCATCTATTTCTGCAGGGTGCAGGCGGGGAATAAAGTAATGACGAGGAAAGTGGTGAAATTGTAAGAATGATCCCGGGTGAATTGGCAATGATCAGAGAGAATTAATCATGGTTATTTAATCGAGGAGGGGAGGAGGGGTATAAAAAAAAAGACCGGTCAAAGACCGGTCTTTTAATAAAAGTTGGCGACGACATACTCTCCCACGTAAGTAGTACCATCTGCGCTGGTGGGCTTAACTTCTCTGTTCGGAAAGGGAAGAGGTGGACCCCACCGCAATAGTCACCTGAAGCTTTTGCGCTGCCATGAGGCAGATCAGTATCGTAATGACATATTTATGAAAGAAAATACAAAAAGCGGCGTCGAGGTAAAAGAACGATTATGGAGTAGAAAGTTAACGGGTAATTAGTACCACTCGGCTTTGACATTACTGCCTTTACACCTGTGGCCTATCAACGTTCTGATCTTGAACGACCCTTAAAGGAAGCCTCATCTTGAGCTAAGTTTCGTGCTTAGATGCTTTCAGCACTTATCTCATCCATACATAGCTACCCTGCGATGCAGCTGGCGCCACAACAGGTACACTAGAGGTATGTCCAACCCGGTCCTCTCGTACTAGAGTCAGGTGCTCTCAAGCTTCCAACGCCCACAGCAGATAGGGACCGAACTGTCTCGCGACGTTCTGAACCCAGCTCGCGTGCCACTTTAATCGGCGAACAGCCGAACCCTTGGGACCTTCTCCAGCCCCAGGATGTGACGGGCCGACATCGAGGTGCCAAACCACTCCGTCGATGTGAGCTCTTGGGAGTGATAAGCCTGTTATCCCCGGAGTACCTTTTATCCTTTGAGCGATGGCCCTTCCATTCGGAACCACCGGATCACTATGCCCTACTTTCGTACCTGGTCGACTTGTAAGTCTCACAGTCAAGCACCCTTGTGCCATTGCACTCTACGCACGATTACCAAACGTGCTGAGGGTACCTTTGGAAGCCTCCGTTACTCTTTTGGAGGCGACCACCCCAGTCAAACTACCCACCAAACACTGTCTCCCGACTAAGTCGGGATTAGGCACCAAGCAAGCGAAGGGTGGTATTTCAAGGATGACTCCACGAGACCTAGCGGCCCCGCTTCACAGTCTCCCACCTATCCTACACATCACTTACCCGATGTCAATGTTAAGCTATAGTGAAGGTTCACGGGGTCTTTCCGTCCCGCTGCGGGTATCCGGCATCTTCACCGGAACTACAATTTCACCGAGCTCGTGGCTGAGACAGTGCCCAGATCGTTACACCATTCGTGCAGGTCGGAACTTACCCGACAAGGAATTTCGCTACCTTAGGACCGTTATAGTTACGGCCGCCGTTTACCGGGGCTTCAATTTAGAGCTTCTTCCGACGAATCAGAATAACCCCACCTCTTAACCTTCCGGCACCGGGCAGGTGTCAGGCCTTATACTTCATCTTTCGATTTTGCAAAGCCATGTGTTTTTGATAAACAGTCGCCTGGGCCAATTCTCTGCGGCCACGCCTGAGGCGTGGCGTCCTTTCTCCCGAAGTTACAGGACAATTTTGCCTAGTTCCTTAGCCACGATTCACTCGAGCACCTTTGGATACTCTCCTCGACTACCTGTGTCGGTTTACGGTACGGGTAGCAAGTATCTGAAGCTTAGAGGTTTTTCTTGGAAGCCTTTAGGATCACTATCCGCTTGTCCGAAGACTCACGGTACTATCAAGTTTCAGCACATTCGGTGGATTTACCTGCCGAACGTATACCTACGCTTTTCAACGTACTATTCCGTCAGTACGCGGATCTTTCAATACTCCGTCACCCCATCGCAATACTTGCTAGTACTGGAATATTAACCAGTTGTCCATCGACTATCCCAATTGGGTTTGCCTTAGGACCCGACTAACCCTGATCCGATTAGCGTTGATCAGGAAACCTTAGTCTTTCGGTGTGCAGGTT
>Ga0180009_10003634_pt1 | contig 17435 bp, 11 predicted proteins | sample OS_PC_MetaG_FD_123537 | JGI IMG/M metagenome (GOLD analysis project Ga0180009, IMG submission 123537) | Groundwater microbial communities from the Aspo Hard Rock Laboratory (HRL) deep subsurface site, Sweden - OS_PC_MetaG | ecosystem: Environmental > Aquatic > Deep subsurface > Groundwater... | reverse complement strand
TCACCACGCGAGACATCCCGGCCGGTCAAATCCACAAGATCCAGCGCGGCAAGCAACGCGCGGAGCTGATCCTTCGGACAGACGACGGCAAGCCCGTGCGCTTTGGCCCACGCAGCTCCCTCCGTTTCCGACTCGATCACGAGCGTTGGACTGCCTGGTACCGGGGTCACGAGCTGCGCGTGAACAACGTGGGAGTGTGCGTGGAAGAGGGCTGCACGCCTCCTCGCAAGGGGTGGCGCTGGTCTGATATTCACTCTGCCCAGGTCAAGAACCTCAACGGGGGCAAGACCTACGCGGCGGTGTTTATCACCGTGGCCGTGGCGGCGGTCACCGTGGCGGTCATCGCCGCCATGGCGGGCGGCAAGGGAGGCGGCGGGGGCCTGAAGCTCAAGGGGCTGTTTCCCCGGGGCAGCGGCGGCCGGTCGCTCCGCGGAGGGGGTCGCTCAGCCGGTCGGATTGGGCGCGTCGGCGGAGGCGGTCGCATCTCCGGCCTTCGCCCCCGGGGCGGCGCGCGAGTGGGTGGCCTTCGTCCCCGGGGTGGACCGCGGGTGGGCGGCCTTCGTCCCCGGGGTGGACCGCGCACCGGTAGCCTGGGTCCTCGGGGTCATCGGTCCCACGGCCTGCGCCCCGGGAGCGGCCGGCCGCACCGTCATGGGCACCCCACCGGCGGCGCTCGAGCCTGGGACTCGGGCAAAGCGCTGAGTGATCTTCCGCCGCCCGAGCCCGATCCTGACGCGCACGAAACGCGCAGCGCCACGAGCACGGCGTCCCCTCCTCCCGCTGATCCGGAGCACCCCCCGGGAATGCCGACGCAGCCTTTGCGGCTCTCGCTGCATACCAAAGCCGGATCCACGAGCCCCCTCTTTGCCCGCCCCGCGCGCCGCCGGGCCAACATCCGCCTCATCGGGCTGGTGGAGGGCGGCGGAGACCTCCTGATCCGCGACGGCGGCAATGCTCAGGCCCTGGTGGGCATACGGATCCTGGATGTGCTCGAGCTGGCCGTGGGCGCGCACATGATGGTGCATCGTGGTGAGTCCCAGGACGGCCCACTGAGCACGAGCTGGATCGGTGTTTTCCGACTGAACTTTCACTTCGACCTGGATGCCAAACGTCGCGTCGCCCTCCCCATCGGCTTCGACGTGGGACTGGGCCACGCCACCTTTTACGCGCGCCTCAACCTCGGCGTGCGCGTGCGACTCACGAAGCGGTTGTCCCTGGGGATCTACCCCTTCAACCCCACCTACGCCGAGTTCAAGAACACCGACCTCAGGCGCAAATCCGGCTGGTGGAGCTTCCCCTCCACCCTCGACCTGAGCTTCGCGCTGTGAAATACGATGGGGGACGGAGTCCGCGTTCTTCTCAGAAATCTGAGGCGTCCCCGGGTGGGCCAGGTGAATTTCTGGTAACCGTTCCGTAATCATTACGGAAATGGCCACGTTCGCGCGCGCGGGATGGGCACGAACTTTGCTTCGTTCTGGGCTCCATGAAGAATCTGACCGGATCGCTGTCGCTGTTGTTTCTCCTGCTCCTGGGCGCACTGCCAGGATGTCCGTCGCGCTCAGTGGGCGACGCCAACGCCAACCACAACCGGGACGCGGGCCCGGCTGAATGCCAGGACCTGTTCGACTGCAACCCCGGGGTGCAGTGCGGCGAGCTCGTGATGTGTGAAGCGGGGAGCTGTCGGCCCGATCTGGGGCATGTGATCATCCCCTGCACTTTTGACGAATGTACCTCCGACGGTGACTGTGTGGTGGCCGTGCCCATGACCTGCTGTTTTGGCTGCCCGGAGGTGATGTCGCGCGCGACGCTGGCGCAGACCGACTGCTACTTCGACGAGGACACGACTCCGGGCCCCCTCCCACCCGAATGCCAGATGGAATGCTACTACTGCCCCGACTGCGCGCCCCAGCCCCTCGGCGCCCGGTGTGACGACGGCCTGTGCGTGCCGACGGAGCTGGGCTGCCCAGACCTCTCGGAGACGCCGCTCACCGCGGTCACCACAAACCAGGTCGTCCTAAACGCCGCGGCCCACGACGGACAGGTGCGGCGGATCCGGGGCACCGTGATGCCCGGCGAGGGCTCCTGCGACGGCGAGGGCTGCAGCGCCACCTACCGCTCCCTGCTCAACGGCGTGGTGCGGCTCGATGGCTACCTGTGCGACGTGACGGTCGGCCTCACCGGAGACGAGTGTCGCGCCAACCTGGTCAGCCACGCTGCCCAGTCGGGCGGTTGGTACGAATTCGAAGGCATTGTTCACGAAAGCCCCAGCCAGTGGGAGCCGCCCTGGCTCGAGGTGACAGGGTCGCGACTCATCGATCCCGAGGACATGGGCGGGCACTACCCGGCCGTCATCACCGGGGTCGAAAGCGACGCCAATGACCCCACCTGTGTACCGGCCTGGTGGACCGTGGGAACCCCCGTAGACGTGTACCTGGCCCGGTCCGATCAGGCAGTCACCGTGGTCGCACCCGCCCTGCACTGCGAGGCCAACTTCTCCGGCAACGTCGACAACGCAGACCCCACGCGATTCGACTCCCTGCAACCGGCCGACTGCATCGATTGCAACTTCATGCTCAACGGCCAGATCACCGCCGACCAGCTCACCGCCAAGTACATCTTCGATGACGGATCGTGCCGTCATATCGTCACAATCGAGGGGACGCGGGTTCTCTTCTAGTTGTTAGGCTCGGGCATTCTTCTTTGACTTTTCTTTCCCCCCTCTCGTACATTTGATCCATGGACCTAATCTAGAAGGAGGCGTGTCATGGTGCAGCGATGGAGTGCGACAGTCTGGATATTTGGGGTATTGGTCCTGGCGGTCAGCAGTGGGAGCTGCGACGCCGGCAGCGCGGGGGGCTCCTGCCCCTGCGCCGCGGACGCGGACTGCCCCGAGGGAACGCACTGCGGAGGCTGCTGGTGCGTGCCGGACTGCAAAACAAACGACGACTGCACCGACCCGGCTTTGCCGAACTGCGATCCATCCACGGGGCTGTGCATCGGCCCGTGCGGGGACGAGCTGGAGTGTCCGCCCGAATGGCCCAACTGTGATGAAAACGGCATGTGCTTCGCCTCCTGTACGACCCATGAGGACTGCGTGGACCCGGCTGCGCCCAACTGCCAGATGGACGAAACCCTGGACCAGTTCGGCAGGTGCATCGCGCCCTGCGAGGCGGCGGCAGACTGCCTGAGCCCGCTATATCCGAACTGCGATCCCACGCCCGGCCTGTGCATCGAACCCTGTGGGATAGACGCGGACTGCCCGGTGGAGCTGCCCAAGTGCGAGGACACCACCGGGCTGTGTTATGTGCCCGACTGTGTGGACGACACCGGATGTGACCCGCCCAACACGGTGTGTGAGAGCTACGAGTGTGTGCCGGGGTGTCAGATCCACGCCGACTGCGATCCCGCGGATCGCTGCGACCTGATCACCGCCGGGCACCTGTACCACTGTGAACCCCGGGACTGCGTCGCGGACGGCGACTGCAACCCGCCCACCACGGTGTGTGACACCGATGGACTCGCCATGGCGGACGGCGGCGGCTATTGCCGGCCGGGCTGCGACACGTACTATGATTGCGCCATCGGCTACGACTGCGACCCGACGAGCGGGGCCTGCTCGCTGCACGACTACGGCGACATCGGTGCAAGCTGCACCACGGGCTGTGATAGCGGTTTCTGTCTGGCAGGCATGGGGAACCTATGCACCGACTTCTGTTGCAAGCAGCACGACTGTCCAGCCGGCTGGGGCTGTCGCCCCTACGACGACTCCACCGGCGGCGGGCACACCGTGGATGTCTGCGTGGTGCTCGATGCCACCCAGGGCGACGGACGCTACGGGGACTCCTGTGGCATCGACAGCGACTGCCGCAGCGACGACTGCTTCTCCAGTGTCTGCCTGGAGTCCTGCTGCACCCAGAGCGACTGTGACCATCTGCCCGGCCAGGCCTGCCTGCCCACCTCGGGGCGCTCGGTGTGCCGCGACGCGGGCACGGGGTTGGATCCCATGGGGGCCCTGGGCTGCAGCACCACGGGCTCCCCCGGAGATTGCCTGTCGAATCTCTGCTACTCGTTCATGATCAACAACACCGGCTGCACCACCAACGCTGACTGCACCGATCCGGCCTACCCCACCTGCCACGACTACTACCAGGACGGCACCACCGACTGTGTGCGGGACCAGTGCGTGGATCACTGCTGCAGCACGGCGGACTGCCCCGACTACAATGGTGAACAGTTCTACTGCGCCAAGGTGAACTACCCCATCGCCGACTACAACGTCTGTTTGCGCTACCTCACGCCCGGCGCGGGACAGGAGGGGGACGCCTGCACCGCCTCGAGCCAGTGTCGTTCACGCTACTGCAACGGCGTGTGCCGCGCCCGTTGCTGCACGGACGCCGACTGCACCGATCCCGCCTACGGCAACTGCAAGCTGGAGCAACACTGGTCCGCGGGATCCACCCGCTGGATCAACGTCTGCGTGCCCTGACCGCCGCTCAGAATCGTCCGGTAACCCAGACGCCGCAGCCCGTGGGGCCGCAGGAGGGCACAACCATCGTGGCCTGTCGACGATCCTTGCGATTCTGCCGGGCCACCACAATGGCCGCGATAATGGCCGCCCCCGCCGAAACCGCCGCCACGCCGATGAGCACATCGGTGACCGTCCGGAAGGTTTTGCCCCGCGTCAGAATGTTGGGGTCGTCCGGCGGAGCGCCGCGATTGTCGTCCCATTTGCGCTGAATCAAGATGGCCTGGGTGCCCGTATAGGTGGCGGCGCCCACCGCAGCCAGGGCCACGCTGATGCCCGTCCAGAACCACCAGCGCTGGTGGTAGGGCTTGCCCGGGTGGCCGGGCGCCACGGCGCCATCGCCGACCCGCCGGCGAGGCAGGGGGCGCTTGAGCACCAGCTTGAGCGTCAGCACCGCACCCGAGCGGATGGTCACCGCCCGCTGCACCGTCTGGAAACCCGGGTATCGCAGCACCACCACGGCCTCCCCCGGCGGCAGCCGCAGCACGGCGGGCGTCTTGCCGAGCGGCTGGCCCATGGCGTCGTTAATGAACACCTCAGCACCGGCCGGCTCCGTCACCACGGACAGCTGCCCCTTAAGGCGTTCGGCCCGCTTCTGCTCGGCAATTCTGAGATCCATGGCCGCCACCATGCGCTCCACCTCGGCGCGATTGGTCGCTTCACCCGCCTCCGAGAGGAACAGCTTGTAGAAAAAACGCGCTTTGATGTAGTCGTGCAGATTGCGGTAGCACTGGGCGATGTTGAACAGATACGCCGGGTGGCGATAGAACGACATCGCCTTGTTGTAGGCCGCCAGCGCTTGCCGGAACTTCGCCTGCCGGTACATCAGCTCCGCGCGCTCAAAGCTCTTTTTGGACAGCACCTTGCGCTGATCACCGGCCGCGGGCGCGGCCCGGAGCCCAGGCGCAACACCCAACAACAGCGCCACCATCACCAACGAGACGGCGACGCGTCTCCCCGACCGTTGCATCGTCCCTCTCATAGCGCGATGTCCTCCGTGATGTCTTGGAAGTTCGTATTGTGAGCGAACTCCAGGGTCAGCCCGGTGGCGTCCCCCGTCCCGGTCAAGCGCCAGGCGTGGTCCACGTCAATCACGTCGTACTCGAGGTTTCCGTTCTTGTCCGCGTAGAAGGCCACGTCGTACTCCGCAGAGGGCTCGATGATGCCGGGGATCAAGATCGTGAAGTCCACGCCCGGGGGCTCCGCAAGGCGGTAGTAGCCCACCATCCGTCCATTGGAGCGGTCGATGACCCAGAACTCAAACAGCTGACCGAGGTGTGGCACCATTCCGGCGAGGTTCAGCACGAAGTCCCCGCCGACGACCAACGGCGCGGGCGACGACACGTCTGCGAAATTCGTGGAGTGGGAAAACTGATGGGCGCCGCTGGCGCAGGGTTCGAGCCGCCAGGCGTGATCGGCGGGGGGCACGTCATAGGCCCCGTTCCTGGAGAGGTCCGCCCAGAAGTCGATGCGGTGGGGGCCCTCCTGCAAGGCACCGCGCAGCTGTATCTGAAAGGCGCTGCCCACCAGGGGGTCCAGGATGGCCCGAGCCACCACGAAGTCGCTGCTATTGACCACCCGGATCTCGACGAGCTGCCCGTTGTGAATGACCATGCCGTCCATGCTGAATCGAAGATCGCGGACGGTCTGTTCGTCTCCAGAGTCGCAGGCGGGAAACTCGTCGTAGTCCTTGTATTGAACGAGGACCGTACAACCTCCCAGGAGTGAGAATGCCAGCAGCGCCGGCACAATCAGCGGCCATGCCCGCCGCCCTTTTGTCCCAATGTGCATCGACCTCTGCGCCTCCATTACGCTATTCCCATATGTCCAATCAACTCAGTAATCATATGCACGAAATCCGGGTCGGCAAGGGGCGCAGCCCCGGATGGTCTGCGGGTCAGAAGGAGGAGGCGGGTGGAAGCAGCTTGCGCAGCCGGGGCGGAACCTGGCTCCAGATGTTTCGCAGGTAGGCGGGCATCATGTGGCGGGTCACGGTAAACATGCTGCCCATCTTGCGAAAGAAGGAGCCAATGGCGCGGGCGGCCCACTTCACCCGGGATTCGCCAGCCTTCGGCGCGGATTTGGCCACGGGCGTCACCAGCACGGGTTTCCAGACGTCCTTGCTCTCCCGACGGAACTCCCGGGCGACGCCCACGTGCAGGTACCGAAAGGGGCAGATCTTATTCTTCGACGAGGCGATCCACTGGGCCCGCACGGGCACTAGCGGCACGGGGTCCCCCTGATTGGTAATGCGGTAGACACGCTCCCGACCCGAGAACCCCTGGGAGAAGGTCAGGTCTCCCACCCGCGGCTGCCCCAAAGTGATCGTGCCGCGCACGGGCACCCCAACCCGGTCCAGGCGAACGGCGGCCAGCAAGGCGATGGCGCCGCCCAGGCTGTGTCCGGTGATCCAGACGGGTTTCCACCCTTCGCCTGTCTTGCCCTGCGCCTTCACCGCCGTGAGCACGTCGATCCACACCAGGTCCAGGGCGCTGTAAAAACCGGTGTGCACCAGCCCCCCGAGAGCCTTGCGCTGGCAGAGCGCGCCGTCGGCTTTCAGGTCCCCCCATTTGTTGACCTGCGTGCCCCGAAAAGCCACCAGCACGAATTTATCGTTGGATGCCACAAAACCCTGCGTGCTGTCATTGTTGACTAATTCCACGGTCGCAAAGCCCATGGCGCGAATCATCCGCACGGTCTCGGCGCCTTGAACCTCGTAGGCCGCCAGGGAGGCGATGGCCGCCAGATATGCGTTCCCCCAGTGGAAGACGCGGAGCTCGGGCTGAAAACGCTGGAAGAGGCCCCGGACATTCTCGGGCGTCAACCGGGTGACCCGTCGGGGCGAGACCTCGCGGGGCCCGGTCCGGTCCGCCGGGGTCCGGGTGGACTGCCGGTGGGAACAGCCGGAGGTGGACAGCAACAGCACCACGGCGAAACCGAGCTGGAATCTGAAATGCGGCGTGCGGATTGAGTGCATTTTTTCCTCCCTCTGGGCGCCGAGAATACCTCAACAAGCACCGCAGGCGGCGGTGTTTCCCTTTGCGCGCAAACAGGTTTACTGTGAGGCAGACAGACACAGGAGAAGCGCACTATGCAAGGTTCCGTGCTCGTTGTGGGCGCCGGCGCCATGGGGAGCGGCATCGCCCAGGTCTGCGCCCAGGCCGGTCGGGAGGTCACGCTGGTGGACGCGAATCAGGAGGTGCTGGACGGCGCTGTGGAGCGCATGCGTCCGTCCCTGGAGAAGCTGGCAAAAAAGGGGTACATCCGCGAGACTCCCGGCATTGTATTGCGCCGCGTGCGGGCCATTTGCAGCGACAACGCCCCGCTCGAGCCGCTCCCGGACGTCGACGTGGCCATTGAGGCCGTGCCCGAGGACCCGTCGTTGAAGCGCAGGATCCTGCGGGCCATGGAGCGGGCCGTATCCCCCACGACGCTGCTTGCCACCAACACCTCGGGCCTCGCGGTCACCGCGCTTTCGGAGTCCCTGGAGCAGCCGGGCCGCTTTGTGGGGCTGCACTTTTTCAACCCGCCGGCGGTCATGCGCGTAGTGGAGGTGATCCGTGGTGAGCGCACCACGCCAGCGTCATTCGAAGCCGCGGTGGAGCTGGTGCGCAGCCTGGATCGGGACCCGGTCCTCGTCCAGCAGGACCTCCCCGGCTTTGTGCTCAACCGCATCGCCATGACTGCCTCGAACGAGGCCATCCGACTGGTGCAGGAGGGTGTAGCCACGGCCGAAGACGTGGACCGGGGCGTCAAAGGTGCCTTTGGCTGGCGCATGGGTCCCCTGGAGACCGCCGACCTGGTGGGTCTGGACGTGGTGCTCGCCGCACGGCGCGAGATCTTCGGGCAGACTGGAGACCCGCGCTTCGAACCCCCGGCCCTGCTTGTCGAGCTGGTGGCCACGGGCCGCCTCGGCCGCAAGTCCGGCCGGGGCTTCTACAACTACGGAGAGGACTGATGGATCTGAGCCTACCCGAAGACGTGCGGATGCTCGGCGAGACGGTGCGCCGTTTTGTCACGCGCGAATTGGATCCCATCGCCGAGGACGTGGAGGCCAGCGGGCGCATCCCCGACACTGTGGTGCAATCCATGCGTGACCTGGGCCTCTTCGGCCTCGTCATCCCCGAAGAGCACGGCGGGCTGGGCCTGTCGTCAGTGGGTCAATGCGTGGTCATGGAGGAGCTCAGCCGCGCCAACCTGTGCTTTCGGATCCTCATCACCACCAACAACGGCATCGGCTCCCTGGGGCTGCTCTACGCCGGAACTGAAGCGCAGAAGCGGCAGCACCTCCCGGCCCTGGCCACGGGCGAAAAGATCGGTTGTTTCGCCCTCACCGAGCCCGAGGCCGGCTCCGACGCGGCCTCCCTGCGCACCACCGCCACCCGGGACGGTGACCACTACGTGCTCAACGGCAGCAAGATCTGGATCACCAACGCCGACCGCGCCGACTACTTCACGGTCATGGCCACGGTGGATCGCAGCCGCGGCGCCAAGGGGCTCACGGCCTTTTGGGTGGAACGCGATGCTCCCGGCCTCTCCATCGGACGCACTGAGCCCAAGATGGGGCTACACGGCACCGCCGTGGCCGAGGTCGTCCTGCAGGACTGTCGCGTACCGGCCAGCGCACGCCTGGGCGACGAGGGCGAAGGCTTCCGACTCGCCATGCGCGTGCTGGACCACGGGCGGCTCTCCATCGCCGCGAGCTCCGTGGGCGCGGCCCAGCGGCTGCTCGAGGCCATGATTGAGCACGCCACCACCCGGATTCAGTTCGGCAAGCCCATCGCCGACAACCAGGCCATCGCCTGGATGCTCGCGGACTCCGCCACCGAGATCGAAGCTGCCCGCGGCCTGGTGCGCGTCGCGGCCTGGAAAAAAGACCAGGGCGGGCGCGTCACGAAGGAGTGCTCCATGGCCAAGCTCTACTGCACGGAGATGGCCTGCCGCGTGGCGGACCGCGCCGTGCAGGTCTTTGGCGGCATGGGTTACATGCGGGGCAACATCGCTGAGCGCTACTACCGCGACCTACGGGTGTACCGACTCTACGAAGGCACCTCCGAGATCCAGCGTCTCGTCATCGCCAGGCAGCTTCTCGACGGGGAAAATCAGAGGTCCGAGCGGCCCTGACGGAGGTTTCCGCCGCGGCCTGTGCCCCACTGAATGCAGTTTTCCGCGGCACCGGGCAGGTCCCAGATCTGCACGCCGCCGTCACCGCCTCCAAGGGTGTCCTTGAGCGAAATGATCAGCTCCGGCTGGCCGTCGCCGTCCACGTCGGCGATGGTGGGGGCGGCCATGGAGCCCCGCCCGAAGATCTCGATCTTGTGCAGCTCGACGCCGTTGTTGTTCAGGATGATCAGGTGGGCCGGGATCTCCGGCTCACGCGGCGCTCCCGAGGAATAGGTGGTGAAGATGATCTCGGGCACGCCGTCGCCGTTGAGGTCCGCGATGAGCGCCTCGCCCGCGCCGTTGTAGGGCAACGAGGTCGTGCCGTAGACGTAGCTCCACAGCTCCGTGCCGTCGCCACCAAAGGCGTAGAGACGCCCATCGTAGGCCGGCGCGATGATCTCCAGCAAGGCGTCCTGGTTGATGTTGCCCACCGACGGCGACGGATGCGTGGGCACGATGTTCTGCCCCAGACCTCCGTCCGCCAGGGGCATGCCGGTGTCCTTTGGCCACTCCCAGCCCGCGGGGCGCGTCATGTCGTGGTTGAGCACCCAGAACGTCACGCCCTGGTTGGCCGTGGAGTTGGAGTGCTCGTGGTCTCCCACCAGAACCACCTCCAGATCGCCGTCCCCGTCGATGTCCGCCAGAACCGGCGGGCTGTAGGTGTACTCGGAGCGGTCTCCGGTGCCCCAGCCCTGCTGGGACAGGGCCAGGTCGTGATAGGCCTCCACCGCCGTGACCACGCGGTCCGTGAAGCTGGCGTCCGTCGGAAACGGGCTGCCGTCCCGGTGGAAGATGCCAAAACCGATGGCGTCGTAGGAGGAGATCACGTCCAGATAGCCGTCCCCGTCCATGTCCGCCAGGCCGATGTTCTGGTTGTAGCCGCCAAAGTCCCAGCACTCCTCGGCGGGCGCGGGCGGATCACAGGTGGCGTGGTTCACCTGGGGCCAGCCCGGGCGCACGGTGCCGTCGAGCTGGTACACTATGGTGGTGGGCCCGGCGCTGGTCTTGTTCACCACGATCTCCACGTAGCCGTCGCCGTCCAGGTCGCCGCCACAAATGGACCGCACCTCGTCCGAGCCGCCGAAATGCTGCGGCCAACCCGGCAGCAGCTCCCCCAGGTGGTCGTACACGGCCACGTTCACATTGCTGGAGCTGTCGGCGTCAGAACCCACCGCGATCTCCAGGTCCCCGTCGTTGTCAAAGTCCCCTACCACCGGCGAAGACCACATGCGGCTGCCGCCGTGGTCCTCGGGATCCGAGGCGTTAAAGGACCAGGCCGCACGCCAGCGCAGCTCGCCGGTATTCTCCCAAACGTAGAGCACCGAGTGCCGGGCGGCGATGATCTCCATGGCGCCATCCCCGTCCAGGTCCGCCACGGCGGGCGCGGCGAACCAGTTCTCGTCCCAGCTCGCCGGCAGGGTCTGCCGCAGGGTGGGCGCCTGCACCGCCCCGGTGGGCCCACCCGGAAGCGGTGCGCAGGGCGTGGAGGTGTCCTGGTCACAGGCTCCACCCGCGGCCGGATGATATCCCGCGGCGCACTGCAGACAGTTGGGCCCCAGATACCCCGTGGTGCACGTGCACACCACCTGCCCCGTGGCGTCGTCGCAGGTGCCGCCACCGTTGGTCTCATTGCAGCTGTCCGCGCCGCAGGTCAGCGGCAGGCACGCCCCGCCCTGATCCACGTAGCCCGACGCGCAGCTCCCGCAGTCCGAGCCCGTGTAGCCTTCGTTACACGTACAGACCGCCACGCCCGTGGAGTCGTCGCAGGTGCCGCCGCCCACGCCCTCGTTGCAGGTGTTGGGCGCGCACTGGTCCGGCGCGCCATCGTCGTCGGAGCAACCGGCGCTCGGCACTACGGCTAAGACTACGGCCACGGCCACGGCGGCGATCATCACAAAGACACGTTTCATGTCGGGTCCTCCTGCTAGTCGCGTCAATGATACAACTCTCGCACTGCAAAACAAAGCGAGCTACATTGCCGGCATCAGGTGTCCTCATGTGGAAGAAAATATCGTCTTGGTTCTCGACTTCAGCCCAGGCCGACAGCCCCCCTCCGGAGGAAAGCGGTTTTACGCCGGAGGCAAAGTCCGGCGCGGAGATCGCGAAACGCTTCGTGTTGGTGGTGACGATGGCAGAGCTGGCCGACGGAACCTTCCTGGAGGCTGGCGGCGACCGAAGCGCGGGCAAGGCGATCCAGACGCGGGCCCTGGATCGCCTCGTCGCCATGGGACTCGGTCCCGGGGACCTCGAGAGCCGAGAGTCTCAATTCGCCCTCGGGGTGCACCAGGGTCGCGTGGATCAGCAGTGGGCCACGGCCACGGCGTGGCGGTTGGAGTGCGCCCAGGTGCTCGCCTGGGCGCTGGGCCTGGCCGAGCTCCTCCCGGTGGACGCCGCGGCGGAGCTCGCACCGCTCATCGAGCTGCTGCCCGCAGACGCGGCCGGATTCCGGGCGTTTTGCGACCACGCAACCCCCCGCCCCCTCGCTGAGCTCCTCACGGCGAACGGACAGTGGTGTCAGATATTCTTCCCCCTCGAACCGGCCCCGCCTTCCGAAGAACGTTCCCGCGCCATCGAACGCGTACGCGCCCTACGCTGGCTCGTCGAGCCGGACCTCGTGGAGCTGAGCTCGATACAGGTCGTACAGCAGCCCATGTGACGGGCTCACACCCCGCCCGCTCCGAAGAAATTGCGCAACCCTCCCGGCCGCCGGCCGATAACCCGAATATGCAACCTCTTGGACATCACCTTCGGATGCGACTGCGGGACAACCGGGCAATCCTGCACTCTGTGGAGCATCGCCGCATTCTGTGCCGGGTCGTGCTGCAGCAGGGGCGCGGGGATGGGCTCCTCGCCTTCAGCCTGCCCGACACGCATCTGCACATCGAGGCCCTGTGTGGTGAGCGCCCGGCCACCCGGCTCTGTCAGCGCATCGAAACCAGTCTCAAGCAACGTCTCGCGCTGCCGGTGGGCTTTGTCACCTATCCCCACGAGCCCATCTGGGACCAACGCCACCTCTACAACACGCTGCGCTACATCCTCACTCAGCACATACGGCACGGCCTGGACTTGCACTCGTTCCTGGAAGCCACAAATCTGCCCGATCTGCTCGGCCTACGGCTGCTCGGCCAGTACGCCCGGGACAACATCCGGCGTCACTTGCCGCGGGTCCGCACCGCCACGATCTTGTCCTGGTCGGGCGTGCCGACGCTCCATCCAGTGGACGGTCCCCTGGACGCAGTTGTCGACGCAACCCTCTCTGCTACCGCCCTGAACAGCCTGGCCGGAAGCTCCCAGCCAGTGCTCGAAGCTCGTCGCGCCCTGATCGAAGTGGTGGGCAATCGCCTGGACAACGCCGCGCAAAAAGAGCTTCTCGGTGTAGCAGAGCGGACCCTCCTCACGCTCCGGCACCGTCCCGTCAACCCGCAACTGGTCCAAGCCATCCGCCTGCAGCTTGGGCTTCGCCACGCCATGGGCGCCGCCACCGCCGAAATCGCGGGACCTTCTGAAAAGGTAGGCCTGATTCGGCGGTGCGGTCGAGCTGTGACGCGATCAGCGGGCGTGGTAGTTGCGGGCGAAGCGGGGGCGGGCCGGGGAAGAGTACGTCATGCGTAGGGCCCACTCGTCGTCGGTCATACGCTTGTTCAAGGGGCGCTCATAACGATAGTAGTTGTACACGGGGCCGCCGTAGATGGCGGTCTTGCCGGCCACGTCGATGGCCACGACCATCAGTCCGGGGTGCCCCGTGCCGGACTGCAACGCGCGGAGCCGGTCCGTGTCCACATGCAGGGTTGCCAACGACAGCTTGGAGAGCGCACCGCCTGAGCCACGCACGCCGCGAGGCCGCGGCGGCCCGGAGACATTGCCCGGTCCCCAGCCCCAAGGCCAGAAGAGCTTCGGATACCATCCATCATAGCTGCGTACGCCCGAGTAAGTGCCTTCGTGGCGGTCCACGGTGCGCGACAGGAAGCGCAGGTCCTCCTTGCCCATGGGTTTGTTTGCCAGCTGGAGCTTTGCCAGCCGCTCCAACCGGGCCAGGGAGGTTTGCCACTGTTTCAGAAACTGCCTCGGGGGAGAGAAGTGCTTCGTGCGTGGAAACACGAGCGCCAGCCGACCCGCCGCGCGCGAGAGTGCGCGATACAACGCCGGCACCGGTTCCACGTACCCTTTCGGATATTGACAGCCCTTGCCCCCCATGGACGGGCTCACCAAGGGACCGCTGTCCTGACGCAGCTCCACCAGGGAGCCGAGGGCCGCCTCCAGCTTGCGGTCCTGCCAGGCGGCGGTGCGCATCACCTTGGGTAGCTTCTCGGAGAGGTGAGTCCGGGACAAGGCCATCAGCGCTTCGAGCCAATGGCTGTACACAGCGTTGGCCACCTGGGATGGCTTCACGTCATGCAGTGTGCGGCGCGCCGCCTCCAGCGCAGCGGGCAGGTGTCGACGGTGGGGCAATCCCATCTCCGGGGCAAGGCGTTCCAGGGCGCGGTCCGAGCCCAGCGCGAAGGCGATATCGAGATCCCGGGCCATGGAGCGCCCAAAAGAGGGTCGGGAAGGCAGCCCGGGGGTCGTGGTGCGGCTGGTCACCCAGACGTCCGGTGCGAATCGTCGGGGCAACAGGCTGAAGCGCAGCGCAGGCCGTTCACGCGAGTCGAAGCGGGGCGAATACGCCGGAGAAGGCAGCGCGGCGTAGTGACGCATCATGTCCCTGCCCTGCCCTTGACACCTGGTCAGGCCGGCTTCGCGACAAAGCTTCAGCAGTGCGGTCGGGGTCACCGCCATGGGACGGCCCAGCAGCAGCGCATGGGCACGCTCCAGCTGCCGGTATTCCGTCAGTCCCTTACCCGCCTCCATGGCCGCCACCACGGCCCGAGCGGCCTCCTCTTGACGGCTCGGCAGCGCGTCCCTGCGCCGGGAATGCAGCAGCAGCTCCACCTGCGAGAGCCAGGCTACGGCCTGAAAATACGGGTGTAGGTTCCAGCGCCGGGCATACCGCCCCGTCGGTCGGAAGCGACGCGCGTCCAACAGCAGTGAGGATCCCAAGAAGGGCATCCGCACCAATTTGTAGCCCTGAATGGCACGCAGGATGGACTTCACCTCCCCGGTGGTACCGTGCGGTAGACGCCGCGGCGGGGCGGGAGGGTTCCGGGAGGCTGCCAGCAAGGTTCGCGCCACGGCCAGGTACACGTAGGCGTCGCGACCATCGCGTGTGGACAGGTCCAGCTTGGCATGGGTTTTTGTCAACATACGCTGCAGAACGGGACGCAGAACATGCAGCTCCAGAGCGGAGACAAGCTCCTCGAAGCTCCGGTGCCAGGCGTGCAGGAGCGAATCGGCGGTGATGAACACCGGCAAGTCGGCGCCGAAGACACGGTAGTAAAGATTCGAGGGTCCGCGGCCCAGATTGGAGTACGACCAGCCGAGCCGCTGCTTGGTCGCAGGCACCACGACGAACCCGCGCTTGGAGAGCACCTCGCGAGCGACGGGTGACAGCCGGAAGGTTTTGACGAACTTGGCGTGGAACTCGGCCTCAGCAACTTTCAGTCCCGGCTTCTTGAGGAACCTTTGCCGGTGGAGGGCGAGTTGAGCGCTGGCGGTCAACCCCTTTAGCCTTCGGAAGTGGGCCTCGTAGGTGGCGACGAGCTGATTCACGGTAGCCGACTGGCGCTGGTTTGCCCGTGCCCGCGGGCCGGCATTTCTGGTCAACGAAGTGGGTTTTGCCATGCCGCGATAGGCTGCCAAGCTGTGGCTCGCGGCCCGGCTGAAAGCGCCCCAGCCGAAGATTCGAATCCCATCGCCGGTGGGTGGGCCGCTCGTCGTGCGCTGCCAGCAGGCTGTGCCGAGGAGGAGCGCCGTCAACAGGATCGCTCCGGCGAAGAGCTCACATAGAACGTTCAAAAGGCGTAGATTCGAAGTCGATTGCATGGGCCGCTCCTCCATTCAATGGACGAAGCCCCTACCGGAAGCAAAGAACGAACCAGCTCGACAGAAAAGCTATTTGTACCAGTGATATCTGGCGGTTCTGCTTAACGGCTCCGATGACAGGCCCAGTACAAACGTAAATGCTGTTTACGGAGGAGCATGCCGCTTTACAACGCGGTCATGCAGAATCTGGTACAATCACCTCGGGACCAAATCAGGTGCACGACAGCCTGGCGTGTGCGCAAGGGAGGGAGCGACAATGCTTCGATATTCACTGCTGCTGATGTCACTGTGTGTCACGCTCGGGTCGCTCCCCGCCTGCGACGACTCCGGCCCACGGTGCAGCGACTCGGACAACAGCAACCTGCCGCGGTGCACGCCCGACCCGTTCCTGGGTCCCGTCATCTCGATCCCGCAGAGCGCGGTGCGAAGCGTGGACCTCCTGTTTGTCATCGACAACTCGGGATCCATGGCGGGTGAGCAGGCCAACACGCGGTCGTCCTTCCCGGCCTACTTTACGGCCCTGCAAAACATGGTGGGCGGCCTGCCCAACATGCACCTCGGGGTCACCACCACCGACCTGGGCACGGGCATGTACGAGATCCCCTACTGCGAAGAGGTGGGCGGCGACGCCGGCGCGCTGGTGAAAGGCAACTGCACCAATCCCGTCGGGGGTAAGAACTACATCATCGATGTGGAACCGCAGTCCTGTGAGATTACCAAGGACCAGAGCAACACCTGTTCGGCCCACACCTGCAGCCAGGCCAACTGCGACGCGGTCGAGCCCGGCACGACCTTTGTCGAGGACTCCAACACGGGCTGCCCGCGCTGCCGGAACTACGCGAACGAGTCCTTCGAGGACGTGTTCTCCTGCATCGCCAGCCTGGGCACCATGGGGTGCGGCTTCGAGCAGCCGCTGGAGGCCATGTACAAGGCCCTGGAGCCCGGCAACGCGGCCAACGCCGGCTTCCTCCGGGAAGAGGCCATTTTGGCCATCGTCCTGATCACGGACGAGGACGACTGCTCGGAATCGAACCCGCAGCTGTACGACAACACCCAGACGGAGCTCACCTCCACCTTGGGCCCGCTGACCTCCTACCGCTGCTTCGAGTTCGGCGTCATCTGCGACATCAACCAGCGGACCCACGAGGGCACCCGGCACAACTGCGTGCCCCGCGACGACCCCGCCGCCCTGCTGCACCCGATCTCGCGATACGTCAGTTTCCTGGAGTCCTTGAAGGACCCGCAGATGATTGTCGTGGCGGCCATCGCCGGGCCGGTCACCCCCAGCCCCACGGGCATCGGTCACAACATGGTCGTGGGCCTCGATGACACGGACTACCCCGAGCTGCAGTATAGCTGCACCACGGCGGTGGACGGCGCGGTGCCCGGCATCCGCCTGTACAATCTCGTCGCCGCGTTCAACGAGGAAGAGGACCTGGCCAACTGGGCCTACTCCTCCATCTGCTCGGCAGACTACACCCCACCCCTGGTAGGCATCGGAAACAAAATCAAAGACCTGCTCGAATACCAGTGCCTGCCAGCGCCCCCGAAGGGCTGCGCCGACGTGGGGGTGGAGTTCGGCACCCCCCGGGCGGCCCAGACCTGCGCCGTCAACGCCCAGTGTCTGGCCGAGTGTCAGGTCACCGATGTGTTCGAACGCGGCCTACCCGGCGAGACCGAGTACAGCGTGCCGGCGTGTCTGCAGGTGTCCCCGGACGGCACCATCCTGGACGGCAACGTCGACCGGACCCTGTCCTACGCCAATGGCCACCCCGCCGAACGGGACCCGAGCCTGCCCGTGGCGGCGTGCTGGCACATCAACTACCAG
>Ga0180009_10003633_pt1 | contig 17437 bp, 12 predicted proteins | sample OS_PC_MetaG_FD_123537 | JGI IMG/M metagenome (GOLD analysis project Ga0180009, IMG submission 123537) | Groundwater microbial communities from the Aspo Hard Rock Laboratory (HRL) deep subsurface site, Sweden - OS_PC_MetaG | ecosystem: Environmental > Aquatic > Deep subsurface > Groundwater... | reverse complement strand
ATTAGTGCTGATGATAGGTTTATAATTGATGTGGCAGAAAAGTTTAGTCACAGTGTTCTAGAATATTTGAATGGATGACCATAATCTCCTCATAGCTCTTGCCCATTTATATTCTGCCTTAAAAGGTTCTAGCGTAGAAAAGTACGCCCACTTCCACCACACAATGGGTCCCAATTGTCCCTATACTCTAAAGGCTGCTAAAATGTTTAGTAGACGAGATAAGTCAGAGATTCTGAAAAGAGTTCAAGAACTTATCGACGCCTACCAGGAGCCCAATGAGTAAGAAGAAAGAAGAGAACATCAGTGAGCTAATTAAGATTAGTGATGTAGATAGAACCGTTAGCGTCCAAGATTACTTTGCCAATCTAGATGTTGGTATGGATGACTATGATGACTTTGAGATTCCACGGGAATTAGCAAATAGATATAAGCGTCACATTATGGGCTTAAGGACGGGGACTCATGCTGTTGTCCCGTTAAATTGTCCCGGTTATGGGAAGTGTCCTATAGTTTCTCGTTGCCCTTTTGCAATGTGGAATGCTGATGGCAGTTTAGATAGATCAAAAAGTAAGTTTCCTTTGTTGAAAAGTTGTCCTATAGAGCGTCATGTAATGACCTACAGGATCCAAGGCTACATTGAAGACCTAGATGTCAGTCCCAATAGTGCAGGCGCATTGGCTCTTGTTACTAAATTAGCTGAGTTAGATATTTATGAAATGAGAGTAGACATCCAGCTTTCTTGTGGAGATAGAAATGAAGAAGGTATGAACCTTTTGCAGGAAGCTGTTGATGCGATCGACCCTCAGAATGGGAGGGCATATGTTACCTATAAGATCCATCCTCTTTGGGAAATCAAATCTCAGATCGGGCGACAAAGATTGGATTTGATGAATGCTCTCCTCGCCACCCCTAAGGCAAGATTACAAGCTGCCAAGATGTTAGGGGCTAAAACTAAGATTGAAAGTAATATCGTTCAAGAAATGACCGATCTGCGTTCTGCCCTAGATGAATTAGAAAACGACTCTTATGTTATCGATGCTGACTGGGAAGACGCCAACTCCTAAACCCGATAAAATTAGAACATGCCGTATTCCAATACATCAAACAAGATAAGCTCTATCTTTACACAGATGAGTTCCGGTAACGCTGTTTTGGGCGTATTGGGAAACTTCCTTGCTGGATTGCCTCCTGTAATGCAAGGGGCTATAGTCCTCGACACGGAAGTTACGGGGATTGGTAAAGGCCATGCAATATTTGAAGCAGCAGTTCAAGATATTACAACCGGACAAGCTGTTGAATATAACATTGCCCCTCATAGGTTTAATAAGCTCACAGGTAAATATGAATTTGTTAAGTCTTATGAAGAACTTAGGGGGTTTGCTCAAGAATGGACCAAGGAAAGAATTGAGAAAGGTCAATTTAGCTATTTAAAAGACTATTTAAAAGTGGTCGAAGATTTGGGCGAAGAAAAAGCTCAAGAGATGCTTCGAACCACAGGAAGAATTGTTTCCGGCGGTAGAGAGTTTCTAGCTCCTAAAGAATTCCTAACACAACTAGCTTCTAAGTTAGAAGGCTCTTCAGCTGTTTATATAGCTAATGTTAACTTTGAAAACGCCGTGTTAGGTGAAATGCTCACTGGAGTAAAGGAACCTGCATTAGGTGAGAGAATATCTGCCGCCCTCAATACAAGAGGAATTAAAGATAAGAAGAATAGGTTTCTCTGGCGTTCAGCCGATATCCATGATGCTTATCAGGTAGCCAAGAAGTCTAAGAATCCAGAAGCCTGGAGCAGCCTCGGGAAGCTCTATTTAAAGCCCTTTGACCCCACTCTTGGTACAAGAGTAAGGGACATCCAAGATATGGGTCGTGCTGTCATGGCAGAGGCCAAATTAGGCAGCCATATTAAGTCTGTTGATTTGTTTACCGGGCAAGCTATGGAAGCTCAAGCTCTTTCCAGGGAAATGGAAGCACCTTGGCATACGGCTTTAAAAGATGTTAGTGACGAATCAAACATTCTGCTTAGACAAAGAGAATCCTTTTATAGACTCAATAAATTCAGAGCTGGTGGAGTTGGAGGCTATTTAACTGGGGTTGGATCGCTAATCACAGGCAAAGGTCTAATAGAAGATATTGATGTAGCTAGAAAGATTGAAGCTATCCAGCCAATGATGAAAGCTAGGAATCTTGAGCAACAAATGGCTCACCTAGAACTTTATAGAAGATCTAAGATGGGGGCGCCTATTGGGGGAAGGATTGAACCATTCAAAACCCAATATGAAGACGTATCATTTGCTTTAAGACAAGAAGTCCAAACCTCTGTTGGGCCAAAGAAAGTAGTCAAACAAATGACTTATCGGCCCATGAAAAAACTTTCTAAGTTACCAGGAGCCAAAACTAGCTTAGAAGGAGCTGTGGCTGATTGGGTAGCTAATGCACCCGACACACTCAATTTAAAAGGTTACGACCTAGATCCCGCTGCTGTTTACCAAAGTATGAGAGGGAAGACTCCTCAAGAGCTTAGGGCCCTTTGGCAACCATCTGCAAGTATTGAAGCTGCAAAAGAATGGACTGAGAAATTAGCAGCAGAGATGGCTTCTATAAAATCTATTGGAAGATGGGGAATGGCTAAGAAGTTATTCCGCCGCAATCCTATCTTTACTATTGCTACAGTATTAGGCGCAATGAGACTAGCTAATGGTCTTAGTTCTAATGATGAAGACTACATGGTTGCAGAGGGCATGCAAGAAGGCGGCATGGCAATGGAAAGTCGTCATGAATTAACTGACTTTGGATCTGGTTTCCTAAGACTTGTTAATAAGTTTCGTGGAATGAGTTTGTTTAAAAACGGAATACTGGATGCGGCTAAATTTGAAGAAGCAACTGTTGCATTTGCAAAATCTATTGGTGGTGTTGTTAAGAGCGATTCAAAAGGGTTCGGTACCAACCCTATTTCTAGACGAGTACATTTTGGCTCTTCAGAAAAGCTAGGAGAAAGACTTACTAAGCGCGGGTTGAATGTTGAAGGAGATACATTAAAACAATTAACTACTGTAGCGAATTTCCATGAAGTATCCGAATTACATCATGCCACCACTAGGATTAAGAACGTTACTACTAAATCTGAGTATGAATACATCAAAGATTGGAAGAACATTAAAGATAAAGATATTGATACCCTAGCTTCACTTGTTGAAAGGTTTCAAGAGGGGACTGGACATTTTGGTAGAGGGGTTATAGCAGATGAAGCTTTAGCTGCCCGCGCAATGGGAAAAGAAACTTTTAATGCCATGAGGGCATTTAGAGAATCACATGCTACTGGGTTTCTTAAGGGGGCCAGCAAACAGCAGCAACAAGACTATATAAAGCGTTCACGTAATATCTATTCAAGGATAGATGAGTTGTGGGATACCAAGTTAAAACAAAAGTTCACGTCAACAAGCGACAAGGCTTATTCAATAGTTCCCAAAGGCGCAATGTATGAAGGCCCCATGGCTACGGAAGGTCGTCATAGGTTTACTGATTTTGGTAGCGCATTTAATAAATTTGTTAATAAGGTTAGAGGCCTAAAGATATTTGCCGGCAAAGCTGCAACCAAAGGTTTTTCCACTACAGAGATAAGGGAGCTAGCTGAATTTTCTAAAACAGCATCTGTAGAAGATTTTGCGAAAAGACTTGGAGTAAATATACAAAAGTTGCCAAATCTATTTGGCAGAAACTCTGGCGGGGGGATGAACATAATCTCGGAAGATGCATTATTGAAATTAAGAAAGCTTAAACCTTCATCCGAGGCAATTACCGAGACGAAGAAATATCTTGCCTCTTTTGATTTAAAATTTGGTCAGGCTTATGTCGATCCTGATGCCGCCAATCTAATTACTAAATTTCTTCCTCAAAACTCTATTTCTAAACCGCTTTCGAATCAAGTATCGGAAGAGATGCAAAAAACGCTTATTTTTCACGAGGCTGCTGAACTAAAAAACATCCAAACGATTGCATCAAAAAAAATGCGGTATCTGCGTAAAAATGAGCGTCTGGGAGAGATGCCACAACATGACATGACCCTCGCACAAGAGGAACTCTTTTTGAGAAGCGCCGGTTATGAAGAACCCTATTCTATATTCAAGAAACCTAGATCAAACACCGATCCGGGATATCGTGGTTATTCTATATCCCAAGATAGACTCACGGGATTGCGAGATGAAGGGGTCCAACCAGTTTTGAGAAAGTTACTTACGGACTTTGGAAGTCCTTGGCAAGGACCTGGGAATAGTTTAAGAGTGATAAACAAGATCCAAGGCAGTTTGGGCCCCTGGCAAGGTAATATTAGAAGGCCGGATACTACTAGCGGTATAAATAGATATCATGACGCCTCTTATCAAGTACCTTATCAAACGTCCCTCACCGAAAATAGACAAAGTGATATTGTAGCTGGCCAAGCTGAAGGGATGATGAGCTCCATGGAGATGAGGCGCAAAATGCCTCCTGGAGCTTATAATGCCGGCATAAAGAATATTCAGAATGCAGGCTTATCCCCTATAATACATGGATATAACTATCCCCAACCAGTAGTTGCTATTCAAAACAGTAGTAGTATGAGAAATACAGTAGACTCTGACATAAGAGGATTAATAGGCGATAATATGGAAAGAAAGGTTAAAGATATGCACAGAAAGCAAACTATGGCCGATCTTCAGCAAGAAGCAGCTTCCAATATGTTTTTTAATTCAAATCGAGGAGCACAGGGGCACATAAGAAGATGAGCGTATTAAGTGAACTATTCCGTGGTTTGAAGGGCGGATATAAATATTCTCTTGGGGCTTCAAAGGAAATGCTTACTTCTCCCGGAGTCAATCCTTGGGAATTCGCTGCTGGTCTTAGGACTGCTAATGCTCCAGCTGCAGAAGCGTTTGGAGCAGAGATGGGGACTATGTTGGGCTTTGGTGGAGCAGGCTTAGGAGCTGCCGGGGGAGCTGCTAAAAAAGGAGCAAGCTGGTTATGGAGCGGGGCTAAGGATAAAGAAGGACAGTTTGTTCTTAACAATAAACAACGATGGGGACGAAGAGCTACGGTTGCAACTGCTGTCTCTGGGTTTAGCATCTTCCATACCGGCCAAGCAATTGCAGCAGATGCCTATGGGGCCTACCATGGATCAGACGGACGTAAGGGTCAAATGAGAGCTATAGTCGAACAGGCAGCATATAATAACAATCCCAACATTGCTGGATTTGGTTCCGCAATGAGGTTCTCCGGCGGAGGAGTTTATGAGAGTGTTATTCCTACTGCTAGTTTTGCAAAAGGTTATAGTCCCAATGCTTTGGGAGCCACCGGCGAATTAGTTCTAGCAATGCATAGGAACAGTAGAGGTTAACTATGGCAAGATTTACACGCTCAAGAGCAGCGGCATCATGGCTACTAAACCTTAACAATACAGGCGAAGGCATACTTAACCAGATGTCTCGTCCAGCAGAGCTGTTTGGTATTACTCAACAAGGTATTCGGGGACAACAGAGATTAGCTTTTGGTGGCTACTCCTTAAGTCCTGGTGCAGGCGGCAGATGGTGGATCCCAGAAGCTAGCAACACTGCTGCTAAAGCCGGAAGGTGGGGGACAAGAACGGAACTAGGTGCTGCAATGAGAGCTACTCCTGGTGCTACAGGTGGACTACGTCTGTTAGGGAAAGCCTTTCTAGTGCCCTTGTTGTCCGGTCTTTTTATAGGATGGGATTATAACTCACGAAGGAATGAAGGTCAAGGAAGATTCGGGGCGCTTGCAGGAGCCGTGGGGAGTCAGGCTGTCTATGCCTTAGGGATGAGAGCGCTTATACCTATTATTGCAAACCCCATAGCTCTAGCTGTTGCGGCTCCATTAGCTATTGGGTTAGGTGCCATCTACTTAAAGAACAAATATAACAAGTTTGCTAAGAATTGGGAAAAGACTGCTAGAAAAACAGAGTTCATAGGTGATATGTCTGCCTTCAATACTGGCGCAGCGAATACAATGAGACAAAGAAGTGAAATGGCTATTCGTAGATCCTTTCTTAATGCAAGGACTGCGTTAGGTAACGAAACAAGGTTTGAGCATATGCCTCACATGTATGGGAACTCTACATATTATGGGTACTAAGGTTGACACTTATACAGATCTTCTAGAGACTAATGAATATGGTATTACATATCCTCTTTATCAAGGGTTAAAGCTTTCCCCTGATCTTGTTCAACAGTACAAAGACGAATGGAATATCAACACAAATTGTGCAAATGAATGTATTGCTTGTCAAATAGGTTGCATAGAGAAATATAGAAATCATAAGTCAGTAGTTCAAGACAAGAAGTCGCCATGGCAAATTCAATGTAAGTTTATCCCGAAGACTTATGATATTCCCGCGCGCCTTGCAAAACGAATGACCCCAAGACAGGCACATCTATTAAGGTGCGCTAGAGATCCCGTAGCTTGGGCTAAGCATTTTCTTGGCTGGGAAGCACGATCCTACCAGGAAATGACTTTGAAATGTTCGGCCAAGCGAACAGTCCACAGATGGGGCCGTAGATGTTTGGCTGAAGGAACTATGGTTGCAACTCCATCAGGATCGGTTGCAATAGAGAAGATTAGGGCAGGAGATACTGTTTATAGTGAAGACTGCGTACCCATCAAAGTCATCAGTACATTTGATCAAGGTCCACAGGAAGTATACGATCTTGAAGATGGAGGCTCTGTTATCGCCTCATGTACTCTAGATCATAAATGGCTAGTTGAGAATAAGAACACCAAAGAGCTACTTGTGCTTCCCACAAAAGAAATAAGTAGTGAATATGGAATAGTTAGAAAGAATCCTTCCGATACATCAGTAAGCGTCTCCTTAAAAAGACGAGGCATCGTAAATACTTACGATATAGAAGTTGATTCACTTTCTAGCTTATACCTGCTAAGTACTGGATATGTAACACACAATAGTGGCAAATGTCTCGTAAGTACTGGATATTTAAACACTTCTCAGGGGAGTGTAACTGCGGCAGAAGCCCTATCTCTGTATCAAAACAGTACAAAGTTTAGTATTCAAGTCTATAACGAAACAACGCATACGCTAGAAAGCACAAACGATTTAGCGTTTTGGGATAACGGAGACAAACAAAGTTATCGAATCCTTACAAGTGGTGGCAGGAAAGAGGATGTTACATATAATCATCCATTCTTAGTTTGGAAGTCAGACGCTTTAGAACCCGAATGGATTGAAGCTGAATCTATTAAGCGAGGAGATATAGTAGCAATCCCTCAAAAGACATATGGGTTTGGAAAAGAACATTTGAATCCTGATATTGCAGCTTTGATTGGTTATATGGTTGGAGATGGCAGTTGCACAAATAGAAAAGTAGCTTTTACTAATATAGACCAATCATGCATTGATGAATGGACTTCTATAGTCTTACGACTAGGGGCGACTCATGTTGGCAGGGACAAGGACACATATATTGCTTATGGATGTACAAAACACGATAAGCGTGTTCCTAATTTAGTCCTAGAGTTATTGAAAGAACACGAAGCCTGGGGCAAGAAATCAATACATAAAGATGTCCCCAAAATTATTCTTCGCTCAGATAAAGAAACAGTAGCTACTTTTCTAAATCGCTTACTTGTATGTGATGGTTGGATTTGTCCTAAGAAAACAGGCAAAACAGATTCTATAGAAATTGGCTATTGTAGTAGTAGCAAATTACTTATAGATGGCGTGAGCAGTCTGTTACATAAATTTGGTATTTTGCATGAAATCCAATATGGCAAAAAGACCAATTATAAAAACAACACATCGAATGCTATATATATTAATGATATTAACTCTATCAAAATATTTGCCGAAGAAATTGGGATTGGTTATAAATCAGAAAAGCTAGAAAAGCTTGTCGCGAAGTACTATTCTGATAGAGCAGAACTTAGACCTGGGCGGCCCAGTAGGAAGGATATTCTCCCTGTGGGTATTTTGAATTTAGTTCGTCATGAACAAGCATTCTTAGGAATCAGTAACCGCCAGTTAAGTGGAGGCCACACATCAGGAGTCCTCTCACAGAATAAGCATTTTATTGGTCGGAGTAAAATCTTCCAATATCAAGAGTCGTTGAACTCTAAAAAGATAGATAAGTATCTAAATAAAGATATCTTATGGGACAAAGTAAAGGTTGTCTCCGATCTCGGTATCCAGCCAACTGTCGGTTTAGAGACAAGACCTTGCCATACAATCTCAAATGAGATCATCACTCACAATACCGAGCAATGCGCTGTAGAAATCCTTTTTTATACCCTCACAACTAAGCTTGATATGGGCACTAATTCTGATGGGGAGACTATTACAAGTGGTCCGATCACTATGATTGTTACACCATATCTATCACAGATTCAGAATGTGTTTGAGAAACTAGATGCCCTGCTCAAAAGGAACCCAGAGCTCTTAGCTTGCAGGACTCGATATGTGAAGAGTCCTTTCTATCAAATGGAATTTGTTGGCGGCGCAAAGATTAAAGGATTCACTACTGGTTCTAAATCTAAAGGCGAAGGTGCCACTCTTAGAGGTCAAGGCGCAAACAAGATTTATCTAGATGAGTCTGATTATCTTGGTGAAGGAGACTATAAGGCAATTATGCCTATCCTTCATGAGGATGTAGACCGGTCTATTATTGCTTCATCAACTCCAACTGGTAAGCGTGAGCAGTTCTTTGATTGGTGTTTTGATAGTCCGATGTGGAAAGAATTCTTCTTTCCCGCAACATTCCTCAACCACTGGGAGACTATTAAAGATGAAGTAACAAGCAGTACTTCATATGGTGAGTTCATGCTTGAATATATGGCTGAATTCGTCGCACAAGATATAGGTGTCTTCCAGCCGGATTATATAATCAACGCATATACAATCCCACCTTATGAATACGGCAATGTCCCTGGTCTTAATAAGGGATGGACTATTTCTATAGGTGTTGACTGGAACAGTAATGCCGGAACAGAAATGGTTGTAACTGCAATGGATAATAAGCAACACATTTGGGTAGTTGAATGTGCCAATGTAATAAAGCAAGGATGGACTCAGTTAGCTGCCGTTGAAAAGCTTCTAGAACTTGTACGTAAATACCGTCCTAAGTTTGTATATGCCGATAAAGGTTTCGGATCGACTCAAGCTGAAATTATTAAGAAGTATTCTCAACAGATACGAATGACCAAACCAGAGGATCCTGTCTCGATGCTTTATGACAACTTTGTTTCCTATGATTTTGGAAGCAAGATCGAGGTAAGAGATCCTGTAGATGGCAATTTAATTAAAAAGCCCGCAAAGGATTGGCTGGTACAGAATTGCGTTAGAAGGTTTGAAGAAGGAAGAATACATATTCCTATTCAAGAGGAGTTGCTGAAGAAGCAATTACATAACTACGTCATTGACAGAACTAGTCTTGCAGGAGTCCCCGTCTACGGACAGAACAATGTCAGGATAGGCGACCATAGACTTGATGCCTTTATGTTAGCCGTTTTAGCCTATAAAATGGAGATGACTGAATTCAGTGTAGGCTCTAATATCATTACCAAAATTCTTTATGCCGGCCAGCCCGGAGAGAACTATAAAGAGACAAAACAAAAGGAAAACCTTCCATTTGCCGCAGACATTAGATACCCTGAAGGCTATATGAAGTATAATACTAATAGTGAGGCCGATAAGTCTCGACCGCAAGGAAGAGGATTTAAAGGACCATCACGTGAAGATACTTTAATTCCCGGCTCAACTCTTAAAGAAATGAGACCAGGTTTTATGAGTGACACAGAACATCTAAAGAAGGGCAAGTCAATGGATGTACTCTCCAGACCAGGATTCCAATCAGGCAGAGGTTCTTCTTTAGGTAGACCAAGTGGTAGAGGTGGTTTTTAATGGGAATGTTAGGAAGCGTAGCGGCGGCGGCTAAAAGTCTTTTATTGGGCACTAATGCCTTAACAAAGGGGACTGGATATTTAGGAACAGTAGCCCATAGTACTGCATTAGGCGCTGCTTTTGGTGGAGCAAGAGGAGCGCTATCAGGTGATCAGACTATGTTTGGTGGCGCCTTTCAAGGTGCTAAAGCTGGGGCCTTATGGGGAGTTGCTGGTCGTGGATTAAATTCTCTTGGTAAAGGAAGGTACGGTAGAAATGCAGCCGCTACATATGGTGAAGTCGGTAAGATGGGGAAATCACGGCAAATTATTCCAGCAGGCGGTGGGGGCAAGGCAGCCGTTCCGGGTACTTCAGGTGTATGGATTCCAAGTAATCAACGACAGCTACCTGGTGGCGGTATAATGCGTCCTAATGTAATGTTAGGTGGGGGAAGACCCGGAACTCCCGCTATTCCTGGTCGAGGAAAAGCACAAAGTATGCTTATTTCCGGCCCTGGCAATCGTAAAACGAATAAGGGATATGGGGTTGCGTATGGCAGATCTACAGCCGGCAAAGGCAATGACATACCCATAAATAGAGAACTTGGTATTGGAGCAGTAGTTTCCCCTGGCAGAATAGGAGTTCATGGTGTTAAGGCAAATGATGCAGCCTATGTTAATATGAGAACTAGTTGGCTAACTGGTATCTCTGCAGGGCTATTCGGCTCTTCCAATAAAAGTAAAAACCGTGCTACGATTAATGCAAACCGGATAAACATGGGCAGCACCGGCATGGGACAATTTAGATAACGGGGTAAACAAATGGGATTAGCAATTTATGATAAAACAAAGGCCCTAGTCACTCAAGGTACTCTTGTCAACCCCCTGCGTACTTATCATGATGGAAAAGATGGAAGCACTTATGTCCAGTTATTGTATGTACGTAACAATGACCCAATTGCTTTCTTCACAGATATAGAAGTTATTCCAATTGACAAAGCCGGGTATGATGACACCATTGGTGAATATGGAACTGGTTTTAGCGTTAAGCTTATCCAGTCTCCTACCGAGCCCTTACCCCACGAATGGGAACAGGTTGGTGCTGGTGATACCCTAAGTATTGTGGGTGCCGTTGGCACTTCCACGGTTCCAGACACATCAACATACATTGCGATTTGGTTGCGCATACATGTCCCCGGTAATACGGAAAGTCAAGTCAAAGCCGATATCTGCCTTAGGTTAAGGTATTTAAGAGATAGAGTAGGTAGCTAATATGTCTCATGGGACTACTATCCCCCATGACCAACAAGACATTCTTGACGGTTATGATTATCCAACACTTGAGCCTAATCTCCAGGTAGATGAAGGCGTTCCCATCACACAGAAAGAGTTCGAGAAGAAGGTATCTGAGCTTTCTACTGAAACCAATCCAGCTGCCTTAATAGCTCAGTTACGAGCCCTTATGAACGATCAGGCTGAGTTTAATTCTGTTACTGGTCTTAAAACTAAAGTGCCCGGTGGATTAGCTCAAGGTGGGAAGACACTAACAGATGATGAGTTTGCTATTTTAATCCAGAGTGTGAGGGATAAGATTAGTGCAGTAAGAGATAAGTCCGGCCGGATTAAAGATGCCATTGTGCAACGTCAAGCAGCCAATCCTACAACAGTTGCCTTTAACCCTAAGACAAAGCCTTTGTTAAAACGAGGCATGGCGCGGGTATTTAAGAATAAGTCTAATGAAATAACCTTTGATCATTACAGAGCAGCTATTGAATTAAGAAAGCTTCTTAGTGACGAAACATTAGATGTCACTCTAAAGGATACAAGAAGAGTACTAAAAAGAATATGTTAGAACCGGTCAATCAAGAAAGAATGGAAGCAGAGGGAGCAATAAACCTTTTCTTAAGGTTATTTCCTTTACTTGCCGCACACTTCCAATTAAATGATGATTTAGTAAACGATGTAACCGGCCTAGATTTAGGTTTCTTAAGACAGGCTACGGTTAGACGTTTAGCAGAAGACTATGAAGAAGCTCTTGAAGACGAGAAGCAAGGCGATAAGGGATTTGTAGAAGCGCTTCCTTCGGTTGTTCTTAATCCAGCTATTAAGAGGCCCATCCTAGATGATTAGTGTAGACTTCGAGAAACACAAGAGGTGGGATCAATTACTTGCCTTTACTAATGAACTCATCTCGACCTTCGAAAGAGGTTCTGTTGCAGTCGAAGTTAATATTGATTCCGGCCTACCTAGTTCATCTATTCCTACTGAATCAGATGTAAGCTCAAGACTCTACTCTGTTGCCTTTGCATCAGAGGCCAGTGCTCAGTATATTGAAGAAGCAACTGATGTTGCGGAGAATAACAGAAGAGGGACATCACAAAAGAATGCTTATACAACAGAAGGTAGCGTTCCATTAAGTGAAGAAACCGCTACAGCCAATCCGGATGGGACGGTAAGCGGATTCCATGCATTCAGCAACTTCGATGAACAAGGTCTCCATGGAAATGCAACAAACACCACTGTTGGGCTTACCGGTGATTTTGGCCCTTTAATCGGCAAAGAACTGAGAGAAAATTCAGTAATCAAATGGTTTCAAGACTGCTTCGCTTGCAGCGGAAGAGTTGAGATTACAGCTACTACTGATTTGGCTTTCCCAGAACTTTTAAGCGATCTTGATGACTATCTTAACAGCCTATTGGGTATGTTGGATATCTCTCTAGATATGCTTGATAGCTCGCAGTTTCTTGCTCAACTCTGTTCTATCATAGCGTTTGGAAAATGGTGTATTCCTGACCTATTAGCTTTCCTCGGAATACTTAATTCACTGCTTATCCAATATGGAATGACCGATCCTAGTATCAGTCTTAATTGGTGGGACCTATTTGCTTTGCTATTTGTCCCTATTCTAGATGCATTATCGTCTCTTGCGAACTCCAACGTCCATATGTCTATAGCGCCTATCATGTGTATCAAGCGCATGCTTAAGCAAGTTAGATCTGCTATTGAAGGTGTTGAGACATTTGATAGAAACCTAGGTTGGACATTAGGACAGTTCCAAAGGCTTGATGCAAGTGCCTCGGGCCCGTTTAGCGAATCTAGATTTGGTCATGAAGTTGGCAATTTAGAAGGCGATCCTTTTGGAGTCAACCCCACTGAGCCGACTCGTCATGATGCACCGATTATCAATACTATCCAAAAAGAATTGCTTAGTGGGAAAGTAGATTGGTTTGAAGGAGATACTCTTGGTTCGTATAGTGAAGTCCTTGGTATATTAAGTCCCATCGAACACGCCTTACTCGCAACAATGGATTTCGATACACGCAATACAGCCATCGCACAATGGCTAAGAGAAAAGCTCAGTGTCTTGAGAAGTATTGGTTTAGATGCTTTGCGTCAAAATATTCAGTTTATCAATGTAATCTTAAGCCTTACAAGGCTATATCGTTTTATAGATGTGATTATTAAACTAATATCCAATGGACGAGATATCTGTAAACAAGAAGTAGATAGCAATGGTAATTTAGTCACCATCCCATTGGAATTGCTGTCTGACCTTTTCACTGGAACAGCTGTATTGCCAGAATGGGTTACCATGGTTAATGCTATGTCAGGTGCAGTTGGCGGCTTAAGTAGTACAGGTGGGCAAAGATTTACTATAATAGATACTAGCTTAGGTGTCCAACGCTCTAGTATAGGATGCGCAGGAAGAATCAGTGCCTCAGATGCAGAGAAGGTCACGGAATGGATGAAAGAGCTTGATGAATTCGAGCCTTAACAGGAGACCTCATGTCCATAGCTGATCGATTAAAAAGTTTATTTGCCAGAAAGATTCAGGACTCGGGCCCTGTTCGGTTTAGCTATACGCCAGGCCCAATTAGAATTACTGATCACGCGCATCAGCAGGAGCGAGGGATTAAACCTAAGGTTGCTAATCCTGTTCTTGGTTATAAAGAAGGCGTCCGTAGTAAGTTCCTAGATGAATACGAATATGTTGAATATGACCTTGGTTACATCCTAAGGGCTGAGGATACAGAAGCATATTTGCGCCAAGCCCACGAAAAGAAGATTACTTTATTCTTCAAAGAAGGATATACCTTTTCTGGGGAGAATGAAGAAACAGTAACCTATATCAAAAAGAGATTCCGGCAAATTGCTGAGGCTACTAATATCTCAACAGACAGACTCTTAAGAGCTGTTGCTACTGATCTAATAAAGGTATCCAATTGTTTCCTTTATTTAGTAAGAGACGCAGACAAGTCCGGTGGTAAGACTGTAGATGGAGTAAAGCCTATTGCTGGCATATTTCCAGTCCCCGCTGAAACTATCCTTGTTAAGACAACCAACAGTGGTCAAGTAGTTTCTGTTAAACAGAAGATGCTCAATGGTAAAGAAAAGATCTACAACAAGAAGGATATGTTTCATTTGGCGACGGATAGAAAGAATGGCTTTACTATTGGTACGCCGCGAACATGGCCGGCTATTGAAGATATCTTAGCCCTTAGAAGACTAGAAGAGAACATTGAGAAGCTCCTACATAGAGATCTCTTTCCTATCTATCAGTATAAGGTAGGAACAGAGACGATGCCCTGTAAGGTCTTTCCTGGTGGTTCCACGGAAATTGACGAAGTAAAGGCAATGATTAGAGAGATGCCGCCGGAAGGTATTTATGTAACCCCGGAAAGGCATGAGATTAAAGTTATCGGTCACGAAGGAAGGGCCCTAAGAGCAGAAGGTTATTTAAAGCACTTTAAACAACGGGTTCTATCTGGAATGGGCATGTCTAGTGTTGACATGGGCGAGGGAGAAGGTGCTTCAAAGTCGAGTGCAGAGACTATGTCACAAGGTCTGATTGATGAAGTAAAAGGCTATCAGATGGTTACAGAAGACTTAGTCAATAGTAACCTTATAAGGGCGCTACTTCTAGAGTCGACCTTTAGTTACGACACTACTGCAGATGAGAATATGGTTTATCTTAAGTTTAAGGAGATTGATAAAGCAACTCAAATTAAGATTGAAAATCACAATGCCCAATTATTCCAACAGAATGCCATAAATCATGACGAACTAATGATTCGTATGGGCAGGACTCCAGCAGATGACGAATGGTGGGCAACATCTTTTTGGAAACTGATTGAAGAGCCAAAAGCTTTGATCTTGGCTAGTGACGAACCCTTTTCCCCCGCCTCGCAAGCATTAGCAGAAGCAGACAATACAGCAATACAGCCAGAGCAGTTAACTAAAGCTCAAGCAGAAAGAGATAAGGCAGAGAGAGTAGCTGCAAAGGCAAAGGCATCCACCCAAGGAAGAGCAGCTCAGGCCAGAAGTTCTCGTGGAGCTCGTTCCGGAGCGGCGAGTGACAGGCCGGCTAATCAACATGGAAGAAAACTAGAACCAATCTCAAGAACAAATTCACTTGAGATGAAAGACTTTTCGCAAGACCAGGTATTTGAGATATTCAGAATTGCTCGTTCTGATGCAGTTAATCTAGTTCTTACCGAGGATGTCTATTGGCGAAGAGCTTTATTAAACAGCGCGAAACAAGAATTCAAGACCAGGTTCTCTACTCTCTTAAATAAAGAATACAGAGCAGGATATAACTCTCAATTACTAGGACTAACTGCAGGAAGTGTGGCCTCCTATAGCATACTAGAAGCTTATGTTGATAAGTATGTAGATAGAATCTTTAATGATATTCAAAAGGCTATGTTGCCGGTCTATACAAAAGAAACAGTAGGATCCATATTTGATTCTATAGAATACAGGATCTCGTTTCTTATGCGAACAGAACTTGTAAGAGCAAAGAACTATGGAGTGCTAATAGCTCTTAGAGAACAACACTATACACAAGCCCGGTTCGAGCGCTGCTGTAGCGATGTGTGCGAAGATTGTGATAGAATGACACAGGACGCTCATGATTTAAGCATGTTGGGATTAGATAGCATTCCTCCTCATCATCCTAACTGCGAATGCAAAATAAAAGGAGTCATCAATGGCCAACACAATTAAGTTTTACGATCATATTCCAATCGACATGGAAGCTAGCAAGCGGTATTTTTCTATTCAAGACGCAGTTGTGCAAACAGATGCCGGTCCTGTTAATGGAATTTATGTAACTGTTAGGGCAACTCATGCTGGGCGAATTACTGGCAATAATGGTTTGTATCTCCCTAGCAAAATGCAACGTGGCGCGGACTCTATGGTTAAGCCTTTTAATAAGCCAGTTGGCGCTCATCATGCCAAAAGTCAGGATCCGATTGGAAGAATTCAAGTGGCTGAATATGTCTCTACAGTAGACAGTAGCAATACTCGGATTCTTAATTGCATTACTGATGAGAATGGTTTGGTATTTGGCAATGAAATTGATGCGGTAACAAAGCTTGCTGAAGCCGGTCTGCTTTATGAAGACACTTATGAGGGCTTGGGTTATATTCGCTCTACTGCTTTTATCACTGACCCGGAAGCTATTCAAAAGGTTCGAGACGGTCGGTATCAGACAGTATCAATTACAGTATCAACTGATAAGGCAATTTGTTCTGCTTGTAAACAAGACTGGGCAGAAGACGGTAAGTGCGAACATGATCCCGGAGACTCAGTTGATGGACGACCAATGTTCCTGATTACCAATGAACTAGACTACGAAGGTTGGGATTTTGTTAATTCGCCGGCAGATGAGTTAGCCTCAGTTCTAGCAATTAGTGACGGTAAGGTTGAAACAGTTATCAACTCTAAAATGATTCCTAACAAAGATGGATTTAATACTGTCTTGGTTATGAGCGATTCTTTAGACTCTACCAAAGAACCTCCTGTAGAAGATTCTTTACCCATCGACGAGGTTACAATCGATTCAGTTCTTGAGAAAGTAATCCAAGACTCGGCAAATCTGACTTCCGAAGATCTTAACATTATATATAGTGGGATGGAAGAGTTCCTTTCAGAGGACGAGAAGCTTTCTACAGAGAAAAGAAAGTCCCTTCCCCCTTCGGCCTTCTGCGGACCAGCAAAAAGTTTCCCGGCTCCAGATTGTGCCCACGTCACGGCGGCGCGAAAACTTATTGGAAGATACAAGGGACCAGGTAGCAAATCAGCTATAATGTCTTGTATAGACCGCAAAGCTAAGGCATTAGGTTGCGATTCTGAAAAGGAGGATACTAAAGTGGCGGCAGTAAGTTTTAAGCTTGATGACGAATCCAAAGTCACGGGCATTGAGTTGACAGATGAGGCTTCTAACGATCTTGTTAAAAACCTATATTTTGCTCTTGAAACACAAATGTTAACTAGAAATCTTAAGGTTGATACTTATTCCACGAGGATTGAAGATCTTGAGAAGAGAATCACATCTTTTGATGTTGCTGCTAAAGAAACTTCTGTGCAGCTTAAGGTATTGCGAGATGAATTGCAGCGTGCCTATACTGAGGGTTCACAAAGTAATGTGGCTCTAACTGACAATATTACATTGGTTCGCCACGTAGCTACGTCTGCATTGACAAGCCTAAGTGCTTTGTTTGATGATTCAATTGATGTAGATATGCTTGCTAAACTTTCTGTTTCAGATCTGGTAGAT
>Ga0180009_10003632_pt1 | contig 17440 bp, 18 predicted proteins | sample OS_PC_MetaG_FD_123537 | JGI IMG/M metagenome (GOLD analysis project Ga0180009, IMG submission 123537) | Groundwater microbial communities from the Aspo Hard Rock Laboratory (HRL) deep subsurface site, Sweden - OS_PC_MetaG | ecosystem: Environmental > Aquatic > Deep subsurface > Groundwater... | reverse complement strand
GACATTTCTGGCTGCGAATCAAAAATTGTGGAGACGGAGAAGGTTTTGGGCGCCCTGCTTCGATCAATGCGCAAAAACTAATAGCCTTTAGCCTGCAGCCTAAACAACCTGAATAGTTACTTATTTTTTTCAATAAAAAGGATTTCGCAATAAGGGTCCCCATCCGTCATAAGCTTGACGGTTTTAATTTCCACATTGGGGTTCACTATCTCTGCTGCCTCTTTCTCAAAACATCCCATGGCTCGACAAAAACTTGCCGGGATGTCCAGGTCTGGAAACCACAGACACGGGGGAAACAGCTTATAGCTCACCACGTTTGGTTCGGGCCTTGACAGTTCCGCTTTATATCCAATGATATCACCCGTGGCCAATTTAAAGTAACTGGCGATGGACCATGCGTCATTTCCATCCAGTCCAAAGCCTTTCATGGCAGGAACCAGAAATCTCCGGGCATTGTCTCTCATGAAGACTTCCAATATTTCCGCCGTTCTCTCCTCCCCCAGTTCCTTATGCATTGTCTTGACCAGATGCTCAAAGTAACTCCATCCCGTCTTATTGGATGCCTTAACTTTTCTCAACTCCGGCCATGTTTCTTCTGGCAACTCAGGGTATTTGTCCATTTTGTCTTATCTCCTTTCTATTTTTAATCATTTTCTGAACCTCATCCGGTTCCCCGAAATATATGCAATGGGCCAGACAGACGTTGTCGGCGCATGCCGGTATAAGCCCCCTATCTACTCTGTGATGACAGAGATTACACTTCTGCGCGACGCCTCTATCCGAGTCAAAGGTGATGGCATTGTAAATACAGGCTTCTATGCAAGATTCACATCCCGTGCATTTCTCATAATCCATGACGACCATACCGTCTTCTCTCTTGTTAATCGCCCCCTCCTGGCAAACATCCACACAAGGAGGATCATCACAATGTCTGCAAGTATTGACTTGAAAAACAAAATCCAGTTTGCCGTTAACTATCTTTGGTCCATCTTCTAATACAGAGATTAATTTGATCCCATAAGGAGAATGATTCTCTTGTTTACAGGCCACCTCACAGGTCTTACATCCCCAGCATGATTCGTGATCTATCATCAGTGCATATCTTTTCATGAGTCTCCTTCACCGTTCTCCGGATAGATTTTACACAGGAGTGTTCTCACGTGTGTCGCACCCATTGCCGGGTCGCAAGCTTCATACGCGTTGTCTGTTAAAATATTCACATTCGATTCATCCCATCCGTGTCCTGGATCCTTTTTCTCCGGAAACCACCACGCATGTTGGGCCGCAATAATCCGAGGGTCCATGCCTTCAAATATTTTGGCCCGTTGCCTGATCTTTCCTCGAGGCGATTCCATAACGACCCAATCCCCTTCCCTGAGACCCTCTTTCTTTGCTGTTTCAGGATGAATCTCCACTATAGGGTCTTCATGAAGCTCCCTCAGCCAGGGAATCTGACGATTTTCCGTGTGGAAAAAGCCGGGAGACCTCATACCGGTGATGAGGATATAGGGGTACTCTTTGTATAATTCAGGGGTACTGTAAGGACTCTCGGGGGGTTCCCGATATTGGGGAAGGGGATCATAGCCCCATTTTTCCAGCAACGATGAATAGAGCTCAAATTTCCTGCTGGGGGTAGAAAATCCATTCTCCTTATATTTCTCATATCTCACCTCACCCCTTATGTAATCCATCTTTTTAAAATCCTGCCATGTGATCCCCATGGGTTCCAGTATATAATCCAGTGCCCCTTCAAAATCATCCCACCAGTGTTCTCCTTGACCCACTCTATGGGCCAGGTCGTTGAGCATCTCATGATCTGACCTGCATTCACCCACCTGAATAACCTTTCGCCGGGGCAAGATATAACCATGCCGCTTCCAGAAATCCCCGATGTAATCCATCTCAAGCCATGTAGCTGCCGGTAAAACGATATCAGCAAGTTCGGCCGTGGGGGTCAAGAAGAAGTCGGAAACCGCCATGAAATCCACCTTTTCAAGTGCGCGGTAAACCTCTCTGGCATTACCCCGAGTCATGACCGGGTTTGAACTGATGAAAAATAACATCTTCACAGGATAGGGCTTCTCTTCAAGGATCGCATCCCATACACACTTCGGGTTGATAATGGCAAAATTTCCCGCCAAACGAAACCGATCCCCTCCCAAACGTTTCGAAGACTGTCCATCGGGGAGCATTCTATGGGCACCAAAGTATCCCACATTCCTGATTCCTGGTGTTTTGAACAGAACCTGCCCCCCGGGTACATCTATATTTCCTGTGATACCCATGAGGGCCAGGAGCGCACGGTTGTTGTCCGCGCAGGTTACCTGCTGTTCAATGGCCACCCCCCACTGGATGGCTGCGGGTCTGGTTGTTGCAAACATTCGCGCGGCTTCAACGATTTTGTGCTTGGGAACCCAGGTAATCTCTTCTACCCTGTCTAGTGGATATTCACTGACCCGTTTAACAAAAGGTTCCCATCCATAGACGTAATTTTCCACAAATTCCCTGTCATATAGCTCTTCATTAACGATGACATTCAACATGCCCAGGGCCAGTGCCGTATCAGTTCCGGGTCTGAGCTGAAGCCAGATGTGGGCACGTGCTGCAATCCGTGTTAATCTTGGGTCAACAGCAATAAGTTTTGCCCCTTTATCCAGGCTCACGGAGAACGGCTCTCCCTTATAACAATCAGGATTGCTTATGACCAGGTTGTTGCCCCAGACCATGATACACTTGGGATGATTCTCGTAGTCCACAATAGGATTTGTTCCACAGGTAATAATACTTGTGGCAATGCGAGGACCATAACAGAAATGACCCGCCGTAAGGACGTTGGGAGATCCAAGAAGGTTGGCAAAGCGGTAAATCACCGCTTCGTTGTCTCTGCCAGTCCCATAACCCATAACAATGGATTCTGCCCCGTAACTCTCTTTATAACTTAAAATACGTTCTGCAATGGTATCCAGGGCTTCGTCCCATGAAATCCGCTCCCATTTCCCACTTCCCTTTGCCCCAGCTCTTTTCATGGGATATGTGAGTCGATCCGGATGGTAGGCCAATTGATGGGATGCCATGCCTTTGCTGCAAAGCGTGCCATGATTAATGGGACAATCAGGATCACCGGCTATTTTAACAACCCTTCCATCCTTTGTGTAGACTAGAACGCCACAACCCCCATGACACATACGGCAATGGCTTTTCACCACAGAATCATATCCATAGACTTCCATCTCTTTTTCTACATTGGAGTAAATAAACTCTTTCATACCGGTTCTCCTTTTTATCCATGCATTCAAAGGCCCATAGATATGATCAAATCCCAATGAACTACCCCGCCGCAGAACAGCGGGGTATCTATAAAAACATTGTAACGCCGCAAGCGGCGGGGAATTAAACCCTTGTCCGCCTCCGGCGGATTAATAGTTCGAAATATATGGAATTTAGGGTCGATTGTCAATAATGGCAATTTGATTCATACCTGGGAAGGATCTTTATTAATCCGTTGGGTAAGAAGAATAGTTTTACTGGAAGAGTTATGCAGATTGTAAGATCTTGTGAGATGTGAGCGGTTTCAAATTTTTATTATCTTAGAGTAGCTCCACAATTCGGGCAATCCCGTATCATTACCCTACAACTGGGGCATTCATATGGTTTAGACAATGACTCAAGAACTTTATCAATTTGTTGGGCCGTCATATAATGCAGGTCATGTAATATCGAACCTATGAGTTTAGGTTCGTTTTCATCTAAATCACTTTCTATTTGTACCATCATTGCTTCAAATAGTTCTTCCTTGGTTATGAAACCTTTTTCAATGGCTACTACACCGAATCGTTTATTAAAAGTTTTCTCAATCATGTTACTTCCCCTTTTTCTTTTATTCATTTTTCTATATCAGCAAAAATACGGCGTTTATATTAGGCTTTCTTCATGGCTTTAAGCACTTTCTTTACCTGTGAGGCGTCCATCATACCCATATCGATCAATATTTCCCCTAGAAGCCTGTGCTCGCTACTTTTAGATTCCTCTTTTACCTGCGTTGTCATTGCCTGAATGAGGTGCTTTAATGTGATAAACCCTTTTGACACTGCTATTTCACCAAAACGTTTCTCAAATCTCGGTTCAAGCAATTCTTGTATCTGCTTCGTGTTGATGTAGCCCAGTTGGAGCAATATCTCGCCTATGGGTCTATTCTTTCTTTCTTCAATATTCTCCTTGACTTGAATAGTTAATGCTTCAATAATCTGTTTAATATTTACATAGCCTTTACTTAATGCTAAAGCCCCAAAACGTTTTTTCTCTCTTTTTAATATCATTTTAACTCCCTGGCTTAAGGTTTCAATTTCCAGATTCACTCAATCATCATTATTCATTATTAAATTTTCAATCTACCGGCCCAGCACACTACGCACTGTTTTAGCCATATCTCGTTTCACAATGAATTTTAGACTATAAGCTTTTATACTTAGACCCTTATCTCTCAGGTAGAAAATATAAGAGCCTGGTGGAATTGACGTTTTTTCAACTGCTAACTGCCTGTTGCCAACTTTCAATGGAGCAATTTTGATCAACCAGAGTCATTATTTTACTTACTGTCCGGTCTGCAACTTTCAATAATGTAAGGCGATTCAATCCCAAGAAGGTAACACCCTTTATATTCCCCATCTTCCAGTTTCGTGATATGCCGAACCGTGCCGTTCACCTTGATCATTGCCCATGTGGCAAAAAATGCAATATCCTCTATCCTGTCCCCCTTATGTAGTAATTCGAGTAAATCAAAATCTTTTTGGGTTATAAGCAGGCCAAGGCCATACTTCGAGCAATCAAGGACATTTAGTTCATATAGCTTGTCCTTTTTTGACTTCTTCCCCAGACTAAATTCTACTGAAATAAACTCCGGTCTTTCATAGGTAAACCTCTCTTCCCTTCGCTTCTCCTTAATTTTAATGGATTCCGGGAAACTTAAGATAAAACCGATATGGGGGTGGGTACTGATACCAATGTATTCGAGATTACATCGACAAAGGTTTTCCTTGATAAAAAACTCCACGGTCACCTGATCAAGTGACTGGATGAGAATATTCCCTTTCTCAGGGGATAGTTTTTCAATGATCAGTGTAGGTTTCTCCCCAATTCCTGAGGAGGTATCCTCTTCATTAATCTTAATAAATTTAGAGTTAAATATGGTTTTTTCCCCCTTAGCCCGGATATTGATCTCTGTCCCATTTGAAATTAAATGATTGATGATTCGCAATATTTTTTGGCTATTAACTAAGGTTAACCATGTCATTGAAATTTCCTATCTTGCCGTCACAAATTCTGTTCCCCGGTTTTTATTAATAGCCATCTCCTATGCACCCTGATTCTTGATAGGCGTCTGGTTTTTAAAATGCTATCCTTTCATAGAAAAGAATTTTCACGCCTCCCATATCAATCTGATCCTGGTCTCGTAAAATGCACTTTGCGATCTTCACACCATTAATATGGATACCGTTAGTGCTATTGAGATCTTCGATGTAATATTCTTCGTTACGGAATACAAGGAGGGCGTGTTCTCTTGAAACATTTTTGTTTTTTAGTTGAATATCGCATGCCGGACTTCTGCCCAAAATGATCTCCCCTTCTCCTAATTTGATGTGTATAGTTTCTTCATTAGTACCTTTAATTTCCAAATAAGCATGCTCATCAGTACTAATTTCTGACAAATATGTATTATTTCGATAGATCTCCTTCGTGACTGCGTTTGCGGATTCACCATCCCCCAGGGATCCGTTATTGGGTTTCTGGATATTTAAGTTTGTTTCGCTTTTGCCGTGCATCTTTACATTAATTAGTGCTCTGCTCTTCACTTGAAACTTCATTCAGTAATAGAGAAAACAGGGATCGGTTTTTCTAAACCTTTAAGCAAGCGTAAGGACTCTTCTTTCACAAGAACACTTGAATTTAGTCGATCCTTCACATTCCTGGTTATTAGTGTCTGGCCTGATACCGCCTCTGATGCCAAACGCTGAGCAACGTTAACTTCTGTTCCGATTACCGTGTAATCGAACCTTCTTTTTGAACCTACGTTTCCCAAAAACACCTCACCGGAACTGATTCCAACCCCGAGACCAATCTGACTTATGGCCTGATTCTCAGCGGTCCATGCCTCCTTGAGTTCCTCAAATATATTGAGCATCAAAATAGACGAATTGACAGCCGCATTCTCCGGCTCACTTATAGGAATTGGAGCGCCAAAAAAGGCAAGCACCGCATCCCCCATGAATTTATCCAGCGTCCCATTAAACTTGAATATGACCTCGGCGAGAAGACCAAAAAAATCATTCAAAAAAGATCTAAGGGTTTCTAAAGGCAAGTATTGAACGAGAGGGGTGAAGTTTCTTATATCTGAAAAGAGTACCGTAATCCTTTTGATTTCACCTAACTCCAAAGGATTCTGTCCATGGGACAAAAGTACTTCAGCCACTTCCGGTGCCACATATTGCTCAAAAAGAGTACGCAACCTTATCTTTTGTCCCTGTTCATCCATGACCCTGAGATTTTCCAATGCCATAACAGCCTGGCGGCAGATGATTGAAACTATCTCTATGTCCGATTGGGTAAAAGGCGACCCCTTCCCGACCTTGCTGATGTTCAATACACCTAAGGTTCTATCTCTTGCCTTCAATGGAAATAATATGGCAGCCACAATATCTTTAAACATGAGAAGGGATCTGAACCTGGGGTTTTCATCGGAGCCGCCGTTGATAATCAAAGGTTTGCCTTCCTGAAATACCCGGCCCGAGATCTTCTCTCCCGGCCTTATGCGGACTTTTTCCGCCGTCTCTTTTTTGATGCCTTTGGTCGCAATGATTCGCAGGCAGTTCTCTTTCTCTTCGTAGAGCATGACCGAGAGTCGCTGTGCACCGGTCTGATTGGATAGGGTCTCTATCAGTCCATCAAGGATCTCCTCCCTTGACCGTGACAGGATGAACCTTTCGCCCAGCTCGTATAAAGGCAGCAGCGACTTTAGACGGGTATTCTCCTCCGCAATTGCCGATCTCTGAAAGGCCTCCTTCACTGCCAGTGCCAGTTCCTGGGGCAAAAAGGGTTTTCGGATAAAGCCGCTCAATCCCCGTCCCATGGCCTGAATGGCGGTATCTATGGTTCCATGGCCTGTGATGAGAATACCGATGAGTTCCGGCTGTTTCTCTCTGAGCGCAAGGAATGTCTCCAGGCCATCCATGCCGGGCATCAACATATCCGTAACGACCATGTGGAAGGTCTCAGTGGAAGCAAGCCTTATGGCCTCCTTTCCACTGGATGAGCAGGTGACCTCATAACCCTCCCTTTTCAGGACCCTTAAACACAGGTTCACGATCATCTCTTCGTCATCTATAATCAGGATTCTCTTGGGGGTCACAAGCCGCTCCTCTGAATAAGTATTGAATATTTACGATTGAATACCCTTTGGATTTAATATTTAATATTGAATATTGAATATTTGTTGTATCGCTTCGCGATGTCATTTTTATATAATTGATATAATTCCTTAAATTTTCACTTTTCAATATTCATTATTCAATTTTTCAATTTTCAATTTTGTTTTCTTGCTGTTTTTCTGGATGAATAGAAAATAGCTGTTAATTCTCTAGCTTCTTCTAAGAGAGGTTCAACAAGTTCTTGCTTCATCAATTCTTCGTCAACAATGAATTCCAGCCAAAAGGCAGCTTCATCCGTCTCTTCTAAAACGATGCTCAACTTCGATATGAAACTTGCCTTGGACTGAGCCATTAGTGTCGCCCGATAATTTGCTGCCACAGATGTCGAGCACCTTATTAATTGCCCGGCAATGTGATTCCCTAATTGACCCTTTGGCAAAGCCAAAGCCAGCTTTACACACCGATGCGCAAAGTCATTGGTTCTTTGTTTCAATTCTTTTTCATCCATTTTTTCTCCAAGATTCAATCCTCAATCTTCAATATTCAATATTCAATCTTCAATCTTCAATATTCAATCCTCAATATTCAATCTTCAATCTTCAATATTCAATGGCAAAATAACGACAAAATTGCTTCCCTTGCCTGTCTCGCTTTTAACTCTTATAACCCCGCCATGGGCCCTGACAATTCTGTCGCTCACCCAGAGACCGAGGCCCACCCGGCTCACACTTTCCTGGGTGGAGTAAAAGGGTTCAAAAATCCTGGAAAGATGCTCGGGGGCAATGCCCGGGCCGTTGTCTCTGAAGGATACATAGACCTTGCCCTTAGATTGTCCGGTCTCAATTCTGAGGGATGGTTTTCTTTGAGGGCCGCCGTACGCTCCGGTCATGGCATTTAGGGCATTGCTGATGAGGCTGAAAAAAACCTGCTCCATCCGGGCCGGATCCACCATTACAGGAGGCAGCTTTTCAGCCGGTTTGAGGTCGAGGTGAATTCCGTGATCAGACATCCTCCCATCGCTCAGCAACAGGACCTTTCTCACAATGTCATTCAGGTCTGTAAGTATTCTCGAATCAGACCTGGTGCCGACGAAATCCAGAAGGCTTCTGATAATCTCGCTGGCCCTCATGGCTTGATTCTGGATCATTTCGAGTTGAACTCTGGTCTCCTCATCCATTACCAGGGAGCTTTGAAGAAGGTTGGCGTAGCCCATGATTCCGGTCAGGGGATTATTCAGCTCATGGGCAATGTTTACGGAGAGTTCTCCAAAGGCTGCCATTCTCGCCGAGGTCAGGAGCTGCTCCTGTGCCTTTTTCTGGGCCTCCAGGGCAATCTCCAGGTCCTTCTTGGATTGCAGGAGGTTCTGGTAGAGCCTTGCATTCTCAAAGCTGTATGCAACCTGCTGTAGCATGGTCTGAAGGAACTGGACATCCTCCTCTCCGAATTGGGGGCTGTCCCTTTCCCTTCCGAGGGCGAGCGCTCCCATGGGGACGTCCTTGCCGACAACAGAGAGATACAGGAGCCGGGGGACTCCCATATCAGGACTGTTGAGTGCTTTCAACTGCTTTTCTTGTTCAATATCCTCTATCAGTATGGGGGACCTCCTGCGCATCACGAGGCCCGCCAGGGTCCTGTCCGGATCAAGATCGATCTCACCGGGCATTTCGAAAGGGGTCCCTGCCGATGCTGCCACCAGCAGTCTCGGGAATCCATCCTGCTTTACTGCGAGATATCCTGCATGAGCGCTCACGGCTTTCAGAGACCTTTCAAGAATAAGCCTGGCCACCTCTTCCATCTGGATCGTCTTTGAAACGATCTCCCTGATTTCATTGAGTGTGGAAGCCTGGATCGCTTTTATTCCCAGCTCTCTGGCCGTCTCTTCCAGTTTGGAGAGGGTACGGTTGAAAGTGTCGGCGATTAAAAACAGCTCTTTTGTCTCTCCCGCATCCCGGACCCTTTTCACCTTACCTTCTTCTGCCTCTGCCATAGTTGTAGAGAGCTGTTCGATATGTTCCGCCACCCTCCTGAACACGATAAATCCCTGGAGCACGAGGATCAGGGCCAGGACAATGAGGGCCCCGGACAGGGCCGTATTGAAGGTGCCGATCCTGAAATAGATAAAAGCAAACACCACGAAAGGGATGGCTGTGAGGCAGCAAAAGACAACCTTCAAACTGTGCCTTATGGTCCTGTAAGATTTAAAATCTTTATGGTCTGTGTTTCTTGACATCTATTCGTCCATAGTAAGTCTCGCCGTGGTTTGTCGATTCAGGGGATATTATATTTTTATATGCCCGCTCCTCCTTCAATTTTCAATCTTCAATTTTCAATCTTCAATCTTCAATCTTCAATTTTCAATTTTCAAATATCTTTGACTAATCTCTATGAAGATCCGAAACAGAATCCCCTTTCAGAAAAAAGCACCTCACAGGCATCAACCATCTCCGGGTCATATAAGACACCCCTGTTTTTTGAGATCTCCTCCAGGGCCACATCGATTCCGAGGGCCGGTCGATAAGGCCGGTGTGAGGCCATGGCCTCCACTACATCGGCTACAGCCATGATCCTTGCTTCCAAAAGAATCTCTTCCCCTTTGAGCCCCTGGGGATATCCCGAGCCGTTTATCCTTTCGTGATGCTGATAGGATATCTCGGCAACAGACCAGGGAAATTCTATCCCTTTCAGGATATCGTAGCCGACTTGCGGATGTGTTTTTATGAGTTCGAATTCTATTTTTGATAACCGGCTTGGTTTACTGAGGATCTCGGATGGAACGGAGATCTTGCCAAGATCATGGATCACCCCGGCCATACGGATTCCCTTGACCTGATCTTCTGGTAATTCCATCTCTTCTGCAATAGCACTGGCAAGCTCCGCCACACGGCGCTGATGTCCGGCCGTATAGGGGTCCCTGGATTCCACGGTCAGGGCAATGACGTGAATGACATCGTCCAGGGTCTCCTGGAGTTTTGCCGTGCGGCTCGCCACCATCTGCTCCAGGTTCTCGCGATGGGTCCGGCTCTCGGTTTCCAGCCTCTGTCTCCGAAGGGCACTGGAAACATTAATGATCACCTCGCTGGGCTTGAAAGGCTTGATCATGTAGCCATAGGCCCCAATCTCCAGAGCCTTCTCGGCCACCTCCGGATCATCCATCCCGCTCACCATGATCACGGCGGTCTCCGGATACTCGGAGAGGACATCACTGATCAGATCCATCCCCGACTCCCCTGGCAGTCGAATATCGCAGAGGATGAGATCAAAGGTCTCTTCCTTCATGATGGTGCGGGCCTCTTCCGCGCTGGATGCCAAAGAGCACTTCCGCTGGATCCTTTTCATGATACGACTTAAGGTGCGCTGAACAGGCACCTCATCATCCACGATAAGGATCTTTTCCCGATTCGTTTCTCTCTCCATAGTCCCTCCTTAATTATTTGGTTCAAGGTTCAGGGTTCAAGGTTTAACATATACCGAGGTTGAGAGGTTCTGGGTTCAATGTTCCGAGTTGAAAAACCCCAGACAGCACGTATCAAATGGATCCTGTCTTTATCTTTGGTTATAAAGCCGTTTCACCCAATGGGTTATGTCGAGTATTCCGGATCTTGGTCAATATTGTGAGCAGTGTCCATTGGTTGGAACCCTTGAACCTTGAACCCTGAACATGGAACCGATCAGTTCAGGTTTTAGAAATATCAGGATAGAGCTTCTCTTCGCATTCCGGGCAGATGCTGTGGGTGAAATCGGCCTCGGAATGGTCCCGAACATAAGTCTCCACCTGGTTCCAGTAGCCCTTGTCATCTCGGATCTTCTTACAGTTGGCGCAAATGGGGAGGAGACCGCGAAGCCTCTTGACGGTTTCAAGGGATTTCTGGAGTTCATCCAGATACCTGTCCCGCTCTGCCTGGGCCTGCTCTTTTTCCCGAATACGCAAGCCAATACGGTTCATTCCCAGAAATATGGCAACAAGCCCCATGAGCCACACGAACCCATGTCCCGTGGCAAGGGAGATGGTCTGGGAACGGGCCGCTGCCTGGTAGGGCTCCATGAGCACAGAGACACTGATGCCCCCTCGAATATCACCCTCCTTATACCCCTGCCGGGCATGGCATTTGAGGCACCCCTTTTCTGTAAAAAATGGCCTCATAAACCTTAGATAGGGCCTCCCCTCTATCATTGGCATATCCGTCACTTCGGTCTTCCCCTTTTCAAAGGTTTTCAGGGCCTCGATCTCCCAAGGATCAGGTGCGGTCTCAGGCCGGGTGGGCTTGAGGCTGGTAATGTGGCCCCGAAGACCGTATTGTTCCCGGCCAAGCTCATGGACCTGCCGCGTCATATAAGCCGGATTGACTAAAGTTAAGGAACGGCCCGAGGTGGTGGTGATATCCCGTTCCGGGACGTGGCTCAGATATGGGTTGGGCGGGGTGTTCTTTGTCATCGGCACATAGACCCCTCCGTGATTGGCAGCCCATCGTCGATAAACAAGGTCCTTGTTGAAGCTGGCCAGGGCCTCAAGTCGGGCCAAGGCCGGGAACTCCTTCCGGATGCTGACCAGATTGACCAATACCGATGCGGCCACAACCCCTGTCCAGAGGCAAGCGAAAAACCACATGTATCGACGCAAGTATTTAGACTTTTTATAGCGGTCCCTGGGTGTATCCATGATCTTCTGCCTTCAATCCCAAAATCTCACGCCAAGTCGCGAAGACCGCAAAGTCAGTTAATTATTAACCGATTTTCTTGGCGTTCTTGGCGACTTTGCGAGAAAATATAGTTTTTGCGATTCCTACAAATCAATCTTCAATTTTCAATCCCCAGTTTCAAATTTCCAGTTTCCAGTTTCAAATCCTCAGTCGCCAATCCCCATTCTTCATTCTTTCCCCTGTTAAATTTCGAAGGACTATTTAACCGGGGCGCATATTCTCCCTATTTGCAGCGCGTACGCTTTCGCTCAATTCCTTACGTGAAATTGAACATTGGCTTGACTGGTACGATATTTTAATATATTATTCATAAATACAATCATGTGGATGCGCATTTGTTCATACAGGAGTTTAATAAATGAATTCTTTGTTCAATAGTGTATCAGAGACATTAAATATCCCCCCTGACCATATCATCACTATGGGAATTAAAGCCTTTCTAGAGAGGGAGATTCGCCTGGCCGAATTGGACATTGCAGATATCAGGGAAAAATACCTTGTTACCTCCAAAGAAGACCTGGAAAACAAGATAAAAAACAAAGAAATCAATAGCCATCCTGCCTGGGAAGACCTTATTACATGGGAAAATACTGAAAAATACATGGTCAAGCTCAAGGCGATTCTCAAAAAAGAATGGGAGCATGCTAACACAGTACAAACAGATTGAGAGGATGGCCCATTCTGAATTCCCGGACATTGTGATTTCATCCCAGATATTTCATAAACGATCATCAGCATCTGCCAAACTTCGCCTCTATCTCAAAGATCAAACCTATATGGACATCTGGCTTAGTGAAACAGGAAAATATTCCTATCACTGGGAACAGAGAGCTACCCCAGTTTCCAGTTTCTCTCCGAGCCGGAGGCCAGTTTCAAATCCTCAGTCGCCAATCCCCAATTTTCAATATTCAATTTTCAATTTTCAAATCTTCAATCCTCGATCTCGATACCCAGCATCCTCTGAATGCTCGATTGCACGTTATGGGTCTCAAGCAGCGCTGATCCGCAATATTCTATTGACAAAATGATCGATGACATGCTATTATTTATCTTATCGTATTTACTCAACATTCAGTGTAGATCCAAAAAGGAGGTTCATGATGCCGGTCACTGCAACATTCAACACCCTAGCCTACGCAAAAAAGCTCAAGGCAGCCGGTTTTACCGACGAGCAGGCCGAGATCCAGGCTGAGGCCCTATCTGAAATCATCGAAGAACGACTGGCTACCAAGCAGGATCTCAAAGAACTGGAACTGCGCCTGAAACATGACCTGACCTTGCGTCTTGGAGGTATGCTGGTCGCCGGGATTGCAATCGTGGCTACCCTGGTAAAACTATTGTAAGCAGCCATCATCCTCAATATTCAATCTTCAATCGTCCATTAACCACCCCTGACCATCTCATAATCATGTATGCCCATTTCATGATCACCACCCCCAGTCTCCAGTTTCCCCGCTTCCACTTCGTTCCGGGCGGGATCTTCGCTTTGCTCCGACAAGTTTCCAATTTCAAATTTCCAGTTTCAAATCCTCAATTTTCAATATTCAATCCCCAATTTTCAATTTTCAATTTTCAATTTTCAATTTTCAATTTTCAATATTCAATTCTCAATCCCCCAACACCTCCCTCACCTTCCGGGCCATCCCTTCAGGGGTGAAAGGCTTCTTTAGAAAGGCGATCCCCTCCTCCAGGACACCGTGGTGGACAATGGCGTTGTCCGTGTATCCGGACATGAAAAGGACCTTCAGGTCCGGCCGCACCACCTGTGCCTGTTCCGCCAGATTCCTTCCGCCCATACCCGGCATGACCACATCGGTCAGCATCAGGTGTATGGGCCCTTCGTGTTCCCGGCAGATGCGGAGGGCCTCCTGACCGTCCGTGGGATACAGGACCGTGTACCCGTACCTGTTGAGAATCTTCAGGGCCATATTCCTCACCATCTCGTCATCCTCGACCAACAGAACCGTCTCTGAACCGTCGAGAGTTTCTTCCTTTATTTCTGCCTTTTTCTGACCAGGGGCCGCCTCTTCCACCCGGGGAAGACCCGCCCGCCTCGCCCGTCCGCCTCGATCTGCCTTGGCTGGAGGGCGGGCCTGAGCGCTCGCGATGGCGGGCAGGTAGATCTTGAACGTAGCCCCTTTGCCTGGCTCGCTGTAGACAAAGATGTTTCCCCCGCTCTGCTTCACGATGCCGTATGCCGTGGAAAGACCAAACCCTGTACCCTTTCCCTTCTCCTTGGTGGTAAAAAAGGGTTCAAAGATCCGGGCCTGCACCTCCTTTGTCATCCCGATCCCTGTATCACTCACGGCCAGCATAATGTAAGACCCCGGCGTCACGGCCACATGGACGCGTGCATAGTCCTCATCCAGAATAATATGGGCCGTCTCGATGGTGAGCTTCCCCCCTTTGGGCATGGCATCCCTGGCATTCACTACAAGGTTCATGATCACCTGTTCCATTTGCCCAATATCCGCCTCCACCTCAGCCAGGTTCGGCGCAAGAATCGTCCGCAGTTCGATGTCCTCGCCGATAATACGTCTCAGCATCTTTTCCGTATCCCTGACCGTGTCATTGAGGTTCATTACCGTGGGCTGCAAGATTTGCTTCCGGCTAAAAGAGAGAAGCTGGCGGGTCAGGGAGGCCGCCCTTTCTCCGGCCTCCTTGATCTCCTCAAAAATCTCGTGAAGGGGTTCCTCCTTTCCGAGATCCATGAGCGCCAATTCAACATTCCCGATGATGGTGGTCAAAAGGTTGTTGAAATCATGGGAAATGCCCGCTGACAGCTTGCCAACAGTCTCCAGCTTCTGTGACTGCATAAGCTGGTCTTCTAACTTCTTGTTCTCCGTGATATCCCGTGAAATACCGCGGAATCCTATCGGTTGGCCTGTTCTGTCCTGCATCAAGGATGCAGACATCTCATGGAACCTGTGACTCCCATCCTTTTTTATGATCTCGTAGCCCACTTCTTTTATGGAATTTCCTGTCCTGTAGATTTCGTTAAAAAGACTATAAATCTGCTCGGAGGATTCTGGGGTCATATAACTCCGGTTGTTCATCCCCATAAGTTCGTCTCTGGAATACCCAAGGATCTTGGGTAATGAATCATTAACGAATGTGAAATTCCCTCCGATATCAACCTCAAAATAGAACTCACCTATACTATCAAGGATGCTTCGATATCTTTCCTCGCTCTCCCGCAGTTTCTCCTCTGCCTCCTTGCGCTCGGCCAGTTTTTTTGAGCCACCAGGTACAGCCTCCTGTTCTCCATGGTCAGACGTTGCTTTTCGAGGACATCTCTGACTTTAAACAATACCTCATCCATGTCCAAGGGCTTGGTTATGTAGCCCGATGCCCCTCTGTTCAGCGCCTGCACGGCGGTTTTCAGAGAGGCATAACCGGTGACAATGATCAACGCCATGTCGGGATGCATTTCCTTCAAAGGTACCAGCAGATCTACCCCTTCCATATCGGGCAGTCTAATGTCCAGGAGAACTACATTGAAGAATCTCCCCTGTGCCTTCTCTATAGCCTCTTGTCCCGTTTCGGCCGTCTCGGTTTCGTAGCCTTTTTTTCCGAAAATAAGCGCCAGACTCCTCCAGGTCGACTCATCATCATCAACGATCAAGATGCTTTTTTTCTCTTCCTCATTCTCATTCATGATTCGAAATTCCTGAATTCTTCAATTTGTAGTAGTTCAGCTATTTCAGACAGGATAACAGGATTGACTTGATTGTTTTTTCATATTCCATATTATCCCGCCACCGGCGGGATTGTGATACGTTTTTTGACTCACCCTGTTACATAGGGTTCCCACTGGGAAATTTAACAGGGTAAACTGGATTTATATCAAGTCTATCCCTGGCCCAGACCTGATTCAAAATGCATGATTTTTAACAACTCTGGGTCGGATGTATGGCATTTGAAGCAATGAACTCACCTTGATTCGCGCCAGGGCGGGCCTGTTATCCCGTCAAATTTTTTGCCGATCGGAAGCCAGACCTTAAAGGTGCTTCCTTTTCCCACCTCACTTTGTGCCTCGATAGCACCTCCGTTCCCCTCAACCAGGGTCTTAGTGAGCGCCAACCCTAAACCAATCCCTTTGGCCCTGGTAGTAAAGAATGGCTCGAAAATTTTATTTCTTGTCACTTTTACCAAAATCGGGTAATTTAACGCAGATTCTTTATTTCCATTCATCTATTTCCCTTATGAGCTAAGACTCATTTATCCGAATCGTATCAGGCTATAAGCAAAAAACTCTTGAAACGATTTCGAATCAGTATAGGAGGTAGAGAAAATGAAGGATGAAGGTAAAACCAATGAACTGATAAATGCCAATGAACAACTTAAACAGGAAGTTGCCGAACGCAAGCTGGCCGAGGAGGCCTTACGGCAGACCGAGGAGAAATTCAGAAGTATCTTTGAACAATCGCCTATTGGGATTGCACTATATGATCCCGACGGCCAACTGCTCGATCTTAACAAAGCCTGTCTTGACATATTTGGTGTCTCTGATGTTGCAGAGGTACAAGGGCTAGACCTCTTCGATGACCTCGATGTGTCAGATGAACTAAAAGAGAGGCTGCGCAAGGGAGAAACGGTGAGATATGAAGCCCCCTTTGATTTTGAAAAAGTTAAGGGCCTTAAATTGCATGAAACAACAAAATCAGGGATTATCTATACTTGACGTGGTGATAACCCCATTAGGTCTGAAAGAAAAAGAGGCTATAAGCAGTTATTTAGTCCAGATCCACGACATCACCGAGCACCAGAAGGCAGGGGAAAAACTTAGAAACTCTTATCCAGAACTACAATACGGGCAGGATGAGTCGATTCGTTCCGAAAGACTTGCATTTACTGGCCGGATAGCCGCGAGCATTGCCCATGAGATAAGAAACCCTCTGACTAATGTCCTTATGTCTGTTCAACAGATTAAGAAAGCTTTTAAGTCAGAAAACCCCTGGGCTAAACATATTGAGATGATCACCAGAAATACAGAGAGGATTGACTATTTAATCACCGAACTACTGAACTGTGCTCGACCGCCAAAACTTGATATACATTCTTATGATATGCATAGGCTCTTAGAAGGTGTTTTAGAGTCCGTTCAGACTAAGATTAAGTCACAAAATGTTGAAGTAGTTAAAAGGTTTACCTCTAAACCATCCATAATAAGCATGGATAAAGGTCAGATGGAACGTATCTTCTCAAACATAATCCTCAATGCTATTGAAGCTATGCCCAGGGGAGGCCATTTGACTATTGTTACCAAAGTTGATGGAAACCTCTTCGTGGTGAAGGTTGAAGATACAGGCGAGGGTATTC
>Ga0180009_10003631_pt1 | contig 17444 bp, 12 predicted proteins | sample OS_PC_MetaG_FD_123537 | JGI IMG/M metagenome (GOLD analysis project Ga0180009, IMG submission 123537) | Groundwater microbial communities from the Aspo Hard Rock Laboratory (HRL) deep subsurface site, Sweden - OS_PC_MetaG | ecosystem: Environmental > Aquatic > Deep subsurface > Groundwater... | reverse complement strand
TTCTGTAGTGGCAAAGCTTGCTTTGCCTTTTACGCAGAGCAAGCTCTGCAACTACGCAGATACGTGAAAGAGACATGGGTTCACCGAATATTACCTCGTAAAGTGCGGCTGTAGAACTACTTAGGTTGTTTAGGCTGTAGGCAGTCAGACTATAGGTAAGAAACGAAACACAACAAACTAACAGCCTAACAGCCTACAGCCTTCAGCGCTAACCATACAACTACACTCTACCACACTCCTTCAAGTTTTGCAATGGCCTGTTGGTTACACTCCCGTAAGGGCAGCGCGCCGCCGTTTTTATTTCAGCAGCATATCCCCGATACTCTTCACCGACGGGTCCAGTTTGGCGGCCTTCTTCGCGTAGACCTGCACATCGTCATTCTTGCCCAGTTTAACCGAAACGCGGGCAAGGTTTAGCCAGATATTGGCGTCGTAAGGGTCGGCTTTGGCCGCTTTGTGGTAATAATCCTTGGCCTCGTCGTACTTTTTCCGCTTTAAGCTCAAATTCCCCATATTGTTCAAAGCCGCGGCGTTCACGGGCTCTTTTTTAAGCACTTTGCCGAAATAATCCTCGGCGCTGCTGTCGTTGTCATACTGGGCCTCAAGTATCCCGAGATTTGTATTGGCGTCAATATCGTCCGGGTTGTTCAGCGGTATCTGGCCGTAGTATTTTTTGAAATAATCATAGCGGGTCTTGCGCATGGCCTCTATGGCGCCCGTCACCCGCTTGTTGAACGCGGCCTTGTCCAGGCTGGGCTCAAATTCCGAGTCCGGCAGCGTGACGGGTTCGAATTCCTGCAGGGCAGCGTCGACTTCCACGATTTTTACTTCTCCGGCGGAACGCTTGTAGAGATCAGCCTGGTGCTTTACGGAATCATAGAAATTTTGGCCGGTCATGGTGCCCTCGACGCCCACCCACCAGGTTTCTTTGTATTTTATCAGGTACTCCTCCGGAATGCCCACGTTCCTGGCGTCGGCCGCCCCGGTATTGAACATAAGAGCTATATGGCCGGGATAGTCCAGGATCGCCGCGTCCAGGCCGTCGGCCTTGAACAGCGAGGCGTAGAGCGCCGTCAGGTCGTCGCAGTCGCCGCTCTTGAGCTTGATGGTGTTCCGCGGGAACTGCACGGTATCCAGCGTTAACTCAGCCTCGCCCGTGGATTTCTTAAGAGAGAACGGGTTCACCGGGTCCGCCTGGTAATTTATGCCCAGCTCGCCCAGCCCCTCCCAGATCATCAGCGCTTCCACGACTTTATCATTGAGGAAGTCCGCTTTATCCATGAACTTGGTCTTATCGCCCAGCATGGCCGCTTTCAGAGCCTTGATCGGCGTATCGCCCGCCGTGATAAAATTGGCCAGGCGGGACGCCTTATCCCAGATGATGGCATTTTTGGAAAGCACCTTTATCGGTTTGTTCAGCGTGACGGTCCTCTCAGCCCCGTCCTGATAATAGGTCAGGGTGAGCTGGCACTGTATGGGGGTATCCTCGTTGATGGTGAGTATCTTGTTGTTCAGGGTGGCTTTAATGTCCACATTCTCCCTGGATTGGGGCTTGATCTCGGCCACGATGCTGTCCGAAGGGAAATCCATGAAATCCTTAAGGAAAACGGAGAGCTTCACGTTGCTGAAAGCGCTGTCGGTGTTGTTCCTGACGGCAATCCTGCCTATCGGATTTTTCATGTAATACTTGTAGTTGGCGGAGAAAATATAATTCAGTTCCACCGGCAGTATCTCCATCGGGGCGACGTTCGTTGAGCCCGGGCCGGATTCTTCGCCGACGCCGACAGACGCCGACACTCCCACCGACGCTTTCGCCGACGCGGCCCTCTTGCTTTTGGGGCCTTCGAAATAAACGGCCAGCGGCGCAGATTTGGCGCCTATATCGTCCGTCACTGATACGCCGGCGACGGAGTAATAATAGGTGGTATCGGGGGTCAGGGAGGCATCCGAATACTGCGGCTTGTCGACCGAACCCAGCTTTTTAAACTCCCCGGTTTCGGAGGCGGCGCGGAAAACCGCGTAGTTCTTGACCCACGGAGTTTTAATGGGATACCAGGCCAGCTTTACCATGGCCGCGCCGGCCGAAGTGGCGGGATCCATCAACGGCGCCTCCGGCTTATAGGAAAGCTCGAAAGCCAGAATCTTGGCGCCCTCGTAATCGGCTATATACAGCTTATTGTCGGCTATGGCCAGATACTGCGGGCCCTTAAGCTCGCGCTCGCCCAGGCCCTTGGCGAAAAAGCTTGAGATGAACTTACCCTGGGCGTCAAAGATCTTGACATTGAAATCGCCGCGGTCCAGGATATAGAAATAGGTCTTGGAGTCATAAGCCAGGGTGACCGGCTCCTTCAGATTGCCGGAATCGTCCCAGATGCGCAGGAATTTACCGCTGCCGTCGGTGACTATCACTTTCTTCAGCTTGGAGTCAAGGATATAGAGATTGCTATCATTGTCCACGCACACGTCCACCGGGTTCTGCAGCGCGACATTGCCTACCTGCGGACCCACGGCGAAAAGGAAAATGCCGTCATCATTGAAAGCCTGCACCCTTTTATTTCTGGAATCCGCCGTGTAAATCCTGCCTTTCGCGTTCACCGTTATGCCGGCCGGCTTTTTAAAATTCCCCTCGTTGGAGCCGCCCTCGCCGAACATGTTGGCGTAGGCGCCTTCCGCGTTAAATATCTGCACCCGGTTATTGCCGGTGTCCGAGATATAGAGGCGTCCTTTGGGACCTATCGCAAAACCTTTGGGGTTTTTAACCTGGCCCTGCTTGTTGCCGTACCTGATAAGCGTCGTTTTTTTGCCTGCGCCGTCCAGAAGCGCCACTTCCCTGGCCTGCGGCAGATCGGCGATAATGCTGAGGTCAGGCTTGACCGTGAAGATGTCGCTCTTATAGGAATATTTTTTAACCGGGCCTTTGAGGTTAAAGCGGCCGAGCGGCTGGGCTTCGGCAAGCGGTGCGGGTTTTTTGCTTTCTATAGATATCAGCGTCACCTTTTTATTGCCTTCATCGGCCAGGCACATGACGCCTTTGCCTTTTATGTCGATATCCACAAGTTTCGCGAACGCGGTCCGGCTTTTGCCTTTGGTGCCGAATATGCCGAGCACCTCGCCGGTCGCGGCGACTTCGCGCACCTTGCCTTCCCTGGCCGTTATGACGTAAAGCACGCCGTAATCGTCAACGGCCAGGCTGTCGTTGGGCAGGTTATACTCTTTTATCACTTTGCCGGTCCGATCGTATTTGACTATAAGGGACTTGCCCGGGTCCGACACATATACGTAACCGGCGTTATCCAGCACGATCTTGCCGGGTTTGAGCTTGGAGGCGCCGTCGGCTTTTAAAGCCTCGAAATTGTAAAGGAAGATGCCGTCGGAATTGAACACCTCTATCCTGGACCGGCCGGTGTTTGAAACATACACCCTGTCATCCGGCCCGTAAGCCAGGCCGCGCGGGCCGGACAGCTGACCGGGCAGGGACCCGCCGCCCGAGAAAGCCCAAAGCAGGGCGCCTTCGGCGTCCAGCACGACTACGCGCGAATTGCCGGTGTCGGCTACATAGATCCTGGAATTGCCCACGGCCAGCGCATTGGGCTTTCTTAAGGGCGCCGAACTTCTTTTAAGCAGTTTCCCCTCGGAATCGAAGATCAGAACGGCGTTGGACTTGGCGTCGGCGACAATGATCTTCGCGCCCATGGCCGCCACGGCTGAAATTCTGTTGAAAGCCGGACTGATTATCTGGCCCTTGAAATCTATTTTGTCGTACGCATGCGCGCTGAGCGGGAACGCAAATAAAATCGTCGAAAGCAGAATTTTCTTCATCGGAGCCTCCTAATAGTACCGGTAACCGGTGGCCGGTATCCGGTAACCGGTACTGGTCACCGGTTACCTATGCGGTACCGGTTACTGCTGTTACCGCCGGCACACCTTCTATTATATTTAAAATCCACGGAAAGTCAAATAAAAATCTTTAATCGGACTCTAAACACTCTCAAAAACTCGCCCGACCGGCTGCGCGGTATTAGAAACCCTAAACCGGGGTTTAGATTTTCTACTTTCCCCCCGCTCCGGTTAATTTATAAAATATTGTAAAGGATTATAATTACTCAGGTTCCAAGTTCACAGTTCAGCGGTTCAACGGTTGAAACCCAGAGAACACAAGAAGATCGTGGGGGGAAATAACCTTAAACCTTGAACCCTGAACCTAATAATCTGAGCAGTTATAAAGGATTAAGGAACTTATACTATGAACATAAATTTTATCAAAAGGTTTGTCTTTACCTCAATAGGCAGGAAGGCGGTTATGGCCGCCACCGGCCTCATGCTGGGGGGGTTTATGCTGTTCCACCTGGCGGAAAACCTCCTTCTCTTCAAAGGCGAGGCGGCCTATAACACCTGGGTGGATCTCCTGCTCTCAAACCCTGCAATACCTCTGCTGGAACTGGGCCTGGCGGCGGTATTTCTGACGCATATCTTCTTCGGCGCGTGGGTGCAAATCGAAGACTGGCTCAACGCCCCCAGGGGTTATGAAGCCCGAAAATGGCAGGGCGGCAGGACCATAGGTTCGGCCACAATGCTTTATACCGCGATTTTAATCCTGGCGTATCTTATCTATCACATGCTGACCTTCCGCTTCGTGGACCACTCCATGGGTTTCTACCAGATGGTGACCTCGGCCTTCAGGAACGGGCTTTTCACGGCCATATACATCGGCGGGGCGGTCGCGCTTGTGATCCACCTGACCCACGGTTTGCAGAGCGCCTTCCAGACGCTGGGCGTGAACCATCCCAAATACACGCCTTTCATTAAAACAGGCGGCTGGGTCGTGGCGCTGCTGATGGTCGGTTTTGCGATGATCTCGCTGTATTACCTGCTGGAGCTTGACCTTAAATGCGCCGACTCCGTCTACCAGGTGACGATACAGTAATGATTAAGCGCTAGGCGGCTGGACAGCTAGACGGCTAGACAGCCAAGTGGAATAAAGTAATTTAAAAATCTGGCGGCCCAGCAGCCTAGCCGCCTAGCTGACTAGCTACACAGGAGAACATATGATTCTGGACGCAAAAATCCCCGCGGGACCTGTAGAGAAAAAATGGGACAGCCATAAGTTCAACCTTAAACTGGTAAACCCCAACAATAGAAGGAAGTTTGACATCATCGTCATCGGCTCCGGGCTCGCCGGCGCCTCGGCGGCGGCCTCCCTGGGCGAACTGGGCTTTAACGTCAAAGTGTTCACTTTGCACGATTCCCCCCGCCGGGCACATTCCATAGCGGCGCAGGGCGGCATAAACGCGGCAAAGAACTACACCAATGACGGGGACTCCGTCTGGAGGCTGTTCCATGACACCGTCAAAGGCGGCGATTACCGCGCCAGGGAAGCGAACGTCTACAGACTGGCCCAGATCTCGAATCAGATAATAGACCACTGCGTGGCTTTGGGCGTGCCGTTCGCCAGGGAATACGGCGGGCTGCTTTCCACCAGGTCGTTCGGCGGGGCGCAGCTGTGCCGCACTTTTTACGCCAGGGGCCAGACGGGGCAGCAGCTCCTTCTGGGCGCCTACTCGGCCATGATGCGCCAGGTGGCGGCCGGAACGGTTCTCATCCGCAACCGCCGGGAGATGGTGGATATTGTAATAAAGAACGGCAAGGCCAGGGGTATAACAGCCAGGAACCTGGTGACCGGCGAGCTTGAGGCCTACTCGGGCCACGCGGTGCTCTTGTGCACCGGCGGCTACGCGAACGTATTCTATCTTTCCACCAACGCGGCCGACTGCAACGTCTCCGCCGTGTGGGCGGCTTATAAAAAAGGGGCGGGTTTCGCGAACCCCTGCTTCACGCAGATACATCCCACCTGCATACCGCGCTCCGGCGAGCACCAGTCCAAACTGACGCTGATGAGCGAGTCTTTAAGGAACGACGGGCGGATCTGGGTGCCCAAAACAAAGGGCGACAAAAGGCCGGCAAACGACATCCCGGAGGAAGAACGGGATTATTTCCTTGAGCGGCGCTATCCCGCTTTCGGGAACCTGGTGCCCAGGGACATAGCCTCCCGCGCGGCCAAGACGGCGGTGGACGAGGGCCGGGGAGTCGGACCCTCCGGCCAGTCCGTCTATCTGGATTTCAGGGATTCGATAAACAGGAAAGGGGAAAGCAAAATAAGGGAAGAGTACGGCAACCTCTTCGACATGTATTACCAGATAACGGACGAGAACGGCTACCGGACGCCCATGAGGATCTATCCCGCCCCCCACTATACCATGGGCGGGCTGTGGGTGGACTACAATCTGATGACCACCATCCCCGGCTTGTTCGCGCTGGGCGAAGCGAATTTCTCGGACCACGGCGCCAACCGGCTGGGCGCCTCCGCGCTGATGCAGGGCCTGGCGGACGGCTTTTTCATCGCCCCCGCGACCGTCGCCGGCTATCTGGGCGGCGCAAAATTCGAGGAGGCGGCCGTCGGCGCGCCTGAATTCGCCGATTCAAAGAACCAGGTACAGGCAAAAATAAACAGGCTTCTGGGCGTCAAGGGAAAAAAGACGCCCGGCGAACTGCACCGGCAGCTTGGCAACGTGATGTGGAACGAGTGCGGCCTGGGCCGCAACGGGCAGAACCTCAGGAAGGCGCTGAAAAAGATACCCGAGATACGCGAAGAGTTCTGGAACAACGTCACCGTTTACGGCGCCGACAAAGACTTCAACCAGACCCTGGAAAAAGCGATGAAAGTGGCGGACTTCCTGGAATTCGGCGAACTTCTGATCAGGGATGCCCTTGAGAGAAAGGAGTCCTGCGGCGGGCATTACAGGGAGGAATCCGCCACCGCGGAGGGCGAAGCCAAGCGCGACGACGCCGCTTTCTCCCACGTAAGCGTCTGGGCTTATGCCGGCGAGGGCAAAGAAGCGGCGCTGCATAAAGAGCCGCTGGCCTTTGAGCATATCAAGCCGGCGGAGCGCAGCTACAAGTAGGGTAGAGACGGGAAGGTGGGGAGTAATCAGTAAACGGTAATCGGTAACCAGTAACCGATTATTCTGTTTCTCTTCACCGGTTACCGGTCACTGATTACTGATTACCGCTGTTTAGGAGGCTTTATCATGAATAATAATTTTAACGTTACCATCAGGGTGTGGCGGCAGGACGGGCCCGAAGAGCCGGGCAGGATGAAGGAATACAAGGTCAAAGACGTTTCGCCCGACATGTCTTTTCTGGAGATGCTGGACATCCTGAACGAAGACCTGCTGAAGAAGAATGAGAAGCCCATAGCCTTTGAGAGCGACTGCCGCGAAGGCATCTGCGGCTGCTGCGGGCTTGTGGTCAACGGGGACGTGCACGGCCCGGACGACCACTCCACCGTCTGCCAGCTTCACATGCGCAGATTCAAGGACGGCGATGTCATCACCGTCGAACCCTGGCGGCTCAGGTCTTTTCCGATAATAAAGGACCTGGTCGTGGACCGCACGGCGTTTGAGCGCATCATGGCGGCCGGCGGCTATGTCTCCGTCAACACCGGCGCGGCGCCCGACGCCAATTCCGTTCCGGTGAACAAAGAGGACGCGGAGGAGGCCATGGACTCGGCCGCCTGCATAGGCTGCGGGGCCTGCGTGGCGGCCTGCCCCAACGGCGCCGCGATGCTTTTCACGGGCGCGAAGATCTCACAGCTCGCCCTTCTGCCGCAGGGCGCGCCGGAGCGCCAGCAGCGCGCGCTTTGCATGCTGGAGGCGATGGACCGGGAAGGCTTCGGCAACTGCTCCAACGAATATGAGTGCGAGGCGGTCTGCCCGAAGGACGTGAAGGTCTCCAATATCGCCCGGCTTAACCGCGAATTTCTGCTGGCCAACCTGTTCGGCAAGGCCGAAACCAAGTAGAGGGGTTCGGGACAGGCATGGGGTTGCCCTTCCGCCGCGTAGGAAACCCTCCCGTGGTTTCCCCCCAATCAGAATTGGGGCCCCCCATCCGCTATGCGGCTACAGAGCAACCCCATGCCTGTCCCTCCAAAGAACGATATGAAAAGCCTGTCGTTTCGTCTTTTTATTAATAAAACATATTCCCGCCCTTATCGTAGATACAGCAATAATTACCCGCCCGGCGGAAAGTTGATCTGAAACCTGTTTTTTGAAAAGTAAAAGAGTTAAAATGAGAATAAGTTGTAGCCCGTATAGATTCTCACAAATGTGCTGGAGAATGAAATAACAACAATGAAACTTTTTAAAAAAACAAAAGACAATATTTTCCATTCGATATCAAAAAAACATTTTGGTTCAGATAACCTTGAGAAAACGCTTGAAGATTGGTTGGAAGCAAACCCACATTTATTGGGGAATGATATCCTACTAATTGGCAGACAAGTCAGGACCGACCACGGGATTATTGATTTACTGGCCCTGGACTCAAAGGGCAACATAGTGGTTATCGAGTTGAAAAGAGGACGGGCCCCTAGGGAGGTTGTAGGCCAGCTTAATAGTTACCTAACAATTGCCGCTAGTTGGCCCGAGTCTGAACTTATTCGCAATGCCAACTTTATTCCATACAGCCGCAAAACCAACAATCTCATAAAAAAGTTTGAAGAGCATTTTAAATGTTCAGATGTTCCTGAATTCAACTCCAGGCAAATAGGCGTAGTGGTAGCCGAAGAGTTTGAATCCGATTTTGTTCCGCAAATTGGCGGGCTCCGTTTTGAGTGCCATGTGCTTCAGTTTTCAAATTTTGTCGATCAAGCGGGAGAAGAATATTTGTTTATCAACACTCTGCACGACTCCGATACTGAAGGCGATCTGGAAAAAAATGGGGATGACAAACCTAAAGAGACTGAACATCCACAAGTTCCGGAAGAAATAAGAACGAGATTTTACAAGTTGGCGGATGCGGTCCATGACTTAGTGAAAAATGAATTTTGTACTGATTCGGATGGTTGGAGAGTCCATAAAAGCACAAGCTTTGTGCAGGCAGTATTTTCCTGTTGGAAAACAGGCTATGAAGGGATAAGTCTGTACTACGAGCCGGAAACTGGCAAGCAATATCTCGCCACAAACTGCCTACCCAAGCATAATCGCATCCTCTCGGCGAGGCTTAAAGAAAACAAGGAGGAAATAGAGGCCGCATTAGGCAAAGATATTCGCTGGGAGATAAGTGACTGGGAAAGTCTTTATGAGTATATAAGTGATGACCCGGTGGAAATAGCCGAACGAATTAAAGCCTACGTCCGAACTTTGAAGCCCTATCTGGATAAAGCCCTCCCTCAAAAGAGCTCCACTAAAAGTTTTGAAGACCCTAAAACTGAAAAGATATCAAGAGAAAACCTTATATTACCAATTCTTCGTGTCTTAGTTGAGCATAAAGGAAAAGTCTCAAGAAAGCAAATTAAAGAGGAACTCCATAAAAGATTTACCCGAATATTTGAACAACCCTGGTACAAAAGAGAATCGGGTCAATTTCAACATAAATGGCAGCATGAAATTGAATGGGCAAATACAAATGCCACAAAAGAAAGATTATTAAAAATCGCTTCACGTGGTGTACTTGAAATAACGGATAAAGGGCAAAAGTATTACGAAGAGAACAAGTGACAGACTGTGAAATTGGAACAGTAAAAAAGAAAAGGGTGTTTTTGATATTGAATGGTTTAATCGGGTTGTATGATTAAGGTCGGTGATACTACTGGGCGGGTAAATATAGATGTATCTAAATTTTGGGTGGTATTGTTATATAAAAAGTCGGCGGCGGATTTTATACTTTGCAGTGAGGGCCGGGCGTGGGGTTGCCCTGTAGCCGCATAGCGGATGGGAGGCTCCAACCCTCAATCCGGGTTGGAGGGAAACCACGGGAGAGTGGACTGGGCTGACGAAGGTTTACTACGGACACTGTATCCGTTTCCTACATGGCGGAACGGGCGCCCCATGACTGGCCCTCTCCCCGAACAAACGAGTCTTGAATTTTGGGTTTTGGCTTTTATAAGTGTCAACGGTGATATGGAGTTTTAGAATCGGCAAGGGGTTAACTAAAAGTTATAATATCCACATCTGCGGAACGGGAGAAACTATGATTACTTATGTAAAAGGCAACCTTTTTAAGTCACCGGCAAAAGTCCTGGTTAATACTGTAAATACCGAGGGCGTCATGGGAAAGGGCGTTGCCAAGGAGTTTAAGGCAATTTACCCGGAAATGTTTGAAAAGTATCGGCATTTTTGCGAAACGGGACAGTTTAAGGTCGGGAAATTGTGGCTATATAAAACTCCGAACAAGTGGATTCTGAATTTTCCGACAAAGACAACCTGGCGTCGGCCTTCTGAAATGACCTATGTTGAAGCCGGGTTGAAAAACTTTGCTGAGAACTATGCCAAACATGGTATTACCAGTATTACTTTCCCCCCCCTGGGCTGCGGAAATGGAGAATTGAGTTGGGAAGACCAAGTCCGTCCGCTTATGGAAAAATATCTAAAGCTAATCCCAATAGACATTTTTATCCATTTATACATGCCTGAAATTTCAAAGCCGGAGCATAAGGACGTGGAAGAGATGAAAAAGTGGCTTCGCTCTGAGCCGCAGAATCTTCCGTTCAGTGAAGTTTGGCACGATCTTGCAGAAATTGTTGGGAAAGGATTAAAAATTGAAGCGATAGGCAAAAAAACAGAATCCATGGTGAGTCTTACAAAGGATGAACAGGGTGATGAAAGTATTTCAATTAATGGGCACATTATAACGAAAGAAGCGTTGATGGAGGCGTGGGCTCTTTTGAGAACATATGGTTTTGTTTCTGTGGGAAATATGCCCGGGGAATTGTCCGCTGTTTCAGTTGACATCCTTTCTTTGTTGAGCCGGCTTGAATATTGCCCCCCGATTCATCTATCTTCAAAGTATGATGATATCAACAACGAGGATTCTTTAGGTGTGCAGTTGCGGCCAAAAACCAATCCCAAATTCTCACGCGCTGAGCAAAAAGAAACCATACAAGTCCAATGACCCCAAGTATTAAACCCGATGCCGACAAAATTGTCGCGCACATACAAAGTCTTAAAAAACAGCCTTGGCTGGAAAAACGTCAGCAATGGTGGCCTGATTATTTATTCCATTTTACAGACATCACGAATGCCGTAAATATACTTAAAAGCGAAGCCATCTTGTCCCGAAACGCCCTTGAACGGGCAGGCAGAGACTTTTGTGACGGGGCGAGCCAAAGCGTCATAGACCGTACGGATTTGGAAAAGAAAGACAATGTGCGTTTATATTTCCGCCCCAGGACCCCAACCCTTCACGCCAATGAGGGCTTTCGCCCTGTAGGCGCGCCTGATAAACCGCATTGCCCGGTGCCGATATTTTTCCTGTTTGATTCAAGGGCTATATTGGAGAGAGCGGAGACCGAGTTTAGCGACGGAAATATTGCAAAAAAACACCAGGTAAAGATCGGGGAGACCTATTCTTTCTTTAAACAAATCCCATTTGAGAAAGTTTATCACGATAGATTCTTTTCTGCCGAAGAACGGGATGATATAGTTTTTCACCGGCACGCTGAGGTCCTGGTCCCTGAGAAGCTTGGGTTGGAATATTTAAAATTTATCCGGCGCCGATCTGAGGCGGAGTATGAGACTTTGCGGGATTTGCTGCCGGAGAAGGTTTTGGCAAAATGGGGTAACAGAATTTCAGCCGTAAACAAAGATGCTATTTTTTTCTCTAAGTGGACACACGTTTTGAAAGCAGAGATATCAAAAAAAGCGATAAAAGTTTACTTCAATCCAGACAGCCAAACCCCTTCCCCTTTTTCCGTTGAGATCCAAATTTGCGAACTCGAAAGCGGCAAAACCTATTCTTGGAATGCAAAAGGATTACGGCTTAATGAGGATTTGAGTTTTAACTTTACACAAGAATTAGACGATTATCAAGTACAGCTTTACATTGATGAGCATATTGCATATTCCAATTCCTGCATAAGCGAAACTGAAGAGCCGTTTTAGGAATTGGCGAGCCAAAAACAGATAGATTTTATAATTTGCAGTGAGGGCCGGGCGTGGGGTTGCTCTGTAGCCGCGGATGGGGCACCACGCCTCGGGGGGAAACCGCCCGCTATTTCAGCGGGCGTCCGCCTAAGGCGGACGGTTTCCTACGCGGCGGAATGGGCAACCCTATGACTGGCCCTCTTCCCGGAACGCGCGGGGAATTTGACGGCGACTTTTAAGGGCTGGCGAGGAAACTTATTATGGAAATAAAAAGGTTTACGGATAAAAACAGGCGGACCTGGTTTTACGGGAAGGGCACTGCCGAAGAAGTGGACCGGTTGAACATCGAGAAAGATTTTGATGCCGCGCTGAAGGTGCTGCAATCCATCAGAAAGACCCATAATTATCTGTTCGGCCGGCACGAATCGCCTATTATGGATAGGAGGGTTTATGGAAAACGAGAGAACACGGGAAGATGATTATAAAGAGTTCGCCGATTTGCTGAATAAGCACGGCGTAGCTTACCTTATTGTGGGCGCTTACGCCGTGATTTATCACACCGGCATTGCGCGCGATACCAAAGATATTAATTTCTGGATCCGACCGACAGCGGAAAACGCGGGGAAATGCGCGGAAGCTATCAGGGAATTCTGCGGGCTGGAGTTAAAAAAAGAGGACCTGCTGGAAGACAAAATATTCTTTATCGGCCGGGAACCGCACCGGCTTGATATTTTCAATTCGCAAGGCACGCTTGATTTTGAAAAAGCCTGGGAGAAAAAAGATGATGGAAAATTCCTGAAGGTGAACGTTCATTATATATCCCGTGAGGACCTTGCGAGCGTAAAGCAGCGCTTTAACCGGGAGCAGGACCGAAAAGATTTAGCGCGGCTAAACCGGAAACCGGGTAAAGATCCGGTAAATGAGGAACCTTATGACAGACAATAAACTTAAATTCAAATACCAGGAAATGTTCGAGCTTAAAAAGACGGGGGTTAAATACCGCAATCTTACCAAAGACCATGTTAAAGTCGTAAAGGCGGGCGGCAGGGAAATACTTGAAATAGAGCCTGAGGCGCTGACGAAGCTCGCGCGTGAAGCCGTCAGGGACGTCTCTTTCCTGCTCCGCAGCGCCCATCAGCGGCAGGTCGCGGCGATATTCAGCGACCCCGAAGCCTCCGAGAGCGACAAATTCATCGCTTTCTGCATGCTTGAAAACGCCGCCATCTCCGCGCGGTTCGAACTCCCCTTCTGCCAGGACACCGGCACGGCTACGGTCATCGCCAAAAAAGGGGAGCAGATCTGGACCCGTTCCGACGACAGCGCGCTTATTTCCAAAGGCGTCTGGGAGGCTTACACCACCGAGAACCTCCGCTACTCTCAGACCGTACCCCTCGACATGTACGAGGAAAAGAATTCGGGCGACAACCTGCCCGCGCAAATAGACATCTACGCGAAAAAAGGCATGAACTATGAGTTCCTATTCGTCGCCAAGGGCGGCGGCTCGGCCAACAAAACCATGCTTTATCAGGAGACCAAGGCGACGCTTACCCCGGAAAAACTCAAAGCCTTCCTGGCGGAGAAAATGAAGTCGCTGGGTACCGCTGCCTGCCCCCCTTACCACATAGCTTTCGTTATAGGCGGCACCTCGGCCGAGATGTGCCTTAAGACGGTAAAACTCGCCTCCGCCGGTTATCTGGACGGCCTGCCTGAGAGCGGCAATGACGGCGGCCGGGCCTTCCGGGACAAGGGGCTTGAGAAAGAACTGCTTGAGGCGGCCTGTAAGCTGGGCTACGGCGCGCAGTTCGGCGGCAAATACTTTGCCCATGACATACGGGTCATAAGGCTCCCGAGGCACGGGGCGTCCGCCCCTATAGGCATGGGGGTTTCCTGCTCGGCCGACAGGAATATCCTGGCTAAAATAGACAGGGACGGCCTCTGGATAGAAGAGCTTGAAAGGGACCCGGGCAGGCTTATCCCCGCGGAGATACGCTCTGAATTTTCGTCGGCCTCGCAATGCGTAAATATCGACCTGAACAGGCCGATGAATGAAATACTGGCCGGACTTTCCGAATACCCCGTAGGCACGCGGCTCTTACTTAACGGGAAAATCGTGGTCGCGCGCGATATCGCCCACGCGAAATTCAAGGGACTTCTGGACTCCGGCAAGGCTCTGCCCGAATATCTCAAAAACCACCCGGTCTATTACGCGGGCCCGGCCAAACAGCCTGAAAACAAGCCCTCCGGCTCGTTCGGCCCCACCACCGCCGGCAGAATGGACTCTTATGTGGACCTGCTCCAGGCCAGAGGCGCCTCCATGGTGATGATAGCAAAGGGCAACCGCTCGCAGGCCGTCACCGACGCCTGCAAAAAATACGGCGGATTCTACCTGGGCTCTCCCGGCGGGCCGGCCGCGCTGCTGGCCGAACGGAACATAAAAAAAGTGGAGACGCTCGATTATCCCGAACTCGGCATGGAAGCGGTGTGGGCCATTGAGGTCAAGGATTTTCCCGCTTTCATCCTGGTGGACGATAAAGGCAACGATTTTTACAGAAATTTGTAACTGCACAGGTCCCTGTATCAGTACTGTCGTAGTGGCAGAGTTTACTCTGCCCAAAAAGGCAAAGCAAGCTTTGCCACTACAAAAAATACGGAAGAAACACGGAAGACATAAGTAGTTGCAAAAATTTTTAATTTTACCATGCCAGATTCCCGCATCAAAAGACTGGACGCCAACAGGCTGGAACTTTCCCCTTCCTTTAAGCCCGGGATGTTCTCCGGCGCGGTCATTTACGCCGACGAAACCCTTGAAGGCCTGCTGGAACCGGAGGCGATCGAGCAGACCGCCAACATGGCCACCCTGCCCGGCATAGTCGGCCCGGCCATGGCAATGCCCGACATACACACCGGCTACGGATTTCCTATAGGCGGGGTGGCCGCCTTTGACGCGGCCGACGGCGTCATCTCCCCAGGCGGAGTTGGCTATGACATAAACTGTGGGGTCCGGCTTTTAAGGACAAATCTGAAGAGGTCCGAAGTATCGCCGAAAATAAAAGAGCTGGTGGACCTTCTCTACGCGCGGATACCGCTGGGCGTCGGCTCGGAAGGGCAGATAAGACTGAACTCCAAGGATGAAAAAGAAATATTGCTGAAGGGCTCCCTGTGGGCCGTGCAGAACGGCTACGGCCTGAAAGCGGACCTGGAATGCACCGAGTCAGGCGGAACGCTGGACGGCGCGGACCCCTCGGTGATAAGCCGGCGGGCTTATGAACGGGGCAGGCGTCAGCAGGGCACGCTCGGCTCCGGCAACCATTTCCTTGAAGTGCAGTATGTGGACGAGATCTATGACGCCGGGACGGCTGAAAAGCTCGGCCTGTTCAAAGACCGTATAACGGTGATGATACATACCGGTTCGCGCGGTTTCGGCCACCAGGTCTGCACCGACTTTATCGACGTGCTGCGCAGGGCCGCCGCCCGCTATAAAATAAAACTGGCCGACGGCCAGCTGGCCGCCGCCCCTTTCAGGAGCGTGGAGGGGCAGGATTATTTCGGCGCGATGAAAGCGGCCGCCAATTACGCCTGGGCCAACCGCCAGGCGCTCACGCACTGGACCAGGAAAGCGTTCTCCGAGCTGTTCGGACGCTCCGAAAGGGACCTGGACATGGCCCTTATCTACGACGTGGCGCATAACATAGCCAAACTGGAAGAGCATACGGTAAACGGCGTAAAGAAACAGGTATTGGTGCACAGGAAGGGCGCCACGCGCGCTTTCGCCCCCGGACATCCGGATATCCCTTTACAGTACCGGGAGTTCGGCCAGCCGGTGATCATACCGGGCGACATGGGCCGCTATTCCTACCTGCTTTGCGGCACGCGCAAAGCCATGAACGAAACTTTCGGCTCAGCCTGCCACGGCGCGGGGCGCCTCATGTCCCGCCACGAGGCCATAAGGCGGGCCGGAGGCCGGTCAATAACGGAAGAACTCGCCAAAAAAGGCGTCATCGTGCGCGCAGCCGGCCGGAGCACCCTGGCCGAGGAAATGCCGCAGGCCTATAAAGACGTCGAAAATGTGATAAGCGTGATGACCGGAGCCGGCATAGCCGGGAAAGTCGCCCGCTTCCGCCCGATGGGAGTGATAAAGGGGTAGAGGTTAGAGGATAGGGGTTAGAGGATGGGGTTAGAGGATAGGGGCTAGGGGATAGTAAAAGAGTTAGTCAGTCTCTAGTCCCTCGCCCCTAGCCTCTCGCCTCTAGCCCCTAACCCCTGTTGTTTGACCAGCAGCGTGACCCAGACCGCCCCGCTTAGCGCCAGCACAAGCCCTATTATCTGGTAAGCCTGTATTTTTTCAATGCCGAACGCGGCCGACAATACCGCCGTTAACACCGGATAGGAAAGCACTATGGCGGTGGCTTTTGAAAGGTCCATATTCAGGATGGCCTTATACCAGAGCACATTGTTTAAAGCGGTAAGCGCCAGCCCCCAGACCAGAACGATGCCCAGCAGCTTAATACTCGGTTCGATATAAAAGACCGGCGTAAAAAACCCGAAAGCGAAAAGCGGGATCAGGCCGAGCGCGGCGAAAAGGGCGCGCGCCGAGGCCACGAACACATGGCTTATCCCGCGTGGCAGTTTTTTGCTGAACAGGTGCGAGATCTGGTAAAACAGCGGCACGGCCAGCACTATCAGGTCCCCCGTCCAGCGTAAGGTGAACCGCTCTTTGAATATTATCAGCATCGTGCCGGCCAGCACCAAAGCCGTGCCGGCCAGCTGCCTGGCGGAGATCTTCTCTTTCAGGAAGATGCTGGTCAGTATTATGGAATAGATCACTTCCACCTGCCCCAGGATCGCGGCATTGGCCGGCGTGGTATACCTGAGCGCTATGACCAGGGCCACTATGGGCAGGGCGCTGCCGAAAAACCCTATGCCCGCGAGCCGCGGCCAGAGGCCCGGCCTGAAATATTCCCCGATGACGCCGTTTTTGATTATCCACGGCAGGAAACAAGCGAAGCCCAGGGCCGAGCCCAAAAAAGCGAAGAGCACCGGCGAGATCCGGCCGGCCGCCAGAAAACCGAATATCGGCATAAATGAATTTATGCACACATTCAGCCAGATAGCGCGCAAAGGAGTCAAACGCATATTTAAATTATATAATCTATAGCCGTAACAATTCAGGTTGTTTAGACTGTAGGCTATTAGGCTGTTAGTTAAACCGGATTCTTACCTAATTCTACAGCCGCACTTTACGAGGTAATATTCGGTGAACCCATGTCTCTTTCACGTATCTGTGTAGTTGCAGAGCTTGCTCTGCGTAAAAGGCAAAGCAAGCTTTGCCACTACAGAAGCAAAGTGCGGCTGTAGAACTAATAGTCTAACTGCCTACAGCCTATCCACCTGGGCAGTTACCTATAACGTACATTCCGCACATCTCGAAAAGTTTCCTTTTAATTATAACCGATTTTCAGTCGCCCGCGCTGGCGTAATTCGCCACGTTGACCCCCAGCAAAGCGAGTATTTTCTTCTGTAGCGGCG
>Ga0180009_10003630_pt1 | contig 17449 bp, 14 predicted proteins | sample OS_PC_MetaG_FD_123537 | JGI IMG/M metagenome (GOLD analysis project Ga0180009, IMG submission 123537) | Groundwater microbial communities from the Aspo Hard Rock Laboratory (HRL) deep subsurface site, Sweden - OS_PC_MetaG | ecosystem: Environmental > Aquatic > Deep subsurface > Groundwater... | reverse complement strand
TCCCAGTATTCATCTCTTCACTCATCCCCTGCCATTTCCGGCTTACCTTTTTGCTGTCCATCTTACCACCTCCTGTCTTTTTCCCTAATCTTACCCCTTTCCCGAAAAAATGACGCACACCCTGTTCACTCAAATAAAATGTTGCTGAACGATAATCTACACAACGTGAACCATATTTCTTCCCAGGAAATGGTATAATTCTTGGGAAGAAATAGAACATTTCTTCCCAGAAAATCAGCAGATTCCAGACAAAACCATCACGAGAGGAGAATTTCAAAATGGCAAACCGCATCAAAGCTGTCAATGCGTACCGTCCCCAGGTCGAGTTGGGACAGACCGTACAGAGCGAGGAACTCAATCGCTATCTGGCCGACCGCACCGGGCTGAATGAGGGCGAAGTCAGCCTGGTCACGAAAGAACTGCGCGACGCGGTCATCTTCTTCAATCGCGCCGGGCGCGGCGTCAAACTGGAGGGGTTAGGCTCCTACCTTCCCAACCTCCAGTTGGATGGCACGTTCGACGTCCAGCACCGCCTGGATACCGCCGTCAAGAACGGTCTGAACACTCCCGGCGTCTTCACCGGGAACATCAAAAACCGCGAGAACATCGGCAAATCCGCTGACGATCTGGTCACCCTCTGGAACGCCGCCCATCCCGACGACCCGGTCGCATAAAAAAATCCGTACCATACCCATTTGGCCATATACCGCCAGGAATGCCAGGGACGTAAAGTTTAGGGCTTTTCCTGGCGCCTTGAGCGTTACATTGCAACGTTGAAGTATTTTTACTCCAACGAAGACGGCCACGCCGTGTCGGATGCATTCGGCGGGCGCTGGGTCTTTATGCTCACTGGCGGGGGCGCCATGTTCCTCAATCACGCCATTGGCAACACCCTCCACATACAGACCGTCTTCAACTACCACGAGCAGGCCTGCGCCATGGCCGTCCAGGTCAAGATCAGTAAAGTGCCCGTAGGGGTATGGGCGGTCGGGGACGCGCCAGGGACAACATCTTCACCGAGCGGCAATGGCGTACCGTCAAGTACAAAGAAGCCTATCTCCACGAATACGTTAGTCCGAAGGATGCTTATCGCGGCCTATCGCAATACATCTACTTCTACGACTACGAACGCCCCTACCATGACCTAGATTGCCAGACGCCCGCTCAAGTCTACGGTGTTAAAGATCAGACGATAGTATACTCAACCTTAAGAAAGGAGCCTACCTTACAGTGACCTCATTTCGTGTCCAAATAATGTTTACCAGCTTAGACCGCTTCCTGCTGTGAGGATGATCTTGTGTGCATGCTTACCATCGTTCGAAGACTGATGAATAATAACCTCAAATCTTGTGTTCGATTGGGTGAAGCCATCTGTCGTACATGCGCACTTATCACGATAAGGATCGAAATCATCCTGCAGTAAGAGGAGGTGTTTCAAGAGGTATTAGCGGGTTGAGAAAATAATAGATAGTAGAGAGGTAGGATGGGTAACTTTTTTAACTCAAAAAGATTTCTTGTACTGCTTGCTATTTTGTGGGTGGTCTCGCTGGCGGCTTTGCTGCTGCTTTGGCTTCCAGGAAACAGACTTTCTGTCAGGTTCAAGCATCAGTATCCTATTGCAGTGCAAGACGTCCAGCCCAGTGGGCATGGCCCTTATGGTTATGGCGTTCCTATGGGGACGGAGCGGTTGAGCCAGAACGAACATTTTGAATCCCCGGCGCAATTATTTGAAGACGGGCAACCTCTTGGTCCGGGCAATGCCTTGCACGCCGACATCGGAACGCGGGGGGGTGGGCGTTTCTCATTTTGGAGAGATGGTTACCTTTATTTTTCAGCCTCCGATAATAGTGACCCGCGCACGAATGGACGGCAATATACACTGGTACTTCCTAACTATACGTTGATTGACTGGAGTTTGGCGCTACTACTAACGATTACACTTATTTTTGGCTTTAGATGCTTTTCTAACGTGGATATGGGCAAAAATCAAAAAATACACGCTCTCTCTCTTATTATCCTCGTCGTATTTGCATTAGCAGTTGGATTCCATTATTATTACGGCGTCTATCAAAACCGGCCTTATCCTTACACTACTTTTCTCTTTTTGCCCCATGCTCAGTTTAATGATTATTACGCTGTCGTCAGGGATAGCCATACATTAAATCCCTATTTGGAATATAAAAGCGCACAATATCCCTTCCTTGTCATTTTGGGATATTTATTCTCTTTGCTTCCTGGTAAATCTTACGTTTTTTACCTCGGATTCGTCAGCAGCCTTTTTTTGCTTTTTAGTATTTTAAACCTGCGCGGTGAACGCTGGTACACGAACGCTACGCCCATTTTTATCATTGCCTTCCTTACTTATCCGTTCCTGGTCTCCGCAGACAGCGGGAATTTTGAAAGTCTCTTGTGTATCTTTCTACTGGCATTTTCGTCTTTCTATGTAAGAAAGCAATATCTGGCCAGCACAATATTCCTGTCACTTGCCATTTCGATGAAAATGTATCCGGCGATTTTACTGATTTTGTTTATTCCCGAGAGAAAATACCGGGAAATTGCTGTATGCCTCGTTACCACAGTCGCAATCACTTTCGCCAGTTTGATGTGCTTTAGAGGAGGATTGTTACCCAATTTAAATTTTCTGCTACAGGGCTCAAATATTAGTTCCAACTCATATTTTACACAATTTATTTCCATCGACAGTAATATGGTGCAGCGAGGGGTATCACTCCTGACTTTCTTCAAGATTTTCTATTTCGAAACAGGTTTATTACCGGCTTTCATTAGAAGCAACTTTTCCTCTATTTACATGATCCTGGCAGCCATTATGGGTATATTGGTTGTCCTTTACGTTGTTTTCGTGGAAAACGAAATCTGGAAAAGAGTCACTCTTCTTATCTTTTCCATGCTTCTTCTGCCGACCATTTCTGCAGATTACAAATTATTGCACGTTTTCATTCTTCTTTACTTGTTTCTGAATACTAAAAATCCACAAAAGTTCGATGTACTCTACTTGCTGTTGTTCGGCTTGTTGCTTATCCCGAAAGATTTCTATTATTTTACCGCTGTCATTTCAGAAGCAGCGGGAAATTATGATATCAGCATTTCGGTGGCAATAAATATCCTCACCATGATTGTGATATCGGCATTAATCATGACGAGCGGGACAAGGAATTGGATCGCCAATGTACGTAAAGCCAATCGTCCTGTTGGCAGTACTTCCCCGAGGCATCCGTGATACAAGTAGTTGAATACATTTCACAGAATCTAGCCAAATTCGGTGTCCGCCATGTCTTCATGCTGACTGGCAGAGGCGCGATGTTCTTGAACGAACCCATTGGCAACCAGAGGGGCATACAAACCGTTTTCAACCACCAGGCCGATTCCCAGAGAACCACCACCATGAACAGGTTCCGATCTGCAGGTAATGGTATACTACCTTTCTGGCCCTCCCATCATGCTCAAGACACTTTCCTCTGCGCTTGCTGAACGTCGCATCCTTGCCACCCGGATTTTGACCGACGCCTGGGAATGAAGATGCCTAAGAATCCACTTGCCGCCGACCTGGAACATATTCTTGACCATACCCGCGACCTGTGGAATGAACTGCGCGGCGAGCGCATTTTTATCACCGGAGGCACTGGTTTCTTCGGTTGCTGGCTGCTGGAAAGTTTTGCCTGGGCCAACGACCGGCTGGGGCTGAACGCCTCGGCGCTGGTCTTGACCCGAAATCTGGCCGCGTTCCGCCAGAAAGCGCCGCACCTGGCGGATCATCCCGCCACCCAGTTCCATCCCGGCGACGTTCGTTCTTTTGCGTTCCCGGCGGGTTCTTTTTCGCATATCATTCACGCAGCCACCGAGTCCAGTGCGAAACTAAGTAACGTAAATCCGCTGCTCATGCTGGATACCATCGTGGAAGGCACCCGTCACACACTGGACTTTGCCCAATCCTGCGGCGCGAAAAAGTTCCTTTTGACCAGTTCCGGTGCGGTCTATGGCAAACAGCCGCCCGAAATGACCCACATCCCCGAAGAGTATCCGGGCGCGCCCGACCCGCTCGACCCGCAGTCTGCTTATGGGCAGGGGAAACGCATAGCCGAGCACCTGTGTGCGCTGTATGCTCACAGCACCGGGATCGAAATGAAAATTGCGCGTTGTTTTGCCTTTGTGGGGCCCTACCTGCCGCTGGATATCCACTTTGCCATCGGCAACTTCATCCGGGATGGGTTGAACGGCGGCCCGATCGTCATCCAAGGCGACGGCACACCGCAGCGCTCCTACCTTTACGCCGCTGATTTGGCGATCTGGCTGTGGACGATTTTGTTGCGTGGCGAATCATGCCGCCCATATAATGTTGGTTCGGCAGAAGCGGTTACTATTGGCGATCTGGCCGACACAGTGAAACGCATCTTTCCATCAGGAGTTGAGGTGCGGATTACGAACGAGCCTTTGCCCGGCCAGCCGGCGGAACGCTACGTTCCTTCCGTACAAAGGGTCCAAACAGAGTTAGGGTTGATGCAGCCGGTAGACTTGCCAGAGGCGGTCAGACGAACAGCACTATGGTATTCACCGGAGAAAAGGAAGCAGGGATGAAGTTCATCCGTCCAGCTCTGAAATTGGTCATTTTATTACTGGTTATCGTAACCTATATATCTGCGACTTTGCTTTGGTCCCAAGCGAAAGCGATCCACCCGGATGCCTTGAACTTTACCAAAATCTTTCAAGATCAATACGACACGATTACCTCCATCGGTGACGCCCCAAGAGCGATTTGGAGTGCCCTGAATATCTGTAACCAATATGACTTGAATCGTGGCCGGCTTACCAACTGTGTAGCCTTTGGCTTGGAAGCATTGATCCGCGGTTACTTGCCATTCCCCTTTATAAGCTGGATGACGATGTTGGTCTTGCTGGTAAACGCTTTCTTGCTGGCTTGCCTTGTAACAAAGCATGTAAGGCCTTCGTCAAAAAGGATGACGTTGTTCTGTCTGTCTACGCTGCTCATTATTCTGAATCCCATGTTCGTTGCCAGCTACGAGATGCAGTTCACCTATTCCAAGTATCTTTGCATAACCTTTGTTCTTCTGTTCTTGCTGTCCAGCAACCGGCCTCTCAAGATCTTCTTTCTCGCTTGTGCGATGTTCTCGGACGAAATTGGCGTTCTGTTTTGTATCGGCGTGGCGTTTCTGGCCGCTTATAATCTACGTTTCAAGTATGGTCAAAGGATAGACAAGGCGGAAGAGAACAGGGTACATGTTCGGGTAAGAGACTCCTTGATTATCGGTGTTTGTGCCTCCTTTTCAGCTCTCCTCCTATACTACGGAGTCCTTGCTTTTGCCTTTGACATTGTGCCGTACACCCCGTTTATCGGCGTTCTGCTTCTTATGGTCGTGGCGTTTCTGGCAGCTTATAATCTGCGTTTCAGGTATGGTCAAAGTATGGACAACGCGGAAGAGAACAGGGTACATGTTCGGGCAAGAGACTCCTTGATTATCGCTGTTTGTGCCTCCTTTTCAGCCCTTCTCCTATACTACGGAGCCCTCGCTTTTGCCTTTCACACCGTGCCGTACACTGCGTTTATCAAGGGCTATCTTCTTGGCGGGCATCCTGTGTCGCTTTTGGGGCCTTCCCAATGGCTCCTGCGAACTGTTGGATATGGATTTAGCGCATGTCTTCTTTGGCCCAGTAATGCTGGCATTCATAACACTTCCACTTGCCAGGTCAATACCTTCGCAGCCGTGTTTCTTTTGCTGGTTCTCCTGTATGTCCTTATGGCTAGTAGAGACAGAATCGTATCTGCCCTAAAGTGGTTTTGCAACGTTGCAGCTCAGAGACCCATCTGGCACCTCCAGCGAGTGATTACCGCTCCCGACTTTCAGTTGTATGGCGGCGCAGTATTCTTGGTGCTGTTCATAAATTACGGAATGTATCGAGGGGGGGCGTCGGACTATAGCTACTACCCTTATCCAATCCTGATGCTGGCGACATTCTTATTCCTTTCGCTCCTGTTCAAGGTCTTGAACGGTCGGACCGCGTCGATAGTTCTGGTTGTGTTGATTGCTTCCCTGGCACTTCAACTTCCGAGAAACTTGGATTCCATTGGGCTTAGAGTTAAGATGGAGTGGTTGTCAGATGGGAGCATTTCAACGGAAGCTTTCGACCAGATCGACAGGGCAGTCATGGAACTGCGCCGTGATGGTGTCTCAGAGGCGTTTGAGCAAGTGAATAACCATCAGGAATTCTCTATATGTTGCTATCGGTACTCAAATGAATACTTCCCGGTAACAGGAATGATAAGAGTTCTAATCTGGCCCCGAAAGCTGCCTGATGAGTAGACAGTTCAAAATCCCATTCTGGGTGCCAATTGATTAACGCATGTAAGAAAGCCCACAGAACGGCTACACTGGAAGGGCAGAGAAGACCACAGGCTGACTTGTAGATTGAATTGGCCGAAATCCTGCCGAAACCTTGGCAAATCAGTTTGCTCTAGACTGATCTGTTTCCTACTTAGGTATCTTTACTGCACCAGCACGGGAAGATTGAGGAAACCGGTATTGGAGAGGCTGAAAATGAACGATTTTTTTCATTCGAGAAGATTTCTTGTACTGCTTGCCATTCTATGGGCAGTCTCGTTAGCAGCCGTGTTGCTGCTATGGCTTCCGAATGCCGGACTTTCAGCCAGGTTCAAGCAGTATATACCTGTCCCGGTGCAAGCTGCCCAGCCTAGTGGACATGGCTCTTATGACTATAGCGTTCCTATGGGGACGGCGCTGTTGAACCTGAATGAGGATTTTTATCCCTTAGCCCAACTGTATGAGGATGGGCAACCTCTTGGCCCTGGCGGTAGCCTCCACGCCGACATCGGAACGTTGGGGGATGGGCGTTTTTCCTTGTGGAACGATGGTTATCTTTATTTCTCAGCTTCCGATAACAGTGATCCGCGCACAAATGGACGGCAATATACACTGGTACTTCCTAATTTTACGTTGATCGGCCGGTATTATACGTTGATCGCCTGGAGTTTGGCACTACTACTACCAATCCCACTTTTTTTGGGCTTTAGATACTTTCCTAACGTGGATATGGGCAAAAATCAAAAAATATACACTCTCTCTTTTATTATCCTCGTCGGATTTGCATTAGCAGTTGGATTCCATTATTATTACAGCTTCTACCTTAACCGGCCTTATCCTTACACCACTTTTCTCTTTCCACCTGAACCTCATTTTGAGGATTATTACTCTCTCCTTAGGAATAGCCATACATTAAACCCGTATTGGGAATTTAATCACTCACAATACCCTTTCTTGGTTATTTTGGGAAATTTACTCTCTTTGATTCCTGGTCGTTCCTACATTTTTTATATCTTAATCGTCAGCAGCCTATTCTTACTTTTTAGTATTCTAAACCTGCGCGGTGAACGTTGGCACACGAACGCTATGCCCATTTTTATCGTCACCTTCCTTACTTATCCGTTCCTGTTCTCCGTAGATAGAGGGAATTTTGAAAGTCTCTTGTGTATCTTTCTATTGGCATTTTTGTTTTTCTATAATAAGAAGCAATATCTGGTCAGCACAATATTCCTGTCACTTGCCATTTCGATGAAAATATATCCGGCTATTTTGCTGATTTTGTTTATTCCCGAGAGAAAATACCGGGAAATTGCTGTATGCCTCGTTACCACAGTCGCAATCACTTTAGCCAGTTTGATGTGCTTTAGAGGAGGATTATTACACAATTTAAATTTTCTGCTACAGGGCTCAAATATTAGTTCCAACTCATACTTTGCACAATGGATGTCCATCAACAGTAATTGGGTGCAGCGAGGGGTATCGCTCCTGACTTTCTTCAAGATTTTCTATTTCGAAACAGGGTTATTACCGGCTTTTATTAGAAGCAGCTTTTCGTCTATTTATATGATCCTGGCAGCCATGATGGGGTTATTGGTTTTCCTTTACGTTATTTTCGTGGAAAAAGAAATCTGGAAGAGAGTCACTCTTCTTACCTTTTCCATGCTTCTTCTACCTCCCATTTCTGCAGATTACAAATTATTGCACGTTTTCATTCCTCTTTACTTGTTATTGAATACTAAAAATTCACAAAAGTTTGATGTACTATACTTGTTGATGTTCGGCTTGTTGCTTATCCCGAAAGATTTCCATTATTTTTCCACTGTCATTTCCGAGGGAGGTCATGATATCAGCACTTCAGTGGTAATAAATATTTTCACTATGATTGTGATGTCAGCATTGATCATGACGAGCGGGACAAAGGATTGGATCGCCAATATACGTAAAGCCACTCGTCCTGTTGGCAATACTCCTCCGAGGCATCCATGATACAAGTAGCGACTTACATTTCAGAAAGACTTGCTGATTATAGCGTCCGCCACGTATTTATGCTTACTGGTGGTGGAGCAATGTTCTTGAATGATGCCATTGGGCACGAACCGAGCATCCAGTGTGTTTTTAACCATCACGAACAAGCCTGCGCCATGGCCGCCGAGGGCTATGCCCGAATTACAAACAAGCCTGGCATCATCAACGTCACCAGTGGGCCGGGCGGTATTAATGCGTTGAATGGAGTCTATGGGGCATGGGTCGATTCCATCCCAATGCTCGTGATTTCTGGACAAGTCAAGCGCGAAACCCTGATGGCAACCTATAATATTCCGGGCTTGCGTCAGATTGGCGATCAGGAAGCTGACATTATTGGTATGGCTAAGGGCATCACAAAGTACGCCATTCTTGTGGATGACCCCGCGACAATCCGCTACCATCTTGAAAAAGCCTGGCATCTGGCAACATCCGGCCGCCCCGGCCCGTGTTGGATTGACATTCCCATTGACGTGCAGACCAGCCAGATCGAGCCGGATAAACTGCAAGGGTATGATCCCGCCGAAGATCAACCCAATTATGATATCGATCTTGCTGGGGTGTGCAAGAATGTTTTAGAAAAATTATCTGCGGCGGAACGGCCGGTCATATTGGCTGGCAAAGGAATTCGGCTGGGAAACGCGCTGGGCGAATTTGAGCAAGTGATCCGCGCGCTGAACATTCCTGTCGTTCCCGGCTGGACGTCCATAGACTTGATCGCATCCAATGATCCCCTCTTCTGTGGCCGCCCCGGCGACCTCGCCAACCGCGCTGGAAACTTCACTGTACAAAACGCAGACGCGCTTCTTGTGCTTGGTAATCGCCTTGGTCTGCGACAGGTGAGTTACAACTGGAACTCCTTTGCTCGTTTCGCCTACAAAATTCAAGTGGACGCTGACCCAGCTGAATTTAATAAACCCACCGTTAAGCCGGACCTGGCGATTTACAGCGATGTCAAACCTTTTCTCGCGGAATTTCTAAACCAAATACGGACTTCAGGATTCAACGTGGACAAACACTCTGGCTGGCTGAAGTGGTGCAAGGAACGCGTGGCGCGCTATCCCGCCGTCCTCCCGCATCACCGCGAACCGAAGGACGGGCGCGTCAATCCGTACCATTTCATAGACCGATTATTTTTCCACCTAAAACCCGACGATGTGGTGATCTGCGGCGACGGAACGGCAAACGTTGTAACGTTCCAGGCCGCGCAGATCAAAAAGGGTCAACGGATCATTGCCAACACTGGCGACGCGTCCATGGGCTATGATCTGCCCGCGGCAATAGGAGCCGCTGTCGCCGGAGAAGGAGGGCGGGTTATCTGTCTCGCTGGCGATGGCAGTTTGCAGTTGAACATTCAGGAATTGCAGACCATTGTCCACAACCGATTACCCATCAAGCTCTTCGTCTTGAACAACGAAGGGTATTTATCCATCCGGCTTTCGCAAAAGAACATGTTCAAGCGCGTGACGGGCGAAGGCCCTCAAAGCGGAGTTTCGTTTCCTGATATTGTGAAAGTCGCTGAGGCCTATGGCATTCCAGCCATGCGAATCGGGTATGATGATTTGGAAGCAGGCATTCAAACTGCGCTTGAAAACCCCGGGCCGTTTGTGTGCGATGTCTTGCTCGACCCCGATCAACCGTTTGAGCCGCGCATTAGCTCAAGACAACTCCCCGATGGCAGGATCGTATCTTCCAACCTGGAAGACATGTACCCCTTTCTCGATAAACAGGAACTGGCAGAGAACATGCTGGTCCCATTCGACCAACCATAAATAAAAAGGAGAACGCATATGGACGTCCGTGACATTTTCGAAGACCTGTTTGTGTTAGAGATGACCAACAATCACCAAGGAAAGTTGGAACGCGGAATTCAAATCATTCACGATCACTCGCGTGTCGTCCGCTTCAATAACGTCCGCGCCGCGATCAAACTTCAATTCCGCGATCTGGTTTCTTTCGTTCACAAGGATTTTGTCGAGCGAACCGACATCTACTACATCCGACGCATCTATGAAAGCCGAATGTCCAGAGACGATTACGCAACGCTGGTGGAAAACATCCGCAAGAGCGGGTGCATTCCAATGGCGACACCTTTCGACGAAAAGTCAGTGGACATGTGCGTAGAGTTCGAGATGCCCATCATCAAAGTCGCCAGCACGGACGGGAACGACTGGCTTCTACTCGAAAAGATAGCAAAGACCAAAAAGCCGGTCATTGTTTCCACGGGTGGCGTCTCCCTCAAAGACCTCGACGACCTCGTGTTATTTTTTGAAAACCGGAATATTCCCCTGGCGCTCAACCATTGCGTCGCGGCCTACCCCACCGAAGACCATGAACTGGAGATGGATCAAATTGATTACCTGCAGAGACGGTATCCGAACCACCCCATCGGCTTATCGACTCACGAGTATCACGACTGGGCCAACTCCATGTTCATCGCGTACGCAAAAGGCGTGCGCCTGTACGAGCGCCATATCGACATCAACACGGACGGTTTCCAAGTAGCCAATTACTCCTCACTCCCGAATCAGATAGATACCTGGTTCAAGGCGTTCCACAAAGCGCGGCAGATGTGCGGAACGACAAAGGAATCACGCCGCATCCCCATTGAAAAAGAAGTCGCCTATTTAGATTCTTATGTGCGTGGAGTTTATGCCAGTCGCGATATCGAAGTAGGACAGAACCTGACCGAAGACGACATCTATCTTGCCATCCCACTGCAAAAAGGCCAGCTCTCCACCCGCGAACTCATGCTGGGACGTTACGGTCACAAAATGGTCAAGCCCTGTAAAAAAGACCAACCTGTAACAATTGACACGGTTGACACGCCATACTCCTCCGATGAGTTGGTCCAGCAGATCATGAACCGAGGACTATAACATGCGCATTGCGCTGGTCACAGGAGCCTCGCGAGGCATCGGTGCAGCCATTGTCCAACGACTGACGGCAGATGGCTACAATGTTCTGGCCCCAACGCGTCAGGAAATGGACCTGGAGTCGAACGCATCCATTGACGCCTATCTGTCACAAATAAAAGACCGCGTCGATATTCTCGTCAACGATGCCGGGATCAATCGCATTGCCTTGCTGAGCGACATCAAGGATCAGGATGTGGACGACACCTTACAGATCAATCTCATCGCGCCTTTGCGGATAATCCGGGAAGTTGCACCTCACATGGAAAAAAAAGGATTTGGCCGCATCCTGAACATTAGCTCGGTCTGGAGCGTCGTCAGCCGCATGGGACGGATCAGCTATACCATGAGCAAGGCCGCGTTGAATGGCATGACCCGTTCATTGGCAGTGGAACTTGCGCCATACAATATTCTCGTGAACGCCGTCGCGCCGGGTTATGTATTAACCGATCTCACCCGCCAAAACAATTCGGAAGCGGAACTTGAAACGATCAGCAAAACCATTCCGCTTCAACGGCTGGCCGAGTCGCATGAAATAGCGAATGTAGTAGCTTTTCTGTGTTCCGAGCAAAACACCTATCTCACCGGTCAAACCATCGTCGTGGATGGAGGTTACACATGCCTGTGAGTTTTTCCATCCACTCCAATATTCGCGACTACGACGTACACATCCAGCCGACCCCTGATTTTATTGGCGAGCTGGCTCATCTTTCGCAAGCCTGTTTTGTAGTTGATGAAAATGTTTGGAATTTGTACGCCGCTACCCTGCTGAAAGATTTACCGGTGGCGGATGTCATTGTCTTGCCTATTAACGAAGACCTCAAAAACCTCGAAACAGTGCAGGAACTCTACGATCAACTCGTCACCCGTCCTGCCAAACGTAATTTGACTCTCATCTCATTTGGCGGCGGCATCCTTCAAGACATTACCGGTTTTACTGCCTCGACAATTTACCGTGGCATTCATTGGATTTATGTCCCCACGACGCTGCTGGCTCAGGCCGATTCTTGTATTGGCAGCAAGACCTCGCTGAACTATCGCGGTTATAAAAATCTCATCGGCACGTTTTATCCGCCCGCGCAAATCCATATTTACACGCCTTTCCTGAACACCCAGCAGGATGCCGACTTTTACAGCGGATTTGGCGAAGTGATAAAACTCCACCTGATGGGCGGGGCAGCGCATTTTCGTGAGATTTCCTGGCATGCCCCTGCTATTTTATCCCGCGAACCCGACGCCTTGCTCCAGGCTATTCAAGCCTCGCTAAATGTCAAACTCAGTTACATGGCCGGGGACGAATTCGATACCGGGCGTCGAAATTTGCTCAACTACGGCCACGATTTTGGTCACGCGCTGGAAAGCACCTCCAACTTTGCCGTTCCACATGGCCAGGCCGTCATTTTTGGAATACTGGCGGCCAACATCGTGGCGAGAAATCGGGGCCTGTTGGAGGGGGTTTTAGAAACAGAAATTGCCCGAAATTTGCTCATTCCCAGTCTGAAAGTTCGGCCTGCACCCGAATCGATTGAGGCTGAAACAATGATTACAGCCATGAAAAAAGACAAAAAGCGTACCGGGGATTTGCTGGCGTTAATTATGATGCAAAACGATTTTGATTTTGTACGTATCAACAACCTGACCCCCGCTGAAGTAACCACCGCGCTGGCTGAAAGCAAAAATATACTGGATTTGTAGGTTTCAAGGAAGGCGCAAATGAAAACGATCAGCATAGTTACCCCATGCTTCAACGAGGCGGAAAATGTCGAAGAACTCTACTCACGCATCCAAAAGACCATGGAAGGAATGGTTCTTAATTACGAGCACATCTTCATTGACAACGCATCTACCGATGAGACAGTCAACATCCTGAAAGCCCTCGCATCAAAGGATAAGCGCGTCAAGATCATTATCAACACGCGTAACTTCGGCCATATCCGCTCGCCATATTATGGGTTGTTGCAAGGCTCAGGGGACGCTGTAATTATTCTGGCGTCCGATTTACAGGATCCGCCCGAATTAATCCCCGATTTCATCCACAAATGGGAACAAGGCTATAAGGTAGTGATCGGCATCAAAACTAAAAGTGAAGAATTCGGCTTGTTCTACTTTCTCAGATCGCTCTATTATCGAATACTACGTAGTCTCTCAGATGTGCGGCTGATTGACAACTATACCGGCTTCGGCTTGTACGACCAGCGTGTGATTGAAATCTTGCGCCAAATTGATGACCCCTACCCCTACTTTCGCGGCTTAATCGCTGATATTGGTTTTGAAATGGCCGAAATCCCCTTTACTCAACCGCGGCGAAAGCGCGGCCTTACCAAAAATAATTTTTACACCCTCTACGATATGGCAATGCTTGGCATCATCAACTACACAAAAATCCCCCTGCGCCTTGCCACCATGTTTGGCTTCTTCTCGGCTGTCGTCAGCTTTCTCATCGGCCTTGCCTATCTAATTTACAAACTCATCTTCTGGCTCCAGTTCTCGCTGGGCTCCGCGCCGATCATCATCGGGCTGTTCTTCCTCGGCTCTATTCAACTGCTCTTCCTCGGCATTGTTGGGGAATACATCGGCGCGATCTACACTCAAGTCATGCACCGTCCGCTCGTCATCGAAAAAGAACGGATCAACTTTTGAAACCGAAGGGCCTGTTTGGCATCCTTCCCGAATCGCAAGCGGGAAAAACTTCGACGCGGTTCAACCGCTTGATGATCGCAATTTCCATCGCGCTGGCGGCATTGTTCCTCTATCTTGCCATCCGCAATCTGGACTGGCAGATTTTTTTCACCACCCTCAAAAACGCGCAATACGCCTACCTGCCGATCGTCTTTCTATGGGGTAGCACAAGCTACCTGATGCGTGCCTTGCGCTTGCGTGTCCTGTTGACCAGTGAAAAGCGCCTGCCCATTTCCAATGTTTTCTGGGCTAACATGGCAGGCTATTTGGGGAACAACATCCTACCCGCGCGCGCGGGTGAATTGGTTCGTGCCGCATATCTTGCGCGGCAAAACAACATCAGCGCGTCCTTCGCTCTGGCGGTCGGCCTGGTGGAACGATTGATAGACCTGATCGCCCTGATCGTTCTTGGCTCGCTTGCCCTGTCGTCCGCCGGGATCGTCTCGCCCATCTTTCAAAACGCGTTGAAAGGCGTCGCCGTCCTGGGGTTGACCGGCTTGGTCGCCATCTTCGTCCTGCCGCGCTTGGGTAAACTGGCTGGGCAATGGATCATGGCCCTCCCCGCACTGAAAGAAGCGCACAAGATAAAACTGGATCATTTTCTACAGCAATTTCTCAGCGGATTAAAATCGCTCCATAGTTTAAAACGTGCGGCCCTGTTCATAGGCTTCACGGGGCTGGTCTGGCTGATGGACGCGCTTGGAATCGTCGTGCTATCTTATATTCTCAAGATTCCACTTCTGCTCCAGCAAGCCTTCGTTCTCTTAGCCGCGTTGGGACTTTCCAGTGCCATCCCGTCCACGCCGGGGTACGTGGGCGTCTATCAATTTGTGGCAGTCGCTACGCTTGCGCCTTTCGAAATTTCTCAAGCAGACGCGCTCGCCTATATTCTCATCAGCCAGATCCTCGGCTACCTCGTCGTCGGTTTTTGGGGATTGATGAGTCTATGGCAGTTCAACAAACACTCCCAAGCATGACCTGCATCCATCATTAAACTACTGGAGATTACTGTTGCCTGTTTTTGTTTTGAACTTCACACTGCAAGATTTCCTCGGCGCAATTGTATGAGGACTATGTGCTTACTTATCATGATAAAGACATCATCATTACGAAATATGAAAAGGCATTTCGAGAGGTACTAGCACGCCGAGAAGGTAGATATTAGGGAGTCAGAAAATGAGCAATTTTTTACATTCCAAGAGATTTTTTGTACTACTTGCCATTTTGTGGGTGGTCTCGCTGGCGACCGTGCTGTTGTTATGGATTCCAGGAAACGGACTTTCTGCCAGGTTCAAGCATCAATACCTTGTCCCAATACAAGCCGTGCAGCCTAGCGAGTATGGTCCTTATAGTTATCGCGTTCATATGGGAACGGTGCTGTTGAAGTTGAACCTGAATGAAAATTATTTTTCCTTAGCCCAACTGTATGAAGATGGACAACCTCTTGGTCCCAGCGATAGCCTGCATACTGATATCGGAGCGCTGGGCGGTGGGCGTTTTTCCTTATGGAACGATGGTTTCCTTTATTTCTCAGCCTCCGATAACAGTGACCCGCGCACGAATGGACGGCAATATACACTGGCACTTCCGTTCGATGATACGTTGATTGTCTGGAGTTTGCTGCCATTCCTGGCAATTACACTTGTTATCGGCTTTGTCTACTTTCGCCCAATGCTAGAAATTGCAAGGAATCGCCGTTTATTTTACATCTCCATTATCATCGTCAGCATTGCTTTTCTAATCCCTCGTCTACCCTGGTTTGTGGATTATCCTTTACCCTTAATTCAACCGGATACTTATTCCTATTTTGACCCGGTGCGTCAAATATTCACGGGGAATTTGCCAATTTTTGATATGCGCACCCCCGGGTACCCGCTTTTTCTGACGTTGTCTTTGTCGGTTTTTCCTTATTTGAAGTTTACAGTGATTCTTCAAAGTCTACTAACTTTGTGCAGCGCGCTGTTCTTTGTTTGGGCTACTTACAAGACATATAGTAAGTTGGCTATTTGCGCGGGTATAACGATGGTGGCTCATGCTGCCCAACCATTTGTAGTGGAGAGTGATTTTTCGTTGTTATCAGAAAGTGTCTACAGCAGTTGTCTGGTTGTATTTATTGGTTTATTGTTGCTTGCTATTTGCACACCCAAAGTGCGCTATGCTTTGTTGTTCTCGATTGTGGGTGGATACACCATTCTGGTACGGCCAAGCGGAATCTTCTTATTCGGTATTTTACTTTTTGTCCTCCTGTATATGATCGTGAATTCTTATCCCCGAAAGAATGTCTTATGCCTTGCCTTGCCCATGCCGGTGATGCTTATTTTGCTTTTGAGCTACAATTATTTTTCATTTAGTTCTTTCACTCTGTCAACTGTGAGTGATTTGACGCTTTATGGTATGACTTCTGTCTATTGGGAATCCGACACCTCGTTTCCTGCTGAAGTCAATAAGGGGATTCGTGAATTCAGGAATGAAATACCTGAATCTGACAAACACTTGCTTGACACATCCTGGGATCCAATAAAGCTACAGCCAATATTCGTTGACAATACTAGAAAAGCTCTCTACTCTCCCGGGGATGGCGCCCTTGGTAATCTGGACATTCAACTAAGTCAAAATGCCCAGGTGAAATTAATGAAGCAAATCGCATTGAAGGCCATTAGAAGTCATCCGGATATGGCGGTCAAATGTTTTTGGTCCACTCTCTATGTTTTTCTGGAGGATGAGTCTAGTTGGTATGTAAACCTATATGGGGATATAAAAAAAGTCACTCCGCGAATGTATGGAGAGGGTGGACTTGCCCAGGATGAGTTTGTCAGTCGGGAATATTATGCAATTCCAAATATCCCCGCTATATCCATTATTGGGAGAAGAGGAGAGAATGTGCTAGTTGAAATTATTCCCACCCCGCTTTTAGAAATCTATATGCAATTTAATAATACCTTGGAGCGAGTTTTTGATATGGAAGCGTTCTTGATGGGATATTTTATCGTTTTAGCAGTTAGTATGTATATGACTATCCGTTCGAAGTTAATGAATCAGGGTGTTTTTATCCTGTTTACAATTTGTTCGATCCTGCTGCTCGCTGGAGTGACAACGGCATTAGTATCTCCTATGGCTGATCGTTATCCTTCGCCCACAAGATTCATCGAGGTATTTTCGATCGCATTTATACCTCTGTTTTGGACGAAGATAAAAGAGGGCAAAATAAAGTGATTTTGCTTGGGATAAGAGATAAAAAACACATGAGATTTCATAATCAATCTGAAATTAATTAATAATCTCTTACTGGAGAGTGATATGAGAATAGATAGAAGATACCTGCAAGTAGAAGAGCCATTTATCGCTGAAGACCTTAGGCAAATGAAATTTGCTAAAAATTATAATTATTGGCTATTTTCCCTTCTCCAACCATTTTTAGGCAATAGGATTCTCGAAATTGGCCCAGGGATTGGTAATCTCACAAAACACTTTATTGAATAT
>Ga0180009_10003629_pt1 | contig 17455 bp, 13 predicted proteins | sample OS_PC_MetaG_FD_123537 | JGI IMG/M metagenome (GOLD analysis project Ga0180009, IMG submission 123537) | Groundwater microbial communities from the Aspo Hard Rock Laboratory (HRL) deep subsurface site, Sweden - OS_PC_MetaG | ecosystem: Environmental > Aquatic > Deep subsurface > Groundwater... | reverse complement strand
CCTAGACGGTCTGCACCTCGTCATCCCTCAAGGCTCCTTCTTTGGGCTCATCGGGCCCAATGGGGCGGGCAAGACCACTCTCATCGGGGCGGCGGCGGGCCTTGTCACCATCCCTAGCGGACACCTGCGCGTCTTCGGGCGCGACGTAGTGAGCGAATCGAGCGCCGCGCGCCAACTGCTCGGTCTGGCCCCCCAGGAGGTGCACCTCGACCGGTTCCTGACCTCGCGGGAGGGACTCGTCTACCACGGACGCTACTTCGGCATGACGAAGAAGGAGGCCCAGGCCCGAGCCAGCGAGCTGCTGGCCATCTTCGACCTCTCCGACAAGACCGGAGTGCGCCCCAACCGGCTTTCGGGCGGGATGCGGCGGCGTCTGCTGATCGCCCGAGCGCTCATGCATCGTCCGCGCCTCGTCGTGCTCGACGAGCCCACCGCCGGCGTCGATCTGGAGTTGAGAAACGAGTTGTGGCGTTACCTTCGCCGACTACATCAGGAGGAAGACGCCACCATCCTGCTGACCACCCACTACATCGAGGAAGCAGAGACTCTGTGCGAGCGTATCGCCTTCATCCGCGGGGGTCGCATCGTCGCCGAGGGGAGCCCGGCCGAGCTACGGGCCGCGTATCGCGGGAGACGGCTCGAGGATGTCTACTACACGCTGATGGGTCGGGACGTCGAACCCACCAGGGCGACGCCGGGGGCAGGCTTGGAGATAGACGCCTGCCTGACCACCGAAGCCTGCCAGACGGCCGAGGGCGGACCCCAGACGCCAGCCGAGGCGCCCACGACGCATGCGCCGGCCACCGAAACACCCGCGCCCCATGCGCCGCCCGCCCCACACGGCTCCGGCATCGCGCGGAGCCCCTCCCCGGGCGCGATCGGCTCACACCCGGACCCAGAGACCATCGTGTTGCGCGAGCCTGTCCTCGTGCAGCGGCGAGGGACCATCGCCTTGGCCGGGCGGGAGGTGCGGAGGGTATTGAGCCTCTGGACGCAGACCATCCTTCCGCCGGTCCTGATGGCCCTCCTCTACCTGCTGGTCTTCGGCGGCGCCCTGGGCGCCCGCGTGCGCCAGCTGGAGGGAGTCGACTACTTGAGTTTCATCTTCCCCGGACTGGTGGTGATGACGGTGGCCGGTCAGGCCTTCGCCAACAGCGCAACGAGCCTGTTTCAGGCCAAATACGAGGGCCACATCGAGGACGTGCTCAGCAGCCCGATCGCCGCGTGGCGCATGACGCTGGCCTACATGGTGGGCGGGCTGGTGCGGTCAGGCATCGCGGCGACGGTGCTCATCGTGATCGCCGTCCCCTTCACCGATCCCATCCATGATCCCTGGCTGGCGCTCGCGAGCCTTGCGCTCACCGGCGTGCTCTTCGCGGCCTTGGGCGTGGTCACGGGCATCTGGGCGGAGACGTTCGATCAGTTCTCGTTCGTGGCCAACCTGGTCATCGCCCCGCTTGCGCTCGTCGCGGGCGTCTTCTATTCGGTGCGTGCGCTCTCCGGCATCTGGGCCGTGCTCACCCGGCTGGACCCGATCTACTACCTGGTCGCCGCGGCCCGCCGTGGGTTCGTAGGGATTGAAGAGGAGCCGGTGGCTCTTTCGCTCGTGGTGGCCTCCGCCGTGGGACTCGGGCTCATTTCCCTGGGCACCTGGATGCTGGCTCGGGGTTGGCGTCTCAAACCCTAGGAGGCGACCGGCCACGCTTTGGCACGACGAGCCTGGGGCCCGAAGTTCCGCCCCCGGCCATCCCGCATGAGCTAGAATCCCCGGATGCCCCCTCACGACCCTGACGCACCTCCGCCCCAAGAGCGCGGAACCGAACCCCCTCTCTGGACTCGTGGCTTCGTCATGCTCATGCTCTACAACCTGTTCTTCTTCCTGGGGTTCCAGCTGCTCTCCACCACCCTCCCCGTGTTCGCCGTGCGGCTCGGTGGAAACACGAGTTCCGCCGGCTTGGTGGTGGGGCTCTTCACGCTGGCGGCTGTGCTGGTGCGACCTGTGACAGGTTGGGCGCTCGACGCATACGGTCGTTACGCCCTCCTTGCACTCGGTACCGCGCTCACCCTCGCGGTGGTCATCGGTCACGAATGGGTGACGGCGATCCCCCTTCTCCTCGCTCTGCGGTTCGCCCACGGCGCCACCTTTGCAGTGGCGACCACGTCAGCCGGCACGCTGGCTTCCGACCTCATCCCGCGGGCGCGACTCGGCGAGGGCATGGGGTTCTTCTCGCAGGCGATGAGCCTCCCAATGGCAGTGGGCCCGGTCGTAGGCCTCGCGCTCATCGCCAGCGGCGACTTCACGTGGCTGTTCGCGCTCTCGGGGGCGCTCACAGCCATGTCCCTGGTGCTCCTCCTGGCGCTTCGGGTGCCGCTGCACCAGAGATCCCGCAGGCCCTTCGGCCTGCGGGCACTGTACGAGCGTTCGCCCATGTTCCCGGCGTTTCTCGGTCTGCTGGTCACCATGACGTACGGGCCGGTGATCTCCTTCATGGCTCTACTCGGTGAGGAGAGAGGCATGGGCAACGTGGGTCTGTTCTTCACCGTCTACGCGGTGACGCAGACCCTGATCAGACCTGTGAGCGGGCGCCTCGCCGATCGCCGAGGGTACGAAAGAACCGCTGCGGTCGGTCTGGTCGTGATCGCGGCTGCGGTGGTGACGATAGCCGTCTCGCACTCGCTCTGGGGCGTACTTGCCGCGGCGGTGCTGTACGGGGTCGGGTTCGGCACCGCGCAGCCCAGTCTGAACGCGCTCGCGGTGAACCGCGTACCTCCCGAGCGCCGGGGGGCGGCCACCGCCGCCTTCTTCACCGCATTCGACCTGGGGATCGCGCTGGGGTCTATCGGCGGCGGCCTCATCGCGGCGGCCTTCTCCTTGAGCGCGGTGTTCCTCGTGTCCGCCGTTCCGGTGGCGCTGGGCGCGGTGCTTCTGCTCGTGCGCGACCTGCGAGTCAGGCGGGCGATGCCGACACCGAGAGCCTGACGCGGCAGAATGCCGCCGGCCGTACGACACGCGCCAGGGCATCCCTCGTCAGCAGCCTCCTAGCACTCCGACGGAGCTTGGTGCCGTGCCCCAGGGAACGCCAGTGAACTCACCAGGACATAGGCCGCCTGCAGCGCCGACGTGGGGCACAGCGGGAAGCACTCCTTGCACTGCCAGCATTCCCTGGCCGCGATCTCCGGGATGAAACTGATGTCCCGCCGCGTGCCTCGGTCGAGGAACCCGACCGCGTCGGCCTTCTTGACCTCGGCACAGTAGCGCACGCAGAGGCCGCAGTTGATGCAGAACGAGGCTTCCTTGTCGAAGCGGTTCCTATCGGCTCCGTACTCGCGACCCAGTTCGAGCAACGTCTCGGAATCGGGAGCGTGCGCCAGCAGCAACTCGAGGATCATCTTTCGGATCCTGTCCACCTGCTCGGATCTCGTCGTGACCACCTGATCGTTCGCCGCGGGGTAGATGCAGGAGACCACGAGCTTCGACCGGCCGTGCTCTTCCACCTCGACCATGCAGAGACGACAGCCGCCATGCGGCTCCAGCTTCTCGTGGTGGCAGAGCGTGGGGATGAACACATCGGCCGCGCACGCGGCCTCCAGGATGCTCGCGCCCTCCGTCGCCCTGACTTCCTTCCCGTCTATCTGTAGGAGGACCTCGCTCATGTCACTTTGCTCTTTCTGGAGATGGTCCGCTCCTCTTCAGCCGGGGGAGGCGGAGCGGCTTCGCCCGAGATCTTCCGCACGGCGTCGTAGCGAGGCGGGCAGACTTCGAAGCAGATACCGCACTTGGTGCACAAGGCGGGATCGATCACGTGGATACGGTCCCGGTCGCCGTCGATCGCGCCATACGGGCACTTCTTCTGGCACGTCATGCAGGCCTGACAGCTCTCCGCGTCGATGTAGTAGGTCACCAGCTCCTTGCACGACTTGGCCGGGCACTTCTTCTCGTTGATGTGCGCCTCGTACTCGTCGCGGAAGTAGGCGAGTGTGCTGAGGAAGGGGTTGGGCGCGCTCTTGCCCAGCGCGCAGAGGGAGGCCCCCACGGCGACCTCCGACAGCTCCTCGAGCAGTTCGATGTCGCCCGCTCTCCCCCGCCCCTGGGTGATGTTGGTGAGGATATTGAGCATCTGCCTGGTGCCCTCGCGGCAGGGGACGCACTTGCCGCATGACTCGTCGGTGAGGAAGTCGAGGAAGTACCGGGCGACATCGACCATGCAGGTTTCCTCGTCCATGACGATCATGCCGCCAGACCCCATCATCGAGCCGGCCTGGGCGAGCTCGTCGAAGCCCACCTGCAGATCCAAGAGCGCCTCCGGCAGACAACCTCCCGAGGGTCCCCCGGTCTGCACGGCTTTGAACTCCTTGCCCCCAGGTATCCCGCCGCCGATCTCGTAGATGATCTCCCTGAGGGTGATGCCCATGGGCACCTCCACAAGACCGGTGTTGGTGATCTTGCCCACCAGGGAGAAGATCTTAGTGCCCTTGCTCTTCTCGGTGCCGAACTCGGTGAACCAGTCGGCGCCGTTGTTGATGATGAGCGGCACGTTCGCCCAGGTCTCGACGTTGTTCAACACGCTCGGCCGTTCCCACAGCCCCTTGACGTTCGACCGGGTGTACTTGGGCCGAGGCTCTCCGACCCTGCCCTCCAGCGCGGTCATCAGGGCGGTGGACTCGCCACACACGAACGCCCCCGCCCCTTGGTGCACCACCACGGTGAAGTCGAACCCCGAGCCGAGGATGTCTTTCCCGAGGAGTCCGTGCGCCTCGGCCTGCTCGATCGCGAGAAGCACGTTCTCGACCGCGAGCGGATACTCCTGGCGCACGTAGACGTAGCCCTCGTGAGCGCCGATCGCATAGCCGCCGATGATCAGACCCTCGAGTATGGAGTGAGGGTTGCCTTCGAGCAGGGCCCTATCCATGAACGCGCCGGGGTCTCCCTCGTCGGCGTTGACGATCACATACTTCGGCTCACCGGGGGCGTCGCGGGACCCCTCCCACTTCAGCCCGGCTGGGAAGCCGGCGCCCCCACGCCCCCTCAGGTTGGACTTCTTGACCTCGTCCACCACCGCTTCGGGGGTCATCTCGAAGAGGGCTTTGACCAACCCCGCGTAGCCACCGATCGCAAGATAGTCGTCGATGTTCTTGGGGTCGATCCTGATGTTGTTGCCGATCACGATGCGTTCTTGGTGTTTGTAGAAGGGGATATCCGACTCGCGCGGAGCGGTCTCTCCCGAGACGGGATCGGCGTACACCAGCCGCTCGACGACCCCCTTCTCCTTGATCGTCGCCGCCACGATCTCGGGCACGTCATCGGGCGTAACCTGCAGGTAGCAGATCTCTTCCGGATAGATGACGACGATCGGCCCCCTCTCGCAGAACCCCGGGCAACCCGTGCCCTTGGTGTCGACGTCGGCTGTCAGGCCTTGGCTCTCGATCTCGGCTCGGAAGGCCGCGATCACCTCATCGGCCCCCGACGCCATGCAACCCGCCCCGGCGCACACCGACACGCGGGCGGTGGTCGCCTCTCTCGCGGCGAGAGTCTCCTGCCTGAGCAGTTCGAGCTCTTCGGGGGAACGTAGCGATGCCATAGTCACACCCCTACTCGTAGCTCTGTAGCAGGTTGACGGTATCGGCGGCCGAGAGCTTGCCGTAGGTCTTCTTGTCCACCTGCATCACCGGCCCCAAGGCGCAGCACCCCACGCAGTTGACGGTCTCCAGACTGAACTTCAGATCCAGGTCGGTCTCGCCGGGCTTGAGTCCCGTGGCGTCCTCCACCGAATCCAGGACGCGTTCCGCGCCCCGCACGTGACATGCGGTGCCCACGCAGATGTGGACCTCGTGACGTCCCTTCGGGACCAGACTGAAGGCCTTGTAGAAGGTTGCGATATGCATGATGCGGGTCATGGAGACCCCAAGCCGCTCGCTGACCCTGTGGAGCGCGTTGCTGGAAAGCCAGTGCGCTTCCTCTTGGATGCGCAGCAGTATCTGGATCAGCGCGCTGGCCTCGCACTGGTACTCCTCGATGATCTGGTCGACCCGCTCGCTGTCCATATACCGTCCCGATCGTGTTCGTTGCCTTGATCGACCTTCCGGCCGCCTGCCTTCTGGCCGCCTACCTTCCGGTCGCCTACCGGGCGCCGAAGACCTACGCCAGGGCGTAGCTCCTCAGGCCTTCGTCGTACCGCACCAAACCTTGTCGTGACGACGTGTTGAGCTGTCTCGACACTTCAGCCGGATCGAGGCGCAGGGCTTCCGAGATCTCCCGGGTGGAAAGGGGGCCCTCACGCAGGAGCAGCATGATCTGACTGATGGTGAGCTTGCCCGCGACCGATTCGTCGAAGAGCCTGGTCAGCTCGTCGCTGGCGAAGAACGTGTTGTACTCCTCCTCCGACTTCAAGGGCACCCGCAACCGCTCGCGCTCGACGAGCTTCACGTAGGGGATCAGCTGCGTGACCGCCTCCAGCTTCAGGCGCAGCACGTCGGCATCGAGGCCTTCGCCCTCGCCAAGGCGACCCAGCCTCCGGATCTGAGCCGAGAAGTCGTTCATGATGTCGGCGAACCGGATGCCCTCGGAGGACGACAGCCACTCGAGCCGCAGACGGTCGGGTTCGACGCCGATGTACCCGAGCAGCTTCTTGCATATATGCATCAGGCTCAGCGCGTCGTAGTTGCCCTCGGTGAGGTAGTGGCATTCACCGAGCCAGCAGCCGCCGATGAACACTCCATCGGCGCCGTTGGAGAACGCCCGCAGCACGAACGACAGGTCGACCCTGCCGGTGCACATGAGGCGGATGATCTTGATATCGGGTGCATATTGTAGTCTGGAAACTCCAGCCAGGTCCGCGGCGGAGTACCCTCACCAGTTGCAGAGGAACCCCACGATCCTGGGCTTGAACGAGACGTCGGTGCTCACGAGTTGCTCACCCCCTCAGCTACGATCGGATGGGCCATCGTCACGATACCGGTACGAGGGCTGGAAGGGCCGCATCGATCTGACATAGGACCTCTTCGTCGGTGTAGTGCTTGAGCGGGATAGCGCCCGTCGGGCACTTCGAGTTGCAGAGACCGTCACCCTTGCAAAGCACGGGGTTGACGTGCGCCTTCCTGCCCTGCGGCGTCTCGCGCCATTCGATGGCCCCGTATGTGCACGCCGATATGCAGGCCCCGCAGGCCACGCAGTCGGCCTCGTTCACCTCGCACACGGAGCCCGAGGCGGTGACCGTGTCGTGCGAGAGGAGCGTGATGGCCCGCCCGGCGGCGCCGTATGCCTGGCTTATGGTCTCCGACAGATGCTTGGGATAGTGGGCGGTGCCGCACAGGAAGACGCCTTCGGCGGCGAAATCGACAGGGCGCAGCTTCACGTGGGCCTCTTGGAAGAAGCCGTCGGGGCTCGTCGCCACCTTGAACTGCCGGGCCACCTCTTGCGTGCCCGCGGCGGGCACGACGGCGGCCGACAGCACGACCATGTCGGCATCGATGGCGAGTCGCTTGCCCAGGATCGGGTCGGCCGCGGTGACACTGAGGGCACCCTGACCGCTATCGCCGGCCGCTTCCACCACCGGCTTGTCGCTCGGCTCGTAGCGGATGAACTTCACGCCCCTCGTCGAGGCCTCCCGGTAGTAGTTCTCGGCGAACCCGTAGGTCCTCATGTCGCGGAAGAGCACGTAGATGGCCATGTCCGGGTTGGCGTCCTTCAGCTTCAGGGAGTTCTTGACCGCCTGACCGCAGCAGACACGGGCGCAGTAGTTCTTGTCGGGTTGCCTGCAGCCGACGCACTGGATCATCACCAGGCTCTCGACGTCGTCGAGCGACTCGTCGCCGCCGGCGATGCGCTCCTCGAGTTCCAACTGCGTGATCACCCGCTCGTGCTCGTGGTAGAGGTACTCGGTGGGCTTGTACTCGTCGGCGCCGGTGGCGAGGATCGCGGCACCGTGCTCGATGTCCTTGGTCCGGCCTTGCGCACGCACCGTGGTGACGAAGTTGCCCACGTACCCGGCGACGTGCGTGATGGTGGCGTCAGTGGAGACGTGCACCGACGGATGCCGGTAGACCTTGCGCACGAGGTCGGCCACGTACGCCTGCACGTCGTCACCTTCCAACGTGTAGTGCAGGCGCCGGGCCATGCCGCCCAGATCCGAGTCTTTCTCGATCAGGTATGTCTCGAACCCCTGGTTCGCGAGGCTGAGCGCGCTGGTCATGCCGGCGACGCCGCCCCCCACCACCAGAGCCGCTTTGTTCACAGGCAGGTCGTACTCTTCGAGCGGCTCGAGCAGGGCCGAGCGCGCCACCGACATGCGCACGATGTCCTTCGCCTTGCTGGTGGCCTCCTCTTTCTCGCGGGCGTGCACCCAGGAGCAGTGCTCCCTGATGTTGGCGAAGTCGAAGAAGTACTGGTTGAGGCCCCCTTCGCGGAGCGTGTCCCGGAACAGCGGCTCGTGGGTGCGTGGGGTGCAGGCCGCCACGACCACGCGGTTCAGACCCTTCTCGCGGATGGTCTCCGAGATCTGCTGAGCGGCGTCGGTGGAACAGATGAACAGCCCCTCTTCCGCGTGCACCACGTTCTCGAGGCCCAGGGAGTAGTCGACCACGTCGGGGATGTCGACCACCCGCCCGATGTTGGCCCCGCAGTGGCAGAGGAACACGCCTACCTTCGGCTCCTCCTCCTCCACGTCGCGTTCCGTGGGGTAGATCCTGTCCCGGGCGAGCTTGCCTCGCCGGTAGTTGAGGAGTTCACCGGTCAACGACCCGGCCCCGCTGGCCGTGACCACCGACTCGGGGATGTCCACCGGCCCATTGAAGGCCCCGCTCAGGAAGACGCCCGGGCGAGAGGTGAGGATCGGGTTGAACGGATCGGTCTTGCAGAACCCGTAGGAGTCGAGCTCGACGCCGAACTTCGCCGCGATATCCTGCGCGCCGGTGGGCGGGTTCATGCCCACCGAGAGCACGACCAGGTCGAACTCCTCTTCCTTGACCCCATCCTCGTTCGTGGCGTACCTGATGGTGACGTTCTTGGTGTCGGGGATCTCCTTGCCGATCGACACGTAGCTCCTGATGAAGCGCACTCCAGGGAGGTTCTCGGCCCGCTGGTAAAAGCGTTCGAAATCCTTACCGTAGGAACGGATGTCGTTGTGGAACACCGTCGCCTTCACGTCGGGGTCGTGGTCCTTCGAGAGGATCACCTGCTTCTGGGTGTACGAGCAGCACACCGCGGAACAGTAGGTGTTGCCGCCCGGGATCACCTGTCGCGAGCCGACGCAATGGATCCATGCGATGTTCTTCGGGTGCTTCTTGTCGGAGGGACGCAGCGCCTCACCTTCGAAGGGCCCCGTGGAACAGAGGAGGCGCTCGTAGTCAAGGCTCGTGACCACGTTCTCGATCTGACCGTAGCCGTAGTCGCCGCGCAGCCGCGGGTCGAACACCTCGTAACCCGGCGACAGGACGATGGCCCCCACGTTGATCTTGACCCTCTCGGGCTTCTGATGCAGGTCGATGGCCTTGTTCTTGCACACGCCCACGCAGATGTTGCACTTCTTGTCTTTGAGGTAGAGACAGTGCTCTTCATCCACGTAGGTGACCAAGGGCACAGCCTGGGAGAAGTGGATGTGGATGGCCTTACTCTCCGACAGTCCCTGGTTGTACCTGTCGGGCACCTTGATCGGACAGTACTCCACGCAGGTGTTGCAGCCGGTGCACACGTCTTCTCTGACGTACCGGGGCTTCTTGGTCAAGGTGACGTCGAAGTTCCCGGCCTCGCCCTCTACGGTGTCGACCTCGGTGTAGGTGAGGATCTCGATGTTGGGGTGCCGGTCGCACTCGATGAACTTGGGAGACTCGATGCACATGGAGCAATCGTTGGTGGGAAAGGTCTTGTCGAGCTGGGCCATCTTGCCACCGATGGTGGGAGCCCTCTCGACCAGGTAGACCTTGAATCCCGCAGTGGCAAGGTCGAGGGCGGCCTGGATGCCGCTGATGCCTCCACCCACCACCATGACATCACCAAGGCCGTCGTCGGCCGCGATGTTGAAGCTCTGTGCTTTGACCGTTTCTTTTTCCACGTCTCTACATCCCCGTCGGTTTCGAGACTTCCTGCAGGATCTCCGTGATGTCCTTGACCACCGGGGCGGTCTTCGGATCCATGCTGAGCCTTGCTTCCTCGAACATGGTGATGCAGTACGGGCACGACGTGGCGAGCACCTCGGCGCCCACTCCCTCGGCCTGCTCCATGCGGAGGTAGGAGAACCGCTCCTCCTTGGGAGTCTCCATCCAGATCCTGCCGCCCCCGCCGCCGCAGCAGAGGCTGTCCACGCGCGAATCGGGCATCTCGGAGAGCTCGAGGCCGGGCACGTTCCGCAGGAGCGAGCGGGGTTCCTCGTATATGCCGTTGTGCCGACCCAAGTAGCAGGGATCGTGGTACGTCACCTTCTTCGCGTACTCGCCCTTCAGCTCGAGTCTGCCTTGCTCGACGAGGTCCAGCAGGAGTTCGGCGATGTGCACCACCTCGAAGTGCACCTGGAAGTCGGGGTATTCGTTCTTGAAGGTGTGGTAACAGTGCGGCGAGGAGACCAGGATCTTCTTGACCCCGGCGTCGATGAACGACTTGATGTTCTGCTTCGCCAGACTCTTGAACACGTCCTCATCGCCCGTCTTGCGGATGCTCTCGCCGCAGCAGCTGTCCTTCGAACCCAGGATGCCGTAGCTCACGCCCGCCTGGTTCAGCAACTTCACGGTGGCCTTGGCGACGCTCATGAGCCTCGGGTCGTAGCTGAGGTAGCAGCTGGCGAAGTAGAGGATCTCCATGTCTTCGCTGAACGTCTTCACGGAGAGGCCGTCCGCCCACTTCGCCCTGTCCTCCCGCTTCTGCCCGAGCGGGTTGCCCTCGCTCATGAGGCTCGCCCGAGCGGTGCGCATGGGCTGAACGGCGGCCGGGAACACCTTGAACTCAGTGGCGATCCTGCGGAGCGCGACCCCTGATTCGATCTGCTGCACGTCCCTCGGGCACCGCTGGGGGCATCGGCCGCAGGTGGTGCACCGCCAGATCTCCTCCTCTTCGACTTCCGTCATGCCGAAGGTGGCCTCGCGCACGATCTTGCGGATGCTGAAGGGCCGCACCAGATTCCACGGGCAGACCACGTCGCACAAGCCGCACTGATAGCAGCGATCGAAGCCCTGCCCGCCGTTCTCGGCGATGAGCTCACTGATCTCTGTGTAGTCAGATAGGTTCTCAGTCTCCATAGCGTCCCTGTCCCTGTTCCTGTCCCTGTCGACTGGTCACGGGCCCTAGCCCTTGCTCGACATGCGGGCGACCATGTCCAGCACCTTGTCCAGCCCGTGCTTCAGGATCAAGGACTCCAGCCCTATCTCCATCTCGTCCCGCTTCTCCGGCTGGTCCTCCCTGTCGTCCTCTTCTTCGGCGAAGGTGAGGCAATCGCACCGGCACACCTGCACGCACCAGGGCTCCTCCAGCGTGGGATCCTCTTCGCACATGTCGCACTTCAGCGGCAGGCCGGAGTCGGGCTCCAGGAAGTAGTCCCGCGAGGGGCACGAGACCCCGCAGAAGCTGCACTCGTTGTATTCCTTGCCGTTGATCGTGTACTTGTGCCTGCCGGTGCACTCCGCCGGCGTGTAGTCCCCGGCGCGTATCGGCACGTACATGTCGTTCTTCTCGTCGATGACCACGCGGATGCGCGACCTGGCGGGATTGGTGCTGCTGAACCTCGGCCGGGCATGGAACGCCGAGCAGGCCATCTCGCACGCACGGCAGCCGATGCACTTATCCAGGTCGACCTTGATGTGCTTCAAGACCTTCTTCTTCGCCATCTCCATCCTGGCTGCTGTCCCCTTGGCGTCGGTCATTCCGCACTCGCTCCCACGGTCGCCTCGGACCCCGACTGCTCGTCGCCCGACAGGATGCCGCGCTCGACCAGGTCGTCGCTGACATAGCCCAGGCTCAGGTCGTCCAACGTCTGCTTGGTGGGGATGCCGTCGTTGGTCCACCCCTTGAACTCGTAGTAGGCGTCGAGGAGCTTCTGCTCCATCTCCGGGTCCCGTTTCTTCCAATGGTCGGCGGGGGGTTTCTCGTCGCTCCTGCGCAGACCTCGCCGTACGTTGATGGCCCGGATGAGGTTCCGGTTCCTGCGGGCGATCTCCCACAGTCCGTCCGAGTCGAGATCCAGACCGGTGGCATGGGAGATGAAGGCCGGCAGGTTGTGGATGTGGTAGGGAGGTTGACCGGCCCACTGACCCGTGAACGAAGACAGGAAGGCGCACGTGCCGATGGCGTCGTCCACGTAGTGCATGGTCTCGTTCCAGTCCGCGATGTTGATGGACGCTTCCACCGTGGGGTGTGCTCGCGGCTCCCATTCCATGAAGTATTCCTTGAACCTCTCCGGAGCGGCTTCCCACCTCTCGGTGAACGCCTTCCGCTCTTCCGGGTCGGCGATGGGCACCTGCGGGTACGAGCCCTCGATCTGGGTGATGTTCATCTTCTCGCCGGTGGCGTACATCAGGAAGTACGGGTAGTTGATCATGCTGAGCTTCAGGGGCACCTGCTCGAACTTCTTCATGGTGTTGTGGTCGTACTCTTCCGCGCCCTTGCCGATCGCGCGGGCCGCGTGGTAGACCCCGTTGGCCAGGATGTCGCCGATGCCCTCGCGCCGCACGATCTTCTCGACGAGATAGAAGAACCGCCCCGCGCCGTCAGGCGGGAAGTCGGGTAGATCTTCGTCGGTCAAGATGCCGGCATCGTAGAGCTCCACCGCAAAGGCGAGCACCTGCGGGGTCGAGAACCCGTCGAGACCATGCTCCTGCGTGACGCCCAGGATGTCGTAGTTGAACTCGATCTCTTCGTACGCCGCCATCGCATAGGTGAGTTTGCTGTAGCACTTCTGGAAGTACGGCGGCCGCCCCGGGTACGAGACCGCCATGTGGCAGTCCTTCGGGCAGTTGTAGCAGCCCGTCCACCGGAGCCGCACGCTCTCGGTGACCGCCGTCCACTTCTCTTCACGTTCTTCGTTCCAGTAGCCCTTCTGGCGCTCGCGCGCATTGCCCCACGCAAAGTTGTTCACGTGGAACTCTTCGTCGTCCTCGTGGGCCAGCAGGTCCCCGCAATCGGGGTTGTCGTAGATCGCGGCATACATGGGGCTGCTGATGCCGAAGAGTTCGGCCGGGCGGGCGACGTTGATGTCGTTCGTCCCGCGAACGGCGATCGCCTTCAGCCGCTTGTCGCCCATGATGACGCCCACACCCCGGGAGGCGCTCGAGTTGGCGTGCTCGATGGTGGCCATGAAGACCCGGTTCTCGCCGGCCAGGCCGATCGCGGCCACCTGGGCCTCCGGCTGCTTCAACTCCGCCTTGATCGTGGACGCGGTGTCCAACGCGCCCTTCCCTTGGAGGTGGGTCGCGTCACGCAGTTCGACCTTGCCGTTGTGTATCCACAAGTACACGAAGTCGGGGGACTTGCCCCGGATGATGATCTTGTCGTAGCCCGCGTGCTTCAACTCGGGCCCGAAGAAGCCCCCGAAGAGCGAATGGGAGTAGCGGTCGGTCTGGGGAGAGAAGGTGTCCACAGAGGTGCGATTTGCCCCGGGGACGGGCGTGCCGTGCAACAGGCCGGTGCTGAAGATGAGCAGGTTGTCGGGAGAGAAGGGATCGACTTCAGGGCCTACTCTCTCCCAGAGAATCTTGGCCGCGGTGCCCTGGCCCCCGAGGTGGAGCGCGGTGTCTCTGGGGTCCGTCGCCACCCGCTCGATACTTCCTCGAGAGAGATCAATCTCTAGATTGAACCCGGTTTCCGCGTACCTCATGTCGTCCCCTTCTGGATCGCCCGAATCAGAGCTCTTCCTTCCCGAAGGGTGCACCACGTGCAGCGTGCGAGATCAGGCAGATGCACGGATCACCCCCGGATGCCCCGCCGTCCACGGAGGACGGGTCTGCGAATCGTTAACTGACCGACCAACCAACAAATCGCACTATAACAGAACGTCGGTCGTCCAGCCACCCCGGGGAGCGGCCCAGCGACCGGGTCGGCATCCGCCGTTCGACCGACCCTGAGAGACATCGGGGCGTCATCATGTATGATGTATGATGTAAATACCGGAGGTGGCCAGGCATTCCCCACGGCTCGCCACCGTAGGCCCAAAGTCCGATCGCAATCATTCGAGGGGACGAGGCACGATGACACGCATGACACGCACGCAGATCTCGCTGGCCGAAGATCAGTACCGCTACCTGAAGAACGAGGCGGCGGGCAGAGGAATGAGCCTTTCGGCGGTTCTGCGTGAAATGATCGAGGGGCGGATGCGGAAGCAGCACGACGAGGCGCCCAGCATCACCTCGATCTACGGCATGTTCAGTGACGGCGCGATCTCCGGAGCAGACCACGACCGGATCCTCGGCGACGATCTCGCCGCGCGGAAACTCTCGGAACGCACACGGTGAAGCCGTTGTTCGTGGATACGTCGGCTTGGTACGAACTGGGGGACCGCACGGCTCCGCGAGGCGAGGCCATGCGCGAGATCGTCGAGTCGCATGAGGGCGGGCTGGTCACGACCACCTGCGTGCTGGCTGAACTCGCGGCGCTCATGGTGTCGCGCCTCGGTCACGCAGAGGCGGGCCGCATGGGCGAACTGATCAGGCGCTCCCGCGAAGTCGAGCTGGTCCATCCCGGTCTCGAGGAGGAGATGGCAGCCTGGCGCCTGTTCATCGAGCGCAGTGACAAGAGCTACTCTCTCACCGACTGCCTGAGCTTCACGGTGATGCGCAGGCTCGGCCTCGACACAGCCCTAGCTACCGACGACCACTTTCGCCATGAGGGATTCCGAGTGCTGCCCTAGGACAAGATGTCCTTCCGCCGGAACACGGCCACGGCCACACCCACAAGGACTACGATGTAGCCGGAGTAGACCAGGAGCGCCTCCCAGATGGGACGCCATGGGATGGGTTGGCGCAGCAGGTTGAACCAATCCTCGAAGCGGGCCGTGAAGAGGTAGGGCTTGAGGAAGTCGAAGTAGCTGAACTGGCCCAGCGCCTGAAGGATCAACACGATGACAAGGGTGCCGACGGCAGCCGTGAGACTGGAATCAGTCACGGTCGACAGAGCCACCGCGAGCGAGACGATGCAGGCCATGCCCACCAGGCTGATCGCGTACGCCAGTGCGGTAAGCCGGAGGGCTTCGGCGATGCCGAGTTGGCCCCCGGAGAACGTCGTGAGAGGTTGGACGCCGAACAGGAGCCAGCCGGCGAGCGCCCCTCCCACGCCCACGAGCACCAGACCCACGCCCACATAGAGTACGGCCACGAACCACTTGGCCAACAGCACGCCGCTGCGGCTCACAGGCCGCGTGAGCAACGTCTTCAGTGTGCCGGTCTCGGCCTCCCCCGCGATGACGAAGCTGCCCGTCATCGCCGATACCAGCGGCAGCAGGAAGAACGAGAGGAAAGCCAGGGCGGCCAGGGGCACGAAGAGCCCGTTGCTCGCGATGCTCGAGAAGAAGGGAGGGCCATGGCCCTCCGAGGGCTGTTCCGTAGAGAGACGCAGTGCGATCGTCATGATGAAGGGGATGGCCAGCAGGCCGGCCCAACCCACGTAGGTGCGCCTCTGGAAGAGCACCTTGACGATCTCGCGGCGCAGGTGGCTCATTGGTCGTTCCCTTCGGAGGAGGCGCCCGTCAACTGGAGGAAGAAGTCCTCCAACCCCTGCTCGACGGCCGGCACCACCGCCCGCACGTCGATGCCCTCGGCGACCAGGTGACGCACCATCTCCGGCACGAGTCCGTCACCGGCCGTGACGCGTAACGATTCGGCCCCGCTCTCGGCAATGGAACCGACGCCCAGAAGCCGGCCCAGCACCTCGGCCGCCCGCGGCTGGTCGCTGGTGAGGAATTTGACAGACATGCGCGCCGGGCGCAGTTCGGAGACCGGACCTTCAACGACGATACGACCCTTGTCCATGATGACCGCCCGGTTGCACACCTGCTCCACCTCGTGCAGGAGGTGCGACGAGAGGAACACCGTCGTGCCCTGCCGACCCAATTCGCGCACCAACTCGCGGACGTCTTTCATGCCTTGGGGGTCAAGGCCGCTGGTGGGCTCGTCGAGGATGATGAGGGCCGGCCGGTGGATCAAAGCCTGGGCGATCCCCAAGCGCTGGCGCATGCCGTGAGAGTAGCCCCCCACCCGGGAGTCGCCCCGCTCGGACAACCCCACCATCTCGAGCACCTCGTCGATGCGCGCTTCGGTCACGTCGCCGCTCATGCGACCGAGGATGCGCAGGTTGCGCCGCGCGCTCATGCTGTTGTAGAAGGCGGGCACGTCCACGAAACCGCCCACGTGGCGAAGCGCGTCGAGGCGCTGGTCGGGCACGCGGTGATTCAAGATCTGCACGTGACCCTGGGTGGGGTAGATCAGGCCCAGGATCATGCGGATTGTGGTGGTCTTACCTGCACCGTTGGGGCCGAGGAAGCCGAAGACGTCACCTTCACACACGCTCAGGTCGAGATGATCGACAGCCCGCAGACCCTTGAAGTCCTTGGTGAGCTGGTGAGTGGAGAGGACTACGCGGCGGCCGGCGCAGGCTTCCTGCTCCGGCCTCCTTTCTTCCACCGCGGGCCGTCCTTCTTCCGCCGTGAGTGCGACCTCGGTCGCGACCTCACTCACTCGGGTTCGACCCGCGTCATCGGACACCGGCGACAAAGGCCTCGAGGTCGGCGCGAGACACGCTCCCGCCAACGAGGACCACCGTATCACCCTGGCGCCACACCACGATCGAACCGAGCCTGGTGCTCAGCTGATACACCTGCCGGCCACCGAAGGGGCTCGACGTGCCGAACAGAGGCACCTCGGCCAATGCCGTCGTGAGTTCGGTCCACTGAGTATCGGCGACCTGCGTCTCGATCATCATGACAGTGCCGAAGCCCTCGCCATACTTGAGCGCCACAAGGGGCGCGGTCGGCGGAAGCGCAGCATCGGCAGTACCGTCGCCCACGCCGCCTGCGGCGTCGCCATGCGTGCCACGCATCATGTCTGCCAGGGCGAAGTCCGCGGGCGGAGTCATCACGTATGCGCCCTCGAAGGGCAGAGCGGGATCCGTCGGCGTGACCAGAGCGAAGCCGGCCTTGGCAGCAGCCTCTTCGAGGGTGAGCGGCTCTTCCTTCTCCATCCGATCGGCGGGCGAGCCATCACCGTCGCGATGACCGAAGGTTCCCATCGTGCCGTCCATCATCCCCATCATGCCGTTCATCATGCCGGCGGGCATCGAGAGGATCGTGAGCTCCACCGTGGCATCGGCCGGGGGCGTGAATTCGAAACTGCCCGCCGCGACCTGATCATACGAGATGGTGGTGAAGCCGGCGTCGATCACGGGCTTCGGATCCTCTGCGGCGAAGACCTGCACGCGCAAGGGCAGGAAGGTCTCTCCGTCGAAGGTAGCCTGCAACGAGCCGACCACGGTGTTCTCCGCCGTCGGCGT
>Ga0180009_10003628_pt1 | contig 17456 bp, 14 predicted proteins | sample OS_PC_MetaG_FD_123537 | JGI IMG/M metagenome (GOLD analysis project Ga0180009, IMG submission 123537) | Groundwater microbial communities from the Aspo Hard Rock Laboratory (HRL) deep subsurface site, Sweden - OS_PC_MetaG | ecosystem: Environmental > Aquatic > Deep subsurface > Groundwater... | reverse complement strand
AATATAGCATGATTGCTCGTAAAAACAAGCCGCCGCCGGTTGACTGCGGACGCCCCATGGCTCCAAATATAAGCAGGCCCTGGCATTCATGCCGCTTTGGGGAAAGGAGTTTGCCATGCCTCTCTCGGGAAAGAACCTCGCCGTATTGACAGAGGACTTGTTCAATGAATTCGAGCTGATCTACCCCTACTGCCGCCTCCGGGAGGCCGGGGCGGAGGTGACGGTGGTGGGCACCAGCGGCGGGACGGTTTATCACGCCAAGAGCGGATTGGCCTTTGCCTGCGACAAGGGCAGCGGCGAAGTGAGCGCTGGTGAATTCGACGGCTTGTTGATTCCCGGCGGCTATGCCCCGGACCACATGCGCCGCCACCAGGCCACGGTCAGGCTGGTCCGGGATATCTTCGCGGCGGGCAAGCCGGTGGGGGCCATCTGCCATGCGGGCTGGATGTTGGCCTCGGCTGGGGTGCTGCCCGGCAAACGCTGCACCAGCTTTTCCGCCATCAAGGACGATCTGGTGCACGCCGGGGCCCTGTGGGAAGACGCCGAGGTGGTGGTGGACGGCAATTTGATAACCAGCCGCACTCCCGAGGATCTGCCCGCCTTCATGAAGGCCTTCCTCGCCGCCTTCAAATAAAGTGGGCTGGCCAGAAACAAGCTATGCCGGGAGCTATTGACCGGCACAGCCAGCGGCCGGCAGACAAGACGTCCGGCGAGCGAGGGCCGGAGGCGTAGCACGGACTACGTCGAGGCCCGAGCGATGCCGGTAACGCAGTATGCCGATGGCTGGCGAAGCCGGCTGTGCTAAAGTTGCGGGCATGACCGCCCCCTACCTCTCACTGGACCCCCTGGTGCCCTGGCGTCAGATCGCCCGGCCCGTGGCCTGGGACCAGGTGTTCGGCCGAAGCGCCCCCCTGGAGCTGGAGATCGGCTGCGGCAACGGCGAGGTGCTGGTGCGCCGGGCCCAGGAGCGGCCCGGGGTGAACCTGGTGGGATTGGATGTGGACTGGGTTTCGGCCCGCCGGGCCCTAAGGCGCATCAACCTGGCCCGGGCCGATAACGCCAAGGTGGTGCAGGCGGATGCGGCCCTGGCCTTGGAGCGGCTTTTCACCCCCCAGAGCCTGTCCGGGGCCTGGTGCCTGTTTCCCCGGCCCTGGCCCAAGCCCAGCGACGCCCGCCACCGCCTTTTTTCGAAGCGCTTTTTGCGGCTTTTGAACAGCCGCCTGGCCCCGGGGGCGGCCTGCCGCCTGGTCACCGACTTTAAACCCTTCGCCGACTGGGTGCGGGGGCAGATTCCCGGCAGCGGCCTGGACGCCGCTTGGCAAGAGACCCCGCCCACGGTGGACAGCAAGTACGAGCGCAAGTGGCGCGGCCAGGGCCAGGAGGTATTCTATGAACTGACCCTGGTCAAGCGCCAGCACCACCCCTGGCCCAACCCCGAGGAGCCGCTTTTGCACTACCCCCATTTTGACCGCATGGATCCCGAGGCCCTGACCACCTGGGAGGACCGGGGCGAGATAAGCGTATTGTGCAAGGACGTGCTCTACGACCGCCAGGCCGGACGGGCGCTGCTGCGCATGGTGGTGCTGGAGGACGAACTGGAGCAGGCCTTCTACCTGGAGCTGATGCCACGGCCCCAGGGGGGGTATCTGGTGCGTCCGGCCCCGGGCTGCGGGGTGCTGCCCAGCCTGGGGGTGCAGCGGGCCCTGGAGCTGACCGCCCGGCGCCTCTGCGCCGCCTAATCCGTCTCGGGCAACTCGGCCTCGCTTTTAATGAATTCCCTGAGCAGCACCGTGGCGTAGGAGCCCTTGGGCAGGCTGAAGCTGAACATGAGCCCCTCGGGGGTCTCGGAGAAGCTCAGGTTTTCCACCATGAGGCGGCCCGCCCGGCGGCTGCCCATGAGGCCCGATTTCTTCAGGCCGGCCTGATCCACGCCCTCCTCCTCCAATATCTCCCGTTCATAGGCGGCGGCGGGCTCGTTGGGCCAGCGCATCTTCTTGCCGAACATGGGCCCGGTGTAGGTGATCTGCCCGGCGTCCAGGCGGGGCTGCTCCAAGGCCGCGTCGTCGGTGGTGAACATGCCCCCGGTGTCGGTCTTCTTGGCCAGGTCCCCGCCCACCAGGCGTGTGAAATCCCCCCGCTCAATGCGCCGGGCCAGCCAGGCGTTGAACAAGGCCGACTGCCAGGCGTTCAACAGAAGCTTGCGCAGCCACTTGTCCCGGGGCCCCCGGCCCTTGAGGGCCAGCCGGCCCTGGGCCGCGTTGTCGCCCTCGCGGCCGAAGCGCTGCTGGCCATAGAAGTTGGGCAGGCCGCGCTCACCCAGGGCGGCGGCCACGGCCCGCGCCGTGGCCAGGGCCCCGGGCTGGGTCCCGGCCACCAGGATGGTGAAGCGGTTGCCCAATAGATGGCCGGTCTTGAGCTTGTTCTGGTGGCGCCCGGCGTCCAGCACCTTCACCGGCAAACCGTCTTCGATCATCTGGGCGGCCTGTTCCAGGGTGAGGGAGGCCAGGGGCAACGAGAAGCTCTGCACCGCCCGGGCCTGCTTGTCCTTGAGTCCGGCGAAACCCACATCGCCCCGCTCCAGTTCGAAGAGATGGGCCAGACGGTCGGCCAGGGCCCGTGTGGTCATGCCCTCCCGGGACAGGCGCAGGTGCAGATGGGGGCCGGCCCCCTCGGGCAGGTAGAGGGGCAGCTCCTCCACCACGAAGTGGGCCGGCTCGGCCTTGATGACCCCGCCCACTCCGGGCAGCTCCGGGGTGATGAAGGGCGGCGGCCCCATTTCGCTGGGCAGCGGGCTCATGCCTCCCCCTTGCCGTTGAAGCGCTCCAGGTAGCCCCTGAGCTGTAGCTTGCGCCGGGTGTTGGCGCTGGTCATGTAGCGCACCTTGCCGAACACCGGGCGCTCGGGCCAGGGATGGTCGAAACGGCCCAACACCCAAAAGATGCCGCTGATGGAGTTGGGGTCCCGCCCGTCCAGGGCGTAGCGGTCGTTGAGCGCCAGCATGGCCGCCAGGGCCAGCTTGGGGGAGCTGCTCCAGGCCAGGATGTTCTTGCCCCAGAGCATGCGCAGGTAGCCCTGGATCACCCCCTGGCGCAAAAGCTGGCGCTGGGCCGCGTTCCACAGGGTGTCGTGGGTCTGGGCCTGGCGCAGAAGCTCCCGGCCGTATACGTAGCTGCGCTCGTCTTCCGCGTGCTTGGCCATGGTTTCGATGGCCCAGGGAGGCAGGGAGGCGTATTGGTCGTAGTCGGGCCGGTACTTGCAGAAGTTGTAGCCCAGCTCCCGCCAGGTGACCACCTGGTCCAGGAAAGACTCCGCCCCCGGGCTCATGCCCCACCAGCCCTCGCGGCGGCCCTGGGCCCCGGAGCCCAGCCGGTCCGGCGACCACTCCTCCGCCTCGGCCATTGCCGCGAAAATCTGGTGGGGGGAAATGTGGCCGAAGTGCAAATAGGGGCTCAGGCCGCTGGTGGCGTGGGCGTCGGGGTGGCGGCATCCCTCGGCGTAGCGCAACCGGCAATCCTCCACGAAGCGCTCCAGCCGCTCCCCGGCCGCCCGGGGGCCTCCGGGGATGGGCGAGGGCGCCACCTCGTGGTCCAGGGGCAAGGCGGCCAGGGCCTGGGGCGAGGCGGCCAGCAGGGCTGGAGTGGCCGCAGGCCAGCGTTGGGTTATCTTCCCGGCCAAGCGGGACTTTCCCGGCAGGCCGCCGGCCAGGGGGTCGGCCTGGGGAGGCTCGGCCAGATGCACCGGCAGCAGACGCTGCAGGATGCGCCGGAAGGACTGGGCGGTGCTGTAGTCGCGGCCGCCGGCGCACATGGGCAGCAGGCCGCAGGAGTCGACCGCCTCCAGGCGCACCGCCAGCTTGACCCCGGCCGCCGCCACCATGCGGGGCATGAAAAAGGCCGGGAACTGATCGGTGACCACCAGGCAGGCCTCGGCGGCCAAAGCCTGCAAAAGCCCCTTGCCCTCGCCCTTGCTCCGCTCCACGTAGGGGTGGTAGCGCACCCCCCTCTCCTTGAAGGCCGCCAGGTTGTCGGCCATGCCCTGCAAGATGAAGGCGTGCAGCCTCTCGGAGGCATGGGGGTAGTCCACCCTCAGGGCCTCAAGCACCACCAGGGGCTTGTTCAGCTGGCGGCACATGTCCACCGCCCGCTCCAGGCCGTAGTTGTAGGCCGTGCGCCGGGCGGCGGTCATCCAGTAGAGCACATGGCGGCCCTTAGGGTTAACCTGGCGGTCGTTGACCGCCTTGACGCGGGTCTTGGGTACGGGCACGTTTTCCTCCGGATGGCATAGCTTAGGCTACCGGGCGGCTGGGAGCAAGAGAGTTGACACACCCCGGGCCGCCCCCGGAAAATGGTCCAAAGGGAGGTGCCCCATGCCCGTTCATGCCCGGCCCGAGGTGGTGGTGAGCAAATGCCTGGGTTTTGACGCCTGCCGCTGGAACGGCGAGACGGTGCGCGAAGATTTCGTGGAGCTGCTGGGGCCCTGGGTGCGCTGGCATCCGGTGTGCCCCGAGGTGGCCATGGGCCTGGGGGTGCCCCGGGAGCCCATCAGGGTGGTGGAGCAAAAAGGCGCCCCCCGCCTGGTGCAGCCGGCCACGGGCCGGGACTACACCGAGCCCATGGAAAAATTCTCAGCCGCCCACCTGGACGGCCTGGGACCGGTGGACGGCTTTCTTTTGAAAAACCGCTCCCCCTCCTGCGGCCCCCTGGACGTGAAGATCTACACCAGCCTGAAACCCGGGGCCAGCTCCCGGCGGGGGGCCGGCTTTTTCGGCGGCGAGGTGATGAGGCGCTTCCCCCTGCTGGCCGTGGAGCACGAGGGCCGTTTGCACAACTTCATCTTGCGCGAGCGCTGGCTCACCCGCCTGTTCACCCTGGCCGAGTTCCGGGAGGTGGCGGCCAAGGGCGCCATGGGGGCCCTGGTGAAGTTCCACAGCCGCCACAAGCTCTTGCTCATGGCCTACAACCAGCGCCAACTGCGCCTGATGGGGCCCCTGGTGGCCAACCCGGAGCATCGCCCGGCGGGGGAGGTTTTCGCCGACTACCGCACCCACCTGGGTCTGGCCCTGGCGCGCTCGCCCAGCGCGGGCCAGGTGATAAACGTGCTCATGCACGCACAGGGCTATTTCAAGAAGCAGCTGGGCGCGGCGGAAAAAGCGCTGTTCTTGGAGACCCTGGGCAAATACCGGGACAAGAAGCTGCCCCTGTCCGTGGCCCAGGCCCTGCTGCGCTCCTGGATCGCCCGCTTCGGTTCGGACTACCTGGCCGGGCAGAGCTTTTTCGCCCCCTACCCTGAAGCGCTCATGGAGATAACCGACTCGGGCAAGGGCCGCGACTACTAAAGCACTCCCCACAAAAAACGCCCCGCCGCGAAACGGCGGGGCGTGCGATCTTCTCGCGGGCGGTGCGGAGCTACTTCTTCTTGGCTTCCTTGGCCTTGGCCGCCGGCGCTCCCTGGCGGTGGCAGTCGCCGCACATGATGGGTCCGGTCTTGGGCGCCTTAAACTCCAGTAGCCTCAGGTGGCAGCTCTTGCACTGCTGGTGATAGGCCAGGGTCAGGGGCGTGGGATTCTTGGCCGTGGCCGATGGCTGGTGGCACTCGGAGCATTTGGCCTCGCCGCCGCCCTGGTTGGCCAGGTATTCGTTGTACTCGTGGTGGCAGGTGGTGCATTCGTAGATCTCCGAGTGCTTGGCGTGGCTGAACGTCACCGGCGGCCGATCCTTCAGGCCCTGGGCGGCGCTGGAGATTTTCATCACGTCCTCCTGGCCCAGCACCAAGGGCGCGGCCAGGGCCAGGGCCAACACCATGGCCAAGAAGGTCAGCAAATATTTCATGGAGCCACTCCTAACGATCTCTGACTCCGCCCGGGGCGGAACCTAGCTTCCCTGCACCTCGCCGGCCTCTTCCATGGCCTCTTCCTCGGCGTCCTTCTTGGCCTCCTCTTCGGCCTCGAAGGCTTCCTCCTCGTCCTCCTCGGGCGGGATCATGCTCTCGGGAATCTCCATGAGTTCGGTAATGATTTCCTTGAATGACACGACTTTCACCCCCAATTCGTATTCCTTGTTCAGATCGTTGATCTGGTCGAAACAGTTGTGGCAGGGCACGATGATGTGGGTGGCCCCGGTGGCCCTGATCTGCTCCGCCTTAACCTTGCCCGACTCCATGCGGCGCTTTTTGAAAGGCGGCCCCATGGGAATGAAGCCCCCGCCGCCGCCGCAGCAATGGTTGTGCTCGCGGTTGGGGGTCATGTCCACGAAATCCTCGCAAAGAAGGTTCACCAACTCGCGGCCTATGTCCCACAACCCGCCGTTGCGGCTTACGTTGCAGGGGTCTTGGAAGGTCACCTTGTGCTTGAACTTGTGTTTGAGCTTGATCTTGCCGTCGCGCATGATGTCGCGGAACAGCTCCACCGAGTGGATGACCGGCACCGGAGGCTTGCCCCCGGGGATGCCCAGCCAGTAGGGGCCCTCGAACTTGGCCGAGCGGAAGGCGTGGCCGCATTCGGTGATGACGATGGCCTTTGCTTCCAGTTCCAGGGCCTTGTCGTACATGGCCTTCACCGGGATGGTGGCCACGGCCTTGTTGCCCGCGAACATGGCCAAGTTGGTGCTGTCCCATCCGGTGCTGGGCATGGTCCAGTTAAGGCCGGCCACGTGGAAGACCTGGGCGGCCATGCCCACATCCTGGGGATAGTACATGGGCTCGCGGGGGTTAACCGTGTACATGTAGTCGGCCCCCTGTTTGTCCATGGGTATCTCCAGGCCATGCACCTCCTCGCCGTACTCCTCGGCCATCCAGTCGCAGGTCTCGATCCAGTCCTCGGTGGCCATGGCCATCTGGTTGCCGGAGGTGCGGATGTTTTCGGTGGTGCGGGCCAGGCCATCGGGCACGATGCCCTGGGAATAGCACACCGCCCGGGCGGTGACAATCATGGTGGCGATGTCTATGCCGAAGGGGCAGTACATGGTACAGCGCCGGCAGGCGGTGCACTGGCCCCAAACCACGTCCAGACATCCCTCCAGGAACTCCCGGCTCACCTCGCCCTTGGCCCGGTACATCTTGCCGATGGTGTTGATGGCCTTGTAGGCCGGGCTCAACTTGGGGTCCTTGTCCTTGGCCAGATAAAAAAAGCAGCTCTCGGCGCAGAGCCCGCAGCGGGAGCAGATGCTCAACCACATGCGCATGCGCGCGCCCTCGTTGGCCGCCAGGATGGATTTGATCTTGCCCACGTCCACCGGCTGGGGCGCCTCGGGCTCCGGGGAGGCCGCGCTTTGCTCCTTGGTCTCTTCCGCGGCCTTCTGGGCTTCTGCCGTCATCTATAAGCTCCTGTTGTCAAGGTGTCCTACCTTAATTGGCCCTACCAGACCCTGGCTCCACGCCGGGTTCCGAACTCGTAGCCGATGGCTGAACGGCTGGCGAAGAAAAGCACCATGTGGGCCAGCTTGGAGAAGGGGAGCACGATCAGAAGCACTTCGCTCAGGAAGATGTGCAGGTTCAGCATGAGGCCGTAGGGACCGTATTGGTTGAAAGCCAGCCAACCGGTGACAAAGGGGGCCAGCGCCAGCAGGACCAGGAAATAGTCCCAAGCGCTGGTGAGGATGCGCACCTCGGGCCGGGCCAGGCGCCGGACCAGGAAAAAGACCCCGCCGGCGATCACCACCAGGGTGGCCCAGTCGGCCACGGCGTCGGGCAGGCTGGGCAGGCTCCAGCCCCAGGCCTCCTGGAAAAGCATGTTGTGCGCCCCCAAAAACAGGGGCAGCCCGATCCAACAGACGTGGAAAAGCCACACCACGCCGGTGAACACCGGCTGGTTGCGGCTGGAAACGCTGGCCCAGGGCAATATCCAGTGGATTATGGAGCGCCAGGCCCAGGCGGCGTCCTTGAAGTCGTGCCACGGTTTGTCCCGCTCCTGGCTTAGGCCGAACAGCCAGGCCACGCGGATGGCCAAGCCGCCCACGAAGATGATCACGGCTATCCAGAGCGCCGGTCCGGTCAGAAATTCATAGAGCTTATCCATCGCCATGGCGCAATTCCCACCTTCCCGTCCTATGAACCCTGGCCAAAACGCCGCCCAAAATTCAGTGCGCCTCACGGTCGTAAGCCGCGATATCCCCCCAAACAACCCCCACAATGGTATGGTTCCCCCTGCGGCCAAGTCAAGGGCTATCTCTCTTCCACTGCTAGTATTTTTGGCCTTCGCCTTTCAAAAAGGCCCGCCGGGGGTCGGTGTTTTCCCCCTGTTTATCACAGGTATTTATGACCGCCGTTTTTACCCGTCAACCGATGCTGTTGCCCCGGCGGCAAGGCCATATGCCATTAATATACTATTGTTAAGTAGTATTTAATTCGCCGCCGCCCTGACCGCGAATCACCGTTGACAGGCGATGCGGCGAGTTTTATATCTGGCGGTACTGTGAATTTTGTTCATTACCACCCGGGGCCACGCCCCCGCGGCAGGAGCGGCCGTCATGGATCGTAACCCTGAAGACCCGTCCCCCCAAGGGTCCATCTCCTCTCACTGCTGGCTGGAGGTGCCCGATCTTACCGCCGTGGACCACCAATCACCGGCTCACATCCTCTTGTTGGCCTCGACTCCTCAGGAGGGGGCGCGCCTGGCCCAGATTTTGAGCGGCCAGGGCCACCGGGTAACCTTGGCCGCGCACTGGGGCGAGGCCATGGAGCGCTTGGAGGGAGCCCAGGACCTTGAGCTGATAATCACCGAGCTTGACAGCCAAGATCCCCGGGGCCTGGGCCTGACCCACTATCTGGGCGAGCCCCACATGCTCTCATCCCTGCCGGTTATCGTGATCTGCCGGGAAAACGACCTGGAGCCGCTGGTGAACCAATGGTCCAACGGCGCGGCGGATTTCTTGAGCCAGCCCTATGGCGACACCGAGCTTTTGGTGCGGGTGAAGCGAGCCTTGATCCAGCAGCGCACCATGCGCCTGTACCTGCGGGCCGCCCATCGCGACCCCCTTACCGGACTCTATAACAAGCGGGTTTTCGCGGAGATGCTGCCCCGGGAGATGAGCCGCAGCCAGCGCAACAACGTACCCCTGGGCCTGATCTTCGCCGACCTGGATCATTTCAAGCAGGTGAACGACGCCCACGGCCACCTCACCGGCGACCAGGTGTTGCAAGCCTTTGCCCGCCGCCTGTGCCTATGGGTGCGCGAGGGCGACCTGGTGGCCCGTTACGGCGGGGAGGAGTTCGTGGTGCTGGCCCCGGGGGCGGGGATCAAGGGCATCAGCGTTTTGGCCGAGCGGGTGCGCCAGGCCATGGAAAGGCCCATTAGCACCCGGCTGGGTCCCCTGACGGTGACGGTGAGCCAGGGGGCGGTGGTGTTCAACGGCGAGGAGGGATTGAGCCCCTCGGCCTTCCTCGACCAGGCCGACCAGGCCCAGTATCAGGCCAAGGCCCAGGGCCGCAACCGGGTGGTGTTGGCCAAAGGCTAGTCTTTCACTCCGCCAAGGGCAGACGCCGGGTGAGGCGGATGCGCTGGGGGCTCACCGCCGCCTGAACCGCCACCAAGGCCACCCCGGCCTCCCTGGCCTGGTGGAACAGCCTGGCGTAGGTGGGGTCTATGGCCGTGGCCGGGCCCATGGAGCGGGCGTCGCACCGTTGCACCACGTAGAGCATGGCCGCCTGGGCCCCCTGGCCCACCAGTTCCATCAAGGTTTCCAGGTGCTTGGCCCCACGAGTGGTCACCGAGTCGGGAAAGCGGGCCACCCCCTGCTCCACCATGGTCACGTTCTTGACCTCCACGTACAGCGGCCCCTTGGCCCGCTCCACCACCAAATCCAGGCGGGTGTGGGGCCCCACCTTGACCTCGCGGCGCACCTCACGGGCCCCGGCGAAAACCCTGAGGGCCTGCTCCTCGGCCGCCCGGGCGGCCAAAAAGTTGGGGGCCATGGTGTTCACCCCCACCCAACCGTTGTTGATGAAGATCATCTCCCAGGTGTGGCTGGTGCGCCGGGCGGGGTTGGCGGCCCGGCTCAGGTAGACCGGGGCGTCGTCTTCCAGGCAGCCCAGCATGGAGCCGGAGTTGGGGCAGTGGGCGGTGACCTTTTGGCCGTTCTCCAGCTCCACGTCGGCCAAAAAGCGCTTGTAGCGCCTTATGAGACGGCCGGGGGCCAGGGGCGGGTCGAATTCCAGGCGGGCCCGGCCGAGGCGGACGCCAGGGCGGCTCACCTCAACTCCATGGCTAACTCGAAGTCCCACTCGCCCGCCCCGCCGGGCAAGGCCCAGACAAAGGTGAGGCTGCTGCCCTGGTAGGTGCGCTCCAGGCCGGATTCGGAGTTGGACACCGTTTCCACCGGGAAGTGCCACACCGTGGCCGCCTGGCCGGCGGACAGGCGCAAGGAAAAGCCGCCGCTGGCGTTTGCCAGAGTCATCTCCTCCACCCCGGTCAACTCCCACGCTGTGTCCAGGGGGTGGGGATGGCCCCCGAACTCCAGGCGTTTGCCCGGGTCGCTGGCCGAAAGCAGGGTGAAGTTCAGTTCCACGGCCAGGCGAAAGGCCGGGGTGGCCGGGTCGCTGGTGGTCAGGCGGTAGGAGGCGGCCAGGCGGGGGCCGGGCCCCAGGTCGAAACCCTTGGCCACGCTCAAGGGATAGGGACCGCCCGGCGCGAAAAGCTTGCTGGCCCGCTCCAGGCGGCACCAGGCCTTCTCGCCCTGGGCCCCGCTGTCCAGCAGGGCATGGCGCCCGGTGACCAGATCGCCCCACTCGCCGTAGTTGGGCCGCTGAAAATTGTCCAGGTTCGCCTTGGGGGCCAGCAGGTGGTCCTGGAAGCAGGCCCGGTCGTACCAGTCGTAGATCAGGTAGTTCTCCAGGCCTTCTTCCTTGAACACCACCCGGTCGTGGATGGAGGCCACGCCTTCGGCGGACGGAGCGTCCTCTTCCTGGGCCTGGGCTTTGGCCTCGGCCTCGGCCTCGGCCGCCTGCACCAGTTTTTGGTGGTAGGCCTCGAAGCGCCGGGTGAGGGTGTCGGCCAGGTTGAAGCGCTGGGCCCTGAGATTCAGCACGCTCACCGAGCCGCCGTAGGCCGGATGCACCAGGGCGTCCAGGGCCGGGCCGGCCAGAATCACCTCGTCGTTGCCGTCGCGGTCCAGGTCGGCCACCGCGCAGGACGCCCAGGGCTTGTCCCCGTGAGTTTGCTTGTCCAGGAGGTCCTCGGCGGCGATGAGGTGCTCGTGAACCGCCTGGCGCAGATGGCCCAGGTAGAGCCCGCCGAACAGGCCGTGCCAGTAGGCGCAGTTGCACTGGGCCTGCATCAGGTGGTCCCGGGCCCGGTCCTTCTCGCCCGCCGCGGCCACCTTGCCGCTCACCCAAAGCATGCGTTTGTGCATGAGGTTGGACTCGCGGTACTTGATAAGGAAGTTGTCCCACTGGCCCCCGCGCAAAAAACGGCGCATCTTCTCGAAGCGCCCCTCCTCTTCCAGCTCGTGGATTATCTCCTCCAGCTCGGCGCTGGCCTCGGCGGGCAGGGCCCAGGTGAGCATCTCCTCGTAGGAGGCGGTGGGCGGGTAGACCCGCCCCGTGGCCGGATGGCTGGCCAGAAAATCGCTGGGCGTGGTGGTGGCCAGCCAGTCCGAGGCGGCCAACAGGGCCTCGAAGAACTTCACCAGCCAGCCCTTGCCGAAGACCCACTCCCAGGTCTCGGGCCACAGGCCGAACTTCTCCATGTCGTCGCCGTAGGTGGCGCAGGTGGCCCCATGGGCGGCATGGGCCCGGCCCAAGAAGTCCACGGTGCGCGCCGGCTCCTGGAAGGGAATGGTGTAGCGCAGCTCCTTGTGAGTGGGGAACAGGGCCAGGGTGTGGCCCTCGCGCTCGGTGAGGTGGTAGCCGAACATGTCCTTGGCCGCCAGGCCCGCGTAGTAGAAATGGGTGTCGTCCACCAGGGTGTAGCCCAGGCCGGCCGGGGCCAGCTTGGCCGGCAACGACGGCTCCCAGATGCGCTCGGCCAGCCAAAAGCCCTTGGGCTCCTGGCCGAAAAGCTGGCGGGTGGCCTGGCTCATCATGGCCATCTGGTCCAGGGCGTCCCGGGCGGGAATGGAGGCCAGCAGGGGCTCGTAAAAACCGCCTGAGAGCATCTCCACCTGGCCCCGGGCCACCAGGCCGGCCACGGTCTGGATGAGATCGCGGTTGTGCTCCATCATGTACTGCAAAAGCGGCCCGGAAAAATGCAGGCCGCAGCGAATCTCGGGATAGGCGGCCAGGGCCTGCACCACCGGCTGGTAGCACTCGGCCACCGCCTTGGCCAGCACCCAGGGGAAGTTGCCCACCGGCTGGTGGGCGTGCAGCACCATAAGCAGGTTCATTTTGCCGGAGGCGGCACTGGGCGCGTCGCTCATGTCCCTCACAGGTCCAGGTTGAGGCGGCGGCCCAAGGCGGCCAGCCCCGGAGTTAGGTTTTCACGGCCCTGTTGTTGGGCCAGGCCAAAAAACACGTTCTGGGCTTGCCAAAGGTTGGGGCTCAGGGTCAGGGCGTCGGCCAGGTCCAGGATGGCCCCGGCCCGCTCCAGGGGACTCTCCTCCTGGGGGTCGGCGGCCAGGGCCGCCACCTCGGCGCTTAACGCCTCCTCCGCCGCCCGGCGCACCCGGGGGCCCTTGAGATCCAGGTCCAACTCCCGGGCCTGGGACACCACCTCGCCCAGGCGCCCCGGGCTCAGTGAGCGGGGGTCGCCGGTGAGCAGTTGGATCAGCTCTCCGGCCAAGACCGCCGAGGCCAGGGCCTCGAAGAGCTTGGGACGGGGCACGTTGATCTCCTGCAAAAAGCGCATGGTGTCGCGGTGGGTTTCGTAGAGGTTGCGGGCCAGGTCGAACTCGTTGGCCAGGGTGCGCGAAAGCATCTCCTGGGCCAGGGAGCGGCGCCCTTCCAAGAAAAGGTCGCCCAGGGTGAAGGCCTCCCCCCCCAGGTTTTTGGCCAGCAAATCCTTGAGGGCCCGCTGGTCCAGCAGGCGCAAAAAGGGCTCCGCCGGCTGCTCCAGGGAGGTGGGGTCCCAGTCCCCGGGGTCGAAGGCCACCTGGGCCAGGAACTCGTGGCCGCCGGGGTGCAGGGCCGCGTAGATTAGCTGGTGGGGCTCGGCCAGGCGGCGGTGGGTCACGGTGAGCTTGCCCCAACTCAGGTCCAGGCCCAGGTTGGAGCGGTGGTGGTGCCCGCTGGAGACCAGGTCGTAGATGAACAGCTCCTCCGGAGGCGGCTCCTCGCCCATGACCCCGCTAATGGCTGCGTGGGCCGCCACCCGCCGTGGGCCCACCCGGGCCGAGGCCACCCAGCGCCGCCAGATGTCGGCCCCGTCGCCCTCGCCGGGCTGGTTGCTCCTGGCCGGGGCCAGGATGCCGGCCAGTTCCTCTTCCCAGCCCTCGCCGTCCAGCTCGCCGGCCAGTTGCAGGGCCCGGGCGGCGAAGCGCAGGTTCTGCACTGCCTCGATGCCGGCCAGGTCGTCGAAGAACCAGGCGCAGCTGGTGGCCGCGAACAGGCCCCAGCGCTGGCTCTCCATGAGTTTGAGCACCCGCACCTTTTCCTCGGGGCTCAGGTCGTGGGCCTGGTGCTTGGCCAGGAACCTTTCCCGGTTGCTCAGGGTGTCGTCCAAAATAAGGCCCACGTAGTCGTCCCGGGCGGCCCAGGGATCGTTAAGCAGGCCGGGCCCCTGGCTATCCAAAAGGCCGGCCAACCGCTCCAGCAGATGATCCACCGCCTGGCGCAGGGGAGCCCGCCAGGCCTGGCTCCAGCCCCGCCCCGGATTCAGAGCGCAGCCGCAATCGCTCCGCCAGCGCTCCACCCCGTGGGGGCAGGACCATGACGAGTTCTCCGCGATCTTGGCCTCCCATTGGGGTGAGTGCGCGGCCAGGTAGGCGGCCAGGTTGGTCAACTGCACCGAGGGGTCCTGCTCCAGCCGGTTAAGGGCAAAGGCCAGGGCCATCTCCCCGAAGCGGTGGTGGTGGCCGTAGGACTCGCCGTCGGTGGCCATGAGCAGCAAGGGATCGCCGTCACCCGGCGGCAGAGACTCCTTGATGCGCGCGGCGAAGCGGGCCCCGTCATCGAGCAGGCGCTCAAAGGCCACCCCCCGGCTGAGGGGGCCCTGGTAGAAGAAAACCGCCATGTCACCCGCCGGGGTGGCCACCCGGTAGGGCCGGGCCACGTCCACCCCACCTTGCCCCACCTGCTGCCAGTCCTTGCCTTCCGGCGAACGCACCGCCTGGGCCTGCTCGGGAGCCAAGATGGTGAACTTGATCCCCTCGGCGGCCATCAGCTCCAGGGACTCCAGGTCCACCGCTGTCTCGGCCAGCCACATGCCCTCGGCCGGGCGGCCGAAGTGGTGCAGGAAGTCCCGCATGCCCCAGCGGATCTGGGTCAGCTTGTCGCGGCGGGTGGCCAAGGGCATGATCAGGTGGTTGTACACCTGGGCCAGGGCGTTGCCGTGGCCCCAACGCTGGGCGCTGACTTGGTCCGCTTCCTTCAGGGCCTCCAGCACCTCCGGAGTCTCGCCGGCCATCCAGTCCAGGAGGGTGGGGCCGAAGTTGAAGGATATGCGCTGGTAGTTGTTTACGATGCTTTCGATCTTGCCCGCCGGGGAGAGCACCCGGGCGGCGGCGTTGGGGGCGTAGCATTCGGCGGTGACCCGCTGGTTCCAGTCGTGAAAGGGGGCGGCGCTGTCTTGCACCTCCACCACCTCCAGCCAGGGGTTCTCCCGGGGGGGCTGGTAGAAGTGACCGTGGATACATACAAAGTTCGCCATAATTCCTCGCGGCTCCCCCCTGGGCCCGGCTTGGGCGGGTTGTTTTGTATAATAGTAGCTTAAAGCATGTGCGCCGGCACGAAAACCTGCAACCCGAGGCAAGCATGACCGCCGCCGCCAACATCTGCCCGTCCCGGGCGCCGGGGCCGGCCCGTCCGGCCGCCCCGCGGAGGGTCTAGCCATGGAGCCCTATCACCGGCTAACCGCCTACCGCCGCCAGGGCATGGGCGGCGGGCTAATGGACTGGTCCAACCAGCCCCGGCCCTTCAAGCGCTATCCCACGGCACAACCCCGGGCCCTGGGCGATCCCCGCATGCCCCCGGCCCGGTCGTGGCCTTCGCTCTTGGCTTGGCCGCCCTCCCCGGACCCGGCGGCGCCGCCCCTGGACGCGCCGGGCCTGGCCGGGTTGTTGGCCCTGGCCGCCGGGCTCACCGCCCAGAGCCAGGGCGGGGCGTATTTGCGCTCCCCGGCCAGCGCCGGAGCCCTGTACCCGGTGGAGCTATACTTCTGCGCCACGGGCCTGGGCTGGCTGGCCGACGGCCTGTGGCACTACGCCCCCGAGGCCAACGCCCCCCGTTTGCTGCGGCCGGGCAACCTGGCCGCAGCGGCGGCCCGGGTCCTGGGCGGAGAGCCCGCCGGGATCAACTTTTTCCTCACCAGCCTGTTCTGGCGCAGCGCCTGGAAATACCGCGCCCGGGCCTGGCGCTATTGCCTGCTGGACGGCGGCCACCTGCTGGCCAACCTGGAGCTGGCCCTGGCCGCCTGCGGCCTGGGGCAACGCCCATGCCTGGACCCGGCTGGGGCGGCGGGGGGCGGGCTCTTGGGCCTGGACCCCGCCCGCGAGGCCCTGCTGGCCGGAGTTGGCGCCGGGGCGGCGTTGCAAGACGGCGGCCCGGCGGAGCTGCCCGCTTGGCGGCCGCCCGGGGAGGAGCCGCTGGCCCATCACGAAAAAAGCGACCCCGTGGTGGCCAAAGCCGCCGCCCTGGGGGAGAGCGCCCGGCCCGGCCCGGCCTTGGCTTGGCCCCGGGAGCCGGCCCCGGCCCAAGCGCTCCGGCTGAACCCCGGCCCGCCGGACGGCGGGCCGCCCCTGAGCCGGGTGATGCTCTCCCGGCGTTCGCGGCGCAACTTCCTGCCCCAGGGCCTGAGCGCCAACCAGGCGGCCCTGCTCCTGGCCGCCGCCCTGCCGGCGGGCGGGCCCGTGCAGGCCGCGGTGCTGCTGGGGCCGGGAGGGGAGCTTCCCGCCGGAGCGCACCGCTACTATCCCGATGAAAAGGCCCTGGCCCGGTTGGAGCCCCAAGACTTGCGGGGCCGGGCGGCCCGGGCCTGCCTGGACCAGATGTGGGTGGGCCATGCCGCCATGAACCTGGTCTTGTGGGCCGACCCGGAGCAACTGGCGGCAACCGCCGGGGAGCGGGGCTACCGCCAGGCCATGCTGGCCGCCGGGCGGGCCGGGCAGCGGCTCTATTTGGCCGCCGCCGCCCTGGGCCTGGGCTGCTGCGGGGTGGGGGCCTTTTACGACGAGGAGTTGGCCGCCGCCGCCCTGCTGCCCCCCGGGGCCTGGCCCCTTTATCTTTTGGCCGCCGGGCCGGTGAAAGGCAAGCTTCCCTTCTAGCGATCATGGCCTTCTTGTTCATAAGAAAACAAACCTTTACATGCACCGGGCCTACTGGTAAAAGTAATAGCTTGGCTGGGCCGGCCAGCCCTGCCGGAAATGCCTGTCTTTATTCCTCGACCCAGGGAGCCTAGATGATCGAGGTACGGGAGCTAACTAAACGCTTCGGGGCCACCGTAGCGGTGGATCGCCTGAGCTTCAGCCTGGAACAGGGCGAAATCTTGGGCTTTTTAGGCCCCAACGGGGCCGGCAAAACCACCACCATGCGCGTTCTCACCGGCTTTTTCCCACCCAGCAGCGGCCAGGCCCTCATCAACGGCCGCGACGTGGTGGAGGAACCCAAACCCGCCCGGCGCGCCATCGGCTACATGCCCGAGAACGTACCTTTGTATGGCGACATGCGAGTGGATGAATACTTGCATTTCGTGGGCGGGGCCAAGGGATTGGACCGTGGCGAATCCAAAAGGGAGGCGGGCCGGGTCATGGAGGCGGTGGGCATCGCCAAGCGGGCCCGCCAACTCATCAAGCAGCTTTCCAAGGGCTACCGCCAGCGGGTGGGCCTGGCCCAGGCCCTGTTGGGCGACCCCCCGGTATTGATTCTGGACGAGCCCACCATCGGCTTCGACCCCGGACAGATCGTGGAGATCAGGAGCCTGATAAAGGGATTCGCGGGCAGCAAGACCGTAATACTCTCCAGCCACATTTTGCCCGAGGTGGCGGCCACCTGCTCCCAGGTGGTCATCATCAACCAAGGCCGCCTGATGGCCCAGGGGCCCATCGAACTGCTGCGGGCCGGACGCCATGGGGGAGCCAGCCTGCGGGTACTCCTGCAGGGGCCCAAGGAAGACTTGACCCGGCTCTTGCAAGAGGTGCCCGGAGTGGATGGAGTGACCTGCACCGGGTCCAGCCCCCAAATGGAAGGGGCCTGTTACTTCACCCTGGAAACCGAGGCCCACGGCCAGGTGGCCGCCCGGGTGGCCCAGGCGGTGGTGGCCGCCGGGCACGGGCTCATGGAGCTGACCCCGGTTTCAGCCAGTCTGGAGGAGGTGTTCATGCAACTCACCACTGAGGAGCAAGGCTCCGGGGAGGAGGCGGCATGAGGGCCTTTTT
>Ga0180009_10003627_pt1 | contig 17467 bp, 14 predicted proteins | sample OS_PC_MetaG_FD_123537 | JGI IMG/M metagenome (GOLD analysis project Ga0180009, IMG submission 123537) | Groundwater microbial communities from the Aspo Hard Rock Laboratory (HRL) deep subsurface site, Sweden - OS_PC_MetaG | ecosystem: Environmental > Aquatic > Deep subsurface > Groundwater... | reverse complement strand
TCCGCGGCGCGCTTCGCCGCCCACGGCCAAGCAGAAGCTTGGAGGCGTTCCAAGGCTTGCTTGGCCGTGCCACCCAGATTGGGAGCGGCTTGCTTGGCCGTGCACCCGTTTCTCGACACCAAGTGGACCAGCCTATTCTTTGGCGGTCCCTAACTGTCCGACTCGCCGCGCATGCTACGCTCTCCTGATGCAAAAGGCGCTCGCTGCTCTCCTCGTGGTTTGCTCTGTTGCGTGTGGTGACACCGGCTCGTCCGAGGGGACTGGCGGCTCACCAGCGGGCGGATCCGCGGGAAACGGCGGGACCGGCGGCTCGTCGAACGATGCTTCAGCAGGCAGCGGAGGGTCCGGCGGCTCGTTGAACGACGCTTCCGCGGGGAATGCGGGCAGCAGCGGTTCGTCGAACGATGCCGCAGCTGGGAACGGTGGCGAAGATGCCAGCATGCCCGATTCCGCGCCCGATGCCCCAGGCGAAGATGCCGAGACGGGCGCCGGCGCGGGAACGTACCGTAACTCGCTCTCGGTGTGCTGGACCGATCCCTCTTGCCCTCGCGTGTTTGCCGTCGCTCACGGGGGCATGTGGAGCGTGACCGGTGCCCCGTACGACTCGAACGCCGCGATCGCCGCCGCGTACGCCGGTGATGTCGACGGGGTAAAGATCGACGTGCGCGTCACGCAAGACAACGTGCCCGTGATCTCTCACTCGAGTCCCCTCGAGCTCTACGAGTCGCTCGACTGCAGCGGCAAACGCATCGAGGAAATGACCGCCGACGAGGTCACGTCGTGCCATCGGTTCCCCTCGCTCACGGAGAAGTTCCAGCGGCTCGACGACGTGCTGAACTACCTTCGCGGCAAGATGGTGGTGGAACTGACGGTGAAGCGCAGCGTCGACTATGAGCGAACGATCGAGATGGTGCACGCGCTCGGCGCCGAGGACTATGCCTTTCTGGAGATTTCAACGTCGGAGTTGCAGAACCAGATCCCGACGATTCCCGGGGCGGACAGCGTCTACTATCTAATCAACGTCGCCTCGAACGTTGCAGAGGTCGATACGCTGCTGGACACAATCAACAATCCGCGGGCGTTCATGTACGAGTTCGATCCCCCCGTGGACGTCTCGACACTCACGACGACGCGTCTCCACCCCGCGGGCGTGCGGTCATTCACGTACACAGACGCTGCGGCCCCGACGGTTGGCCAGCTCCAGGCCCTGTTCGAGGGTGGCTATGATGTGGTCTCTTCGCAGGCGGCGGCGAACTGCGTAACAGCCCGCAAAGCCGTGCACTTGAGTCGCGGCGTTTCCCCGCTGTAGCCAGCTACTGTCAGCTCACTGATGGAACGGTGAGCCGCTCAGGGCTCGACGCTTTCCTCGTCTTGGAGGTCCCAGCCCGATTCGCGTCGCTCCCCGCTGCTCCCCATCGCGCGTTCCGACCCGGAATGCACCCCGATTCCCCATAGCACCATAGGAACGCCGACGAAGGCAGGCGAAACGCTCAACGCCTGGCACTCTCCCTTGTTGCTGGGGTGACAGTCAGAGGCCGCCAACGAGATCAACCCCACGGCCGTCAGAGCCAGCCCGACGATCGCGGCCGCGTCGCCTGGGTGATCGACGTCCGTGATTTCTGTCTTCCGCACCTTCGTCGTTCCGCCCGCCGCTGTGCTCAAATAGATGTTCCGCTCGTCGCCACGAACGATCTCTCCCGTAATCTGTGCACCATCCGCCCGACTGATCGTGGCCGTCGTACCGCAACCGAGAACAAAGACCGCAAGCGCGCAAATTCCACATAGCCGCATCCGCGCCTCCATTGACTTGAAGAACGAAATGTCCGGTCATCATAACACTTGAGCCGTCCCAAGCGAACTTGCCGCTTCGTGGGCTGAGCCCGCGAAAACTCAAGTGAGAAAGCCTACCGTTTGGGCGAGTTCGCCCCCGCACCGTTGCGCTGCCAGTGAACAATCCAATGTGCACAATCTCCGTTCTTGTCTCACTTCGCCCCCTGTGGTATCCGCCGCGCACAACCAGGAGGGGCTCATGCCACCCAAGAAAGACGAATACACAGACGAAACGCTGGAATCCGTACCCAACGACGCAACGACCTTCATCTGCGGCATGGGTGCTGTCCCGGAAATCCGAACCATCCTCGCGGCCGGAGGTATGACCGAGCAAGACGTCGAAGAGGGCCAAATGCTTCTCCTCGCCGCGCTCGCCGTTCCCACCGCGCCTGCTCCGGAAAAGGACACAGCGGATGCCAGGGCGCAGCGCGCCGCAGTCGCCGCCCTCGACAACTGGGACGAGCCCAACTTCCGCAAGTTCAAGGCGTCCCTGGAGCGACATCACCCGAACGTCGCCGAGTACGTTTTCAACGACCTCGCCGCCGCGCGTGGCTCGGCCTCCGTCGCGGGCGTGGCGACCTTCCTCGCCCGGATCGACGCCCTCGAGACCGGTTCGGATTCCGCCCGCGCCGACGCCCGCACGTCCGACGCGGAGGCCGTGAAGCTGCTGGCCAAGCGTGGGCTCACCGCGCAGGAACGCAAGCGTCTCGCGGATCTCGTCAAGGTCGCACTCGGTCCAACTGCGCCGCTCAGCGAGGTGCCCTTGGACGACTTTGCCGCGGTTCGCCGCGGAAAGCTGCTCGAGCTCAAGCGCTGGCTGAATGAATGGACGGCGGTCGCGCACGCCGACATCAAGAAGAAGGCGTACCTCATCCGGCTCGGGCTCGCGACCCGGCGCGCTCCGAAGAGCCCCGAGATTCTCTGAGCTCTCGCTGTCGCGCCTCGAATCTCTTCCCAAGCTTGCGAATCGGGCGCGAACGCTTGCGAATCCTTCGCGAAGCTTCCGAATCGTTTTAATTCGCTAAGTTACGGGCTGGGTCCGCGGAGCGGGCCTTCTTGGCGTTCGTTTTGTGCTTCGGATTGGCTCGTTTTCGATTCGCGGAGTCTCGGGAGGGATTCTGAGGCTTCGTTTGGGGTTCTGTGGAGGTTCGCGAGCTTGGAGCCAGCTACCGCGACTTCTCGAGCTCAGCAATTCTCGCCAACGCTTCCGCCAGCTTGCGCTCCGCCTCCTCTGCGCGCGACGCTTGCTCCTCAGCGAGCGCGGTTTGTTCCTCCGCGCGCGCAGCCTCCTCTTCCGCACGTCGCTGCCAACTCGTGGCCGACGCATCCAACTTCCTCACGAGCTCGTCCGCGTCGGGCAACGCTGCCAATCCAATGTAGAAGCGAACCCGACCTTCTTCCAGCGCCACATCGAGCCCCAAGACCTCGGACCGAACCTTGCCCCCCTGCGGCAGAACCGGTTGATACGCGCTCCCCACCAAGCGGAATCCCTTCAAGCGATGCTTTCGCAAGTCGATGACGAAGTACTCCTGGATCCCCAGTCGGGCGTACTTCTCGACGTTTCGATTGAAGTCCTTGAGCCGATGTCCAAGCCAGTGGAGCTCCAACGCCAGGTCGAGTCCCTTGCCCTCCTGGCTCACAATCCAACTGTTGCGCGGACCGTCGTCGACGTCGACGACGGCGAGCAAGTCGGGGGCGAACATGGTCTCGGCGGGGTAGTAGACGGGAAGGTCATTGCCGATGTAGATGCGCCGACGAAGCCGTTGGAAGTGTCCGCGCAACGACGAACGCGTGGAGACGACGGCGTCGAAGTGGTGGTCGCCCTCGGGCGGCATGGCCTCCGACGGTTCGAATTCGCTGGGTAGGCTGACGATCACGTGGCGACGTTGTGCTTCGGTCATCCGATCCCAGACATCCTGCGGCGGAGCCATGGGGTTGTCCGGATCGACGACGAAGCTGTCGGGGCGCGTGCCGCTCATGCTCCGAGTATAGCGCGATCACCCCGGCTGGCTCGCCCTGTCCTTGAACCGCTCCCAGTCGATCTCGTAGCGCTCGTCAGCCGCGGTCGCCCACACTTCCCTCCGGTAGTCCGAGCTCTCGAAGTACGCTTTCAACGCGTCGCCCATGGGGAAGACCTGCTCCTTGCCTTCCCACCGCACGGCCTCACCGGTCTTCCCGTCCATCAAGCAACCGAGCTGCAAGGACCACGACGCGTCCGCCAGCGTCACGTTGTCGGTGTCCCGAAGAATGGCGGCGAGCCGTCCCTCCATGCGCGGATCCAGGAAGCGGAACTTGTGATGGTAGTAGCGAGCGTTGTGCAGCGTCATGGGGCGGTTGACCAATGCTTCCTTGCCCAATCGCTCAGCGATGAGAAGAAACAGCTCGAGCATCTCTCGCGCCAAGCCCAACCCAGGGTAGGCCTGGTCCGGCATCGGCGGCTTGCGAGCGCTGAACTCCCCCCGCGGGTTCTGCATGCACAACCAGAGCACGACGAGCACGGGAAACCGCTGCACCTTCTCGTCCAAGGCCGTGTTCGGAAGCTCGATCGTCCCCGGGCGGAGCGATGCTTCGATCAGAAGGTGATCTCGGTCGTCCGAGTCGCCGAAGTGAATCCGAAACACGTGCTCAAAGGGATCCGACAGATCGAACGAGGGGTGCAGGTCTTCATAGCCCCGGTCTCGAAGCGCCTGCAGGATGCCGTACTCCTCCAGCGCGCGCACGAACCCCGCCCGCGTGTAGAACCCCAGAAAGAGCTCCGAGTTGGGCGACCTCACCATGTCCTCGATGTCGCCCATGGAATCGGGCTCGTCCTCGGCGCGCAGCGTGGCCACCGACAGCGACGCGTAAACCTTGCGGAAGGCGCGATCGATCTCCCGCAGGCTCAGGTCCGCGCGTAGCGTCACCACCGGGCAGCTCGCCTGCCGCACGACCCGGGCAGCCGTCGATCCCACCGACAACACGCTCAACCCGCCGATGCCCTCGCTTCCCATCACGATCAGATCCGCGGATCCCTTGATGCTCTCCCGCAACACCTCAGAAGAAGCGTCTCCTTGACGCCGCAGCAACCGTGGGGTCACGCCGCCCATGGCCTCGACTTGGAGCCGCACCTGCTCCAACTTTTCCTCGATGTCCTCCCCATCCGGCTCGTCGACGCCCACGTGCAGCACGGTCAGCTCTGCGCCCGTGTGCCCGGCCATCCGAGCGGCCACGAGCGTGGCGTTGTGCGAGGCCTCGGAGAAGTCCGTGGGGTGAAGGATCTTCGCTGGGGGGAAGGTCCTGTCGCGACGAACATCGTCCGCGGCCTCGTCGTTGTCTCCGAACAGCTGGATCCCTTCCCACATGCGCAGGAGCATCGAGCCGAATCCGGGCGGCTTGATCGACGCGACCGGACAGCGGGCTCCACGCAGGACCTGATACGCCGTACCTCCCATGAATCGGGCCTGGACGCCGGTGTTGCCGTGCGTCGCGAGCACCAAGAAGTCGGCGGGAAGCTCCCGCGCCACCCGGATGATTTCCGCGCCCGCACCACCCGTGGCCACCACGCGCTCATGGGCTACCCCTTCGGGGCATACGGAAGCGACCCACCCCACGAATGCGGTATCGATGTCCGCCACAGTTGGCAGAGGCTCGGGCGTGGCCCGATGGCCGGGCCAGCCGAAGCGCCAAATGGCGGGGGCCTCGTCAATGACGTGCAGCAGAACCAGTCGCGCGTCATACGACGCTGCCATGGCCTGGGCGAACCGAAGCGCCGGCACGGAGGCGTCGGACAGATCGACGGGAAGCAGGATGATGCCGTTTTGGCGCATGTCGAGTTGTTTGGCCCGAGTCGCTCGCACGCGAGCGAAATGGCGTCAGTCGGGCTCGAGCGTCCAGGAGCGCGCTTCGTCGTCCAGGTGATGCCAGTGGCACTGACGTCGGAGGCAAACGAAGATCCGCGCGTTGCCGTCGGACGTTCGGACAGCGAACATGGCGGAGGGCGCACCGCACAGATTGCAGCGACGTTCCGGATCCGTGAGGCTCTCCTCGCAGTGCGGGCACATCATGTCTTGCACGACCGTACCCCTGGGCAGGTCGATATCGCTCGCGCTACGAAAGTCGTTGAGCTTGGGGCTGAGCTCCAGTTTGGCCCTTTGCCCATCCGGTCCCGTGATCATGACGATGAGATTGTCCCCCTCGACCAAGTCGTGTTCGCAACGAGGGCAAAAGCAGTCCAACTTGGTACCCGACTGGATGAGCTCCTTGGGGCGATCCGGGTGATGGAATCCGACCGCTTCGAGAATCATACGGCTCCGAGCGGCCTGGCTGATGTCGTGCCAGTGGCACCCCTTGCGCATGCAGATATAGAAGTCGACATCCTCTCCGTCGACTTCCACGAGGAACTTCGCCGTGCGCGATTGGCAGATCTCACAGCGCACGCCCAGATCGCTCAAGGTCTGCTTGCATTGCGAACAGCGCAGATCCGCGACTTCCCTGCCTTCCGCCAAGTCAATCGTGCTCGAACAATCGAACACGTTGAGCAAGGGGCTCAAGTGCAGGTGGCCGCTTTGTTCGTCATCCGTCTCGACCTCGAAGACAACATGGGCCCCTTCCACGAGCGAGGCGTGACAATGGGGGCAGGAGCACGTCATCGACGTGCCCGTCTTGAGGAGTTTCTGTTCCTTCGACACGGCAGGCTCTCGATTCATGTAAGGCGCGTTCCTTCTCCCCTTGGTGCCGCTAGGTATGTTGGCAAGCAGGGAGAGCGGGCGCAAGCGTTCGTTGCACGGTCGAATCGTGACTCAATGTATGCATGTTCATTGAATCGAGAGAATTCTTGTAGGAACGATGATTCGCGACGCGCGACATCCGCCCCGGTCATCTCACGAGGCGATATCCGGCGGGGACGCGCGGACTACCGCAGCGCGAGAGAAACCACCGAGGACACAGAAAGCACAGGAGGATGTCGAGGAGGAAACCAGCTACTTCTGCGATCTCTGTGTCTTCTGTGGTCGTCTGCTCCTCGCCCTTGTGCCGTCACGCGGTCGAGGTCCAGGAGCGTGCGGCGAAAAAAGGTGCCGGGCAGATGTCCGGCGGTAATCCGCACGGAGCACAACCTTGCGCGACCGACGCCGACGCACAATACCCGAGCCCGCGGTTTGCACGAACGCAAGTCGCCGCCATGCGATAAGGTCCGGTCGTTCAATCCCCATGTCCTCCGCGATCAGCTCCAATGTGTTCGACGAATCCCGGGACGGGATTTCGGACGCTGAGTTTCAGTCCTTGATCGAAGGGTTGCAGGCCGAGGGAGCGACCTGGTTCACCGAACGCCAGCTCTATGCCCGCGCCTGTGCCGAGGAAGCGATCCCCTCGCGTGTGCTGGGCGTGCTCTGGTTGTCGGCTGGACTGTTGAGCGCATTGGGCTTCGTCGTCGCCTTCTTGAGCCCGTTCCTGGGCGTTCCGGCGCTCGCGTTCGTGGGCGGCGCCGCCGTGATGAGCTCGATGGCGATCTTCATGGTGGCCTGGCTCATGCCCATGCCGGTTCCTCGCGAAGCGACCGTGCGTTGTTGGCTGGACACCTGGGCCAAGGCGGGTCGTTCCCTGCCAACCCTGCTGCAAGAGCCCTCTCTGGACGACACAGAGATTCCATCGACGAGCACACGCGACGGTGATCGACTCGAGCGGATTCTGATCGTCGAGCACGACCTGATGGTCGACCTGTTGGTGCGCAATGGGCTGCACCGTGACCTCGACGCCATCGTCGTGTCGGAACACGGGTACCCCGCGAGCTCGCGCGCCGCCGCGAAGGAGGCGTTGCGGTTTCGACCGGGCCTGCCGGTGTTGCTCCTGCATGACGCCACCGACGAGGGAGATGCCATGCACCGCCGCGTTCAATTTGGCGACCTTCTCCCGCTGCGCGATCGATTCTTGACGGACCTCGGATTGGCGCCTCACGAGGTTGCGAGCCTTCGTGAGCTGGATCCGGTATCGCCCCGGGGGAGGCGCAACCAGGTGCCGTTGGAGATGCTTCCTTGGAAAACGCTGGCGGACGCGTTGCCCGATGCGGTGCGAACGCGAACATCGCTCGCCCACGCGATCGACTTGCGCAGGCCCAAGAGACGATCCGCTCGAGGCGGTTGGACAGCGTAGAAGTGGCGATGCTACTCTTTCGCACAGGGTAGCTCACGCATGACGGAAGAACGAACATCGGTCGTTCCGGGAGGGCTCATCGGAGGGCGTTTTCGGCTCGAACAACCCCTCGGACGCGGCGCGATGGGCAGCGTGTGGACGGCTTGGCACACCACGCTGAATGTTCGGGTCGCCATCAAGTTCATCGGGACCGAGCTCGCGGCCCGTGAAGACCTCCGCTCCCGTTTCGAACAGGAAGCCCAGGCGGCCGCACGGATCGACAGTCCCCACGTCGTGCGCGTCATCGATCATGGTGTTGACGAAACCGGTCGTCCCTACATCGCCATGGAGATGCTCCGGGGCCAATCCCTCGCAGACCGCCTGAAGCAAGAACCTGTGTTGTCGGTCGCCCTGCTCGCGCGCATCATCACGCACACAGCCAAGGGCCTCGCCAAGGCCCACAAGCTCGGCATCATCCATCGCGACATCAAACCCGAGAACCTCTTCCTCTCGGAGGACGACGAAGAGGGCGTCGTCGTCAAGGTGCTGGACTTCGGCATCGCCAAAGCGACGACGTTCGGCGGAAAGGCCCATCAGACCGGCACGGGTCACCTGATGGGAACACCGCACTACATGAGCCCGGAACAGGCCCTTGGTAACAAACAGATCGACCACCGGTCCGACCTCTACTCCCTCGGTGTCGTCGCCTATCGCTGTTTGACCGGAGCCGTGCCGTTCGAGTCCGGAGGTCTCGGCGCCCTGATCGTTGCGATCACCACGCAACCCCATGCGCCTCTTTCCTCGCGCCGTCCCGACCTGGGAACAATCTTGGATCCCTGGTTTGCCGGAGCCCTGTCAAAGGATCCCGACCAGCGCTTTCAGAACGCTCGAGATCTCGCGAGAGCGTTCGTAGAAGCGGCGCGCGCGCTCGACCCGAACGCGGTTGCGTCGGGAGCGGCAGGTGGCATCACCATGGGATCCTGGAACGACGCCACGGGCGTCCGCGCTGGCGACTTCAGACCTGCGATGCACTCCGCACCCGCAGCCTCGGCCATGCCGGCCCAGCCCATGACGCCCGTACCCGCTCAGCCCATGGCCGCTCAGCCCATGGCCGCTCAGCCCATGACGCCCGTACCCGCTCAGCCCATGGCCGCTCAGCCTATGCGCACCGGACGTCCAAGTTCGACGCGGCGGACGGGTCCTGAATGCTCCGTACGACAAACCCGTGATCCTGCTCGACGCCGATGAGGTTCGGGTGGCGGGCCGTCGGCTCCGTGTTCACATCCACGGTGAGACCACGGAAGTCGTGGCTCCCAGCTTCCTCGCCCGCGCAATGTCCGGGACCCGATCAGCCGCCGCGATGATGGCGTTGGGTGCCACGGTGCTGGCGTGCGACAGCCCCAGCTTCGATGGGCGCCCAACCGCTACGCTGGAACCGACAACGAACGCGGATCCGATTGCAAGCGCCACCGTAGAAGCCGATTCGGCCTCCGCACCATCTCCCACGAGATCTGCCCCCGCTGCCTCGAGCGCCCCCGCCGCATCTTCGAGCGCGGCTCCGGCTGCATCCTCGAGCGCACCGGCGCCCCCACCTCCCAAAGCGACGCACAAGCGCCCTCCCAGGAAGCCACCCATCGAGGTGAGGGACATGCCTCCCTACGTCGAGTAGCACGAGCGACAAATTGCGCCGTCGATCCCGGTGTGGTAACCGCGGCCCATGCGGAGGGTCGACTTGTTTGCGTTTTTGCCTCGCAGACGCATCGCACGAGCAACGCTTTGCACGGCCGTTCTGGCATTCGGATGCCAGCCCTGTCCCCATCCCCGCCCATGCCCCAAGGCTCCGCCCACAGTTGCCCTCGATGCTCCGGTCGCGGCACCGTCCATCGCCGCGCCCGCGCCGTCGCTGACCATCACGGTCTTTCCCAAACCCGCCGAAGCAGCGCTGCATATGAGCGTCGTCGCCACGGGAGCCGCGCGCGATCTTTCGCAGTGGTGTTTGCACGACCCGCAGACTGCGTGGACCATGGAGGAGGCCGTCTCCGGCGTGTCACCCCTCGAGCCGCGCGCCCCCGAGCAGAACGTCGTCACGTTCCCCGTCCCGGAAGACGGAACGCTGCGCGTGTCCTACCGGGCGGCTGAACGCACGACGCCGGTGGGGGCCGCGCCCTCGATCGAAGTGATGCCGGACATCTTCCAAGCCATCGGCGCAGCGTTCCTGCTGCTCCCTTGTTCCTTCGACGATCGCGTCGTTCCCGTGGAGATCCGCTTCGACCTGTCGGACGTGACCCCCCACGGTGCCAAGGGTGGAGCGACGAGCTACGGGATCGGCGACGTTCAACGCGTGCGAACGACGGGGCGGGAGTTGCGGACGTCGATCTTCGCGGCAGGCGCGATCGGGACGGCTCGATTCGAAGCGGAAGAGGGGCACGATGATGCGGCCTGGTTCGGCTACACCGTTTTTGATCCGAGACCGATCGCGGCGGACATTGCCGCACTTCGCACCGCGATTGCCAAGTCGCTAGGGCCCCCATCGCACGTGTCCGAGTCGCTTCTGATCGTGGCGGACGCGCGACACGTCGGGGCCTATCGCGTGCATCGTCAGGGGCGAGGCGTGTCGCTGCATCTCGGGACGGCCCAGCCGTGGTCGGGCGACCTGCGAATCGCGGTCGCCGCAGCGGTTCTTCACGGATGGATCGGAACGCAACTGTGGATCGGCCCAACGGAGTCGGAACGACAGGTTGAAGGGCATTGGTTTAGCGAAGGCGTGACGCGACATCTCGCACGCGACCTGCTGTTCCGTTTCGGGTGGCTTACCCCCATGGAAGCGCTCGCAGAAGCGCATGGCCTGGTTGGAACGGCCACGACCTCACCGCTTCGATCCTTCGACAACGAGACCCTCGCAAGACGGCGGGATGATCCGGAGGTTGCGCGGCTGCTCGTCGCCCGCGGTGCGCTGTACGCCGCGCGATTCGACGCCCTGCTGCGGGAACGCACCGACGGAAAGCGCGGCCTGATTGATGTGGTGCGCGATCTCATTGAAAAGGCTCGCGGGTCGAAGGGCGTGTTGCCTCTCGAATCGTGGAACGACGCGGTGCGCGCCGAGCTCGGAGCTGGGGAGCCGGAGAACTTCCGACGTAGCGTGGGAAAGGGAGAGCCCGTCGAGTTGCCTGGGGATGTGCTAGGTCCATGCTTCACACCGGTTCGTCGCGTCTACACGCGCTACGATCTGGGGTTCGACCGGAATGCGAGCTGGAGCGAGACTCCGCACCGCGCCCGCGGCGTGCGGGTGCACGGACCCGCGCACAAGGCTGGCTTACGAGAGGCCGACGTCATCGTGGCCTCCGAGATCGCACCAGGGCAGACCGACACCCCAGTGGAGCTCACGGTGGAGCGAGACGGTGAGCGGAAGCAGATTCGGTACGTCCCGCGCGGAGCATCGATTCCGGGCGTCGGCTGGAGGCGGAATCGGGTGTCCGATGCCGCTTGTGTTGGAAAGTAACGGCGACCTCATTCCCTTGCAACTCGCCGACGCGATAGCTAGGGTGCGGGGTCTGTAGCTCTGCAATTTTTGTACGATTGAGCGGGCGGAAGCGAATGACGGATCTGGCGGACGGAGCTTTCGACATACAGGACCGCTCCGGATCGGTCCTGGCCGGCAAGTACCGTCTCGAGAAGTTGCTCGGTGAAGGCGGAATGGCCTCCGTCTACCGCGCGACGCACCGCAATGGCAGCCGGGTCGCGATCAAGATCCTCCATCGCGTCCTGTCTGTGGACAAGGACATCCGCGAACGATTCCTGTACGAGGGCTACGCTGCCAATGCCTCCGGACACAAGGGGGCTGTGCATGTCATCGACGATGCCGTCGCCGATGACGGTTCCGTCTTCCTCGTCATGGAGTACCTGGACGGCGTTTGTGTGAACGACTTGTGGGAACGTCGGGATCTTCAACTTTCCCCGCAGGTCTCGTTGTCAATCGTTCATGGCTTGCTTGATATCTTGGTAACGGCGCACGGCAACCGTGTAATACACCGCGATATTAAACCAGAGAATATCTTCATAACGCGCGACGGTGACATCAAGTTGCTCGACTTCGGAATTGCGAGGTTGCCCCAGTCGATGCGCAGCTCGACGCCGACGGAGACGGGGGCGCGTCTGGGAACGCCCGCGTTCATGCCGCCGGAGCAGGCGCGCGGCAATGTGCGGGATATCGATGTACGGAGCGACCTGTACGGGGTGGGAGCGGTCCTGTTTACGTTGATGTCTGGTCAGTATATCTATGATTGCTCGAACCCGAGCGAGTACTTGATAAAGGCTGCGACGGAACCTGCGCGTTCGCTTTCCTCCCTGCTCCCGGACATCCCGGCATCGGTGGGGTTCTTGGTGGACAAGGCGTTGGCGTTCAACAAGGAAGAGCGCTGGGAGTCGGCAGCGGTGATGTTCGAGGCCGTCCTCGCGGCGTGCGAAGAGCACTACGGGGGAGTTCTGACGCAGGCTCAGCTCGCCGATCTCGGTCAACCGGCAGCAGCCGACATCCTCGATCCGGCTGGTCCGAGCGCTTGGATTCCGCAATCGGCGTCCCCACAGAATGCGGATCAGCGCGGCCTGGGCCCCACGCTGGCAGCTTCCGGCGCCGCGCTGCTGACAACGGATTCGGATGTTGCCTCCGTCCGCACCGCGAGTTTCGCAAAGAAACCGAGCCCCAGTCGCCATCTTTGGCTCTTGGGCTTCGCGGCAATCGTCGTGCTGGCCTTCTCGGGCGCCTTGGTACTCGGGGCCCGCTCCGTCGCCGATCCCAGCACCATCGGCCCGGCCGCGGACGTGTCCACCGCCGCGCTCGATATCCCTTCGGCGACGGCGCCGGTTCTGCCGCCCGAGCCGCTGCCCACCGCACCTGCGGCGAGCTCGGCAGCGCCTGACCTCGAGCCATCGACGTCGGCTTCCGCACCGAGCACCCCGCCACCAAGCCCGTCGACGCGAAAGACGAGCAATCCGACGCGCCCCCCAGTGCCAGTGCCAACGCCCACCAAACCCGCCCCCACCGGTGCGCCGGACCCCAAGGGCTACGATCCGTACCTCTATCAGTAGGTCTATTGCGTGGAACCCATCGAGATCGGAACGCGTACGTCGCCCAACACAGCTCGGAAATCACTGACTCGAACGGTTCTGCCCGGATGTCTCGCCGGACTTCTCACCCTGCTGGTTGCAGGTGGCGCGTTGGCGCAATCCCGAGACCCCGTGGCTGCGACGGAGTTGTTCATGAAGGGCCGTGCGGCCGTGCAACAGGGCGACTACAAGACTGCGTGTCCGCTGTTCGCGGAGAGCAGCCGCCTGGACATCAAGGTCGGGACGCTGCTCAATCTCGCGGACTGCGAAGAGCACGTCGGTCAGTTGGCGGAGGCGCTGCAACACTGGCAACAGGCCGTGCAGCTCGGAAAGGCGACCCAAGATCGACGGACCACGGAGGCACGTTCGCGCATCGCGGCGCTCGAGGGCCGTGTGCCGCGATTGACCGTGCGCCTCTCCTCGAACACCCCAACGTCAGCGATCGTCACGCGGGATGGTGTCGCGTTGGGGGGGCCTACCCTCGGCGTGCCACTGCCATTGAACCCGGGCGAACACGTCGTGGAAGTCCAAGCGAGCGGTCACGAACCCAAGAAGTTCAACATCACGCTGGCGGAGGGCGAGTCGAAACAGCTCGAGGTCTCGGTCGGTCCCGCGTTGCCGACCCCGGCGCCCGAGCCGGTGATCCCGACGTCCCCCTCGCAACCTGGACCCGCGCCGGAAACGGACAACACGCTGGCGTATGTGTTCGGTGGGATCGGCGTCGCGGGCGTGGTCGTGGGCTCGATCACCGGTGCGATGCTCATCAACAAGAACCGCACGATCGATGCGCAGTGCAACGAGAACAACCAATGCTCGGACAAGGGGCTCGCGGCGGTGGACGACGCGAAGGGTCTGGTGCCGATAAGCAACGTGGCGTGGATCGTCGGCGTGGTCGGCCTCGGAGCCGGCACGTATCTGCTGGTGACGTCAGGGCCATCGACGCCGGAGGAGTCGCAGCAAGCGATTACGCGGCCTCGGGGCATCGGAATCCAACTCTCGGGAGAGCTCTGATGAACGCCGCAAAGGGCTTTCGCTCCGCCGCACCGGTCCTCCTGCTGCTCGTGGGCGCTGGCGTGGGCTGCTCGTTGATGCTCGACACCGAGTACGACAAGTACGGACCGCTGAAGGGGGCTGGGGGAACTGCCGGAGCAACGGGGGGGACCGGTGGCACGAGCACGGAGGGGGGCACACCCGACGTGAACCCGGGTGGCGCCGGAGGTGTAGGGGGAGTTGGCGGCCAAGGCGGCGAAGCCGGCGACTCGGGCCCCCCTGACGCGGACGCCCAGGTCACGCCCCCGCACGATCCGCCGCCGCCGGGAGAAGTCTGCCCCTTCTGGTCCCCTCCCTCGTGCGCGGATGGCTTGATATGCGCGGGCACGGATTGCTGCGAAAGCCGTAGCGTTCCGGGGGGAAGCTTTCCCATGGGGGAGAACGACGCCTTCAACGGGAAAGAGCACGAGGCTGTCGTATCTCCCAGATGTGTCGACACGTTCGAAGTGACGGTCGGTCGTTTTCGAAAGTTCGTCGAGTCTTATACTTTGCCAGAGAGCGGTGCAGGGGCGCACCCGAACGTTCCAACCAGTGGGTGGAACCCCATTTGGAACCCGTTGGTTCCGCAAGACGAGGCTCAGATACGCGCCAGTCTCAACTGTGGCAAGACCTGGCAAACGTGGACCGATTCGCCCGAAGGGGCAGAGGACATGCCCATCAATTGCGTCTCCTGGTACAACGCTTTTGCCTTCTGCGTTTGGGACGGCGCGAGGTTGCTCTCCGAGGCGGAGTGGGAACACGCCTCGGCGGCGGGCGCAGAAAACCGACTGTACCCATGGGGTTTTACCACGCCCGACGACACCCTGGCGACGTATTGCCACAGCACGTCTGGGCTCACTTGCACGGACAGCACAGTGCGTCCGAGGGCGGTTGGGTCGACGCCTCTCGGCGCCAGCCTCTGGGGACAGCAGGACATTGCTGGAAACGTTTGGGAGTGGAATCTCGATTGGTACTCGCAGGACTTTTACAACAACTTCTGCAGCGATTGCGTGAACGTGATTGAGCCCGGAGATTCTTGTTTCTTCGCCATGTGGAAGAACGCCCGAACGGCGAGAGGCGGCTCTTTCAACTACGGAACCAACGAGTTGCGTGCCTTCGCCAGGGGCTGCAACATCCCGTCGTACCGCGACAGCGACGTAGGGTTCCGCTGCGTCCGCGATCTGTAACTGCATCCACACCGGCCATCGTCCCCATGCCAACTTCCGCTCTGCCGACCTTGCCCTCCGCTCGACGGTGGCAGGTGCAGATTCTCATTTCCACGTGGACGGCCTACGCGGGATACTACTTCTGTCGTAAGGCGTTTTACGCCGTCAAGGTCCGCGGCGGCATCGGCGATGCCCTGGATCTGTCGAGCATCGAATTGGCCCACATCGGAACGGCCTACTTGGTGGCTTATTCGATCGGCCAGTTCTCTTCGGCGTTCGTGGGGCGTCGGCTCGGCCCCAAGTTGCTCCTGCTCGTGGGCATGGCGCTTTCGCTTCTCTGCAATGTCGGGTTCGGAACGAGCAACGGCTTCTGGACCGTGTTTCTGTTCATGGCCATCAACGGGTTGGCGCAGGGGACGGGCTGGCCCGGGTGCATTGGCTCTCTCGGTCACTGGTTCGCACGCAAACAGCGGGGTAGCATTCTCGGCCTCTGGTCGACCTGCTATCAGGTTGGCAGCGTGGCAGCCACGGCCCTCGCAGCCTTTCTACTCGGCGTTGCTGGATGGCGCTGGTCCTTCTTCGGCGCATCGATCGTCTTGCTGGGAGCCTGGACCATCGTCCTGTTCCTGCACCCCAATACCCCTGAATCGAAGGGACTGCCTTCCCTGGGGGAGGAGCCCACGAACGGCGATACCCAAGCCGTGCCACCCAAGGCGGGCCTCGGATGGAATCGCAACGTGGTTATCGCCATCCTGATGATGGGCGGTATCTACTTCTGCATAAAGTTCCTCCGCTACGCACTCTGGTCCTGGACGCCCTTCTTCCTGAGCCAGAGCCTCGGTGTCGACAAGTCCAATGCCGGGTACCTGTCCACGGTCTTCGACATCTGCGGATTCGCTGGCGTCATCCTCGCCGGCGTCTTGTCCGATCGCTGGCTCAAAGGGCGTCGCTCCGCCCTGTCGCTGATCATGCTGCTCGGCATGACCGTCTCCTTCGGCGGCATGTTCTGGCTCGGCGCCACGAACCTCACCGCGTTCGCCGTTGCCCTCGGCTTCTGCGGTTTCATGCTCTACGGCCCGGACTCGCTGCTCTCCGGGGTCGGCGCCATCGATGTTGGAAGCGCACGCGGTGGGCTGGTGGCCGCGGGGCTCATCAACGGGATGGGGTCGATCGGTCCCATCTTCCAGGAGCAACTGATTGGTTGGATGTCGGCCAAGTTTGGCAACGATCTGTCGCCCGTACTCTTGATGTTCGTGGGCGTAGCGTGTGCCGGAACGATCCTGATGACCGTGTTGCACTTGCGAGCAAGGCAAGGAAAGGCAGCCGTCTGATTCGGTACGTGCTCATTTCACGGCAACATCGATCGACATCGGCTTTCCACCTCTCACCACCGAGAGAGTCAGGTGCTCTGCCGTCCGCAGCTTCGCATACGCCTGCAACGCCGATTCCGGGTTCGCAATGTTGAATCCGTTGATGGTTTGAAGCTCGTCGCCACTGCGCAATCCGAGCGTATGCAACAGGCTGCCGTCGCGAACCCCTCGCAGCCCCACCGCGACAGGCTTGCCATTCTCCGTCTTGGGGACGATCTGCACGCCCCGCAACAGCGCGCCCTGTTGCTCAATGATCCCGTCGACGACTGAACGGTCCACTTCGAACTCGTTTTCGCCGCGCTTGCGAATCGAAGACGCCAGCTCCGCAGGCAGCGGACTCGGACTCGGCTTCGCGGACGGTCGGCTGCGGGGCGGAGGCGGCGTGGATTCCGTAGAGCCGTCGGAGGGCGCGTCCGGGAGGGTCCGGGTGAGCTGACACCATCCCGACCGGCTTTGTAGCCAAACCCGCTTGAAGCCAATGTGCCCGACCTTGGCGCCCGCAAAGGGGTCGCCAACCCGCACCAACTTCTGCCAGCCCCCCTCCTGGGCTCCAGGGACGCTGAGCACCGCCAGCGAATCTCGCCCGGCCGTCGCCACGATGGCAATCACCCGAGAGGACACCTGACAATGTGGCAATAGTGTCGCGTCGATGCGCCCCCCTTCCTTCTGCGCCGCCGCTGCCTTGCTCGCAGGCTCCACAGCCGCCGCAGGAAGCTCGATCGCCATCGCGGAGCCGAGGGTCGCGAGGGCCAGGACGAGGCATCGCAGGTTTTGGATGGTGTGCATGTCGGGATGAATCAGCAATCGGCGTGCCAGGCGTCCGCGCCACGAATCCGCTGTAGGCCGCGGCCAATCGAGTACCGC
>Ga0180009_10003625_pt1 | contig 17470 bp, 12 predicted proteins | sample OS_PC_MetaG_FD_123537 | JGI IMG/M metagenome (GOLD analysis project Ga0180009, IMG submission 123537) | Groundwater microbial communities from the Aspo Hard Rock Laboratory (HRL) deep subsurface site, Sweden - OS_PC_MetaG | ecosystem: Environmental > Aquatic > Deep subsurface > Groundwater... | reverse complement strand
GTCTCTATTACCAGGTTTCCAAGGCGCGGACCGGGCGGAATATAGATTTCAAGATCCTTTGTCCTCTTTTCACCTTCCTGACCAAGAAGCGCCTCATAAGAACTGATGCGTGCCTTCGATTTTGCATGGCGCCCTTTCGGGGACATTCTTATCCATTCGAGTTCTCTCTGCAGTGTTTTCCTGCGTTCGCTTACGGTTTTTTCTTCCTGCTGAAGCTTCGCCTGCTTCTGCTCCAGCCATGATGAATAGTTTCCCTTCCATGGAATCCCCTGCCCGCGGTCCAGCTCAAGAATCCATCCGGCAACATTGTCCAGGAAATACCGGTCATGCGTTACGGCAATTATTGTCCCTGCATATTGCTGCAGATGGTGTTCAAGCCATGCCACTGACTCTGCATCTAGATGGTTTGTGGGTTCGTCAAGAAGCAGAATATCCGGTTTCTGAAGAAGCAGCCTGCAAAGAGCCACGCGCCGTTTTTCACCTCCCGACAAGATCTTTACAGGAGTGCTTCCCGGAGGACAGCGAAGCGCATCCATGGCCATTTCAAGGCGTGAATCAAGATCCCATGCGTCAAGAAGATCGAGTTTTTCCTGCACCTCGCCCTGGCGCTTAATAAGCTTATCCATCTCATCATCAGACATGGGTTCCGCAAATTTTTCGTTTATCTGGTTGTATTCATTGACAAGGTTAACGGTTTCACACACACCCTCTTCTGCAATTTCACGCACAGTCTTGCTTTCATCAAGTTTAGGCTCCTGCTCCAGAAAGCCTATGGTATGCCCGGGAGTCAGGATCGTCTGCCCGACAAATTCCTTGTCAACTCCCGCCAGAATCCTTAAAAGAGAACTCTTACCGGAACCGTTTAAACCAAGAACTCCGATTTTTGCGCCATAGAAATAAGACAGATATATGTCTTTTAAAACGGGCTTTTTGTCATAAAACTTGTTCACCCCGATCATTGAATATATAATTTTGTTTGGTTCAGTGCTCATTTTGTAATCCATTTCTCCTTAATGATAAAATTTTGGTTCTTCTCCCACTCTCAAACTCCCCAAGGCAGACAACAGAAAATGCGCTCGCTTTTACGATCAAGGAGAAACAATGACCGAACCTTTTTTCAGCCTTACCTGTTCTTTTGAATCTTCCGGCGCATCTTTCTTTTTCAGTTCCCCGGCATTTTTCACATCTTGATCTTGCCTACATTGAACAATCGAGTTGGCATAATACGATAAAACATCGATCATGCCGGCGTCCGCCCTGATTAATCCGTCCGACTCGATAAACATTTTCCGGATTCTAAGCATGTTTATTGCAATTTCAATAACGCTTTCACGGTTTTTATCAGGGACATTGACCGTAACGCCTTTTGATTTCAATTCTTCCATTATATTATATATCTGGGCTTTCAAATCAAATTCGGATATCCATCTGTTCCGGTTCTCCAAAAGAACCGTCGATACCAGGGGAACAGGCAAAACAGGGATAATTGTTTTAATGGAATCGAGCAATTTGTATGAAAGTTTTTCAACTTCCGGGAAACGGGCTTCGCGGTTCATCGATTTGAAATTAATGCCGTTTTCCCTGCAATATTTTCGCGCTGATATATGCGGACCAAAATTGACGCATGCAAATCCGAAACGATGCCATTTGTTTTGAATCATCAGCAACAGGTTGTGCAAAATAAAGCCGGTTGTTGTTTTAAAAACAAACCATCCGCTTCTCTTTTCTGCTTTAGGATCGAGGTCCCGGAGAAGGCTGCGGTCTTCAATTGTCCTGTCATAATTTATCCCGACAGGTATGAAGACAACATCCCGGTCATCATCAGGTTGAAAACCCCGCAACATATAATCAAGGAGGCCTAGTTTGGGCGGCCTTAAGCAGCCGTTACGGGTCAAACCACCTTCAATGAAAACAGCCTGGCAGACACCCTCTTTAGTCGCCATATGAATGTATCTTTCCAAAACAAGCCTGTATAACCTGTTGCCCGAATTTCTGCGCACAAAAAACGCTCCCATGTATTTAATAAGCATATGCAGCGGCCAGATTCTGGCCCATTCTCCAACCGCATAAGATAGGGTGGTGCGCTCCGCGGCGAGAAATGCCACAATAATATAATCCATATTGCTGCGATGGTTCATGACAAAGACCACTGTGGAATTGGGGTCAACCTGTGACAGGTTTTCATTATCTACAAGACCGACTCTCACCTGGTAAAGGAGGCGCGCAACCTTCTTTGCGATCCAGTAACCGATCCTGAAATAGAGATAAGCATTAAAAGAAGGGACTATCTCCTTTGCATAGGTAACAACTTTAGCCTGTGCAATTTCGCGGGGAATGTTCCGCTCCTGGGCATGCAGCTGTATTGCTTCGATAACCTTTGGATCATAGACAAGCCGGTCAATCAAAACCTGCCGCTTTGTCAGCTGAAAAGGCCTGATCTCTATATCCAGCCGGGTTCCGATTTCATCTATGACCCGGTTTATTTTACGCCGGATAAACCAGCGGGTGCTGGGAATCAGTATTCTGTCAAGGAGAGCAATGCCCGCTACAAAGATCAGAAAAAAAAACAACCATAATGGTACGGCTATATGTCCGTTCATATATTACCTCACATGTTTTATGCTCCCGATCTCTCAACACTCCAGCCGGACATTTTCCGGCATAAGTCTTCCAACGAACTTATTAATTTTGGTGAACTTGTTGGAAATCATATGCGAACAGATTTGAGCTTTTTGACTTTCCCCATTCCGCCTTTTCCTAAAAGACCGCATATCCTGTATTTACCAATACGATTCATTTAATTCCTTATGGAAATAATCTGCTTTACATAAGTCTTGTCGCATTTATTGAAGGCAGCCCGGCCTTTAAGATTTTATTTGCAACCGACTCTATATCGTAAGAGATATGTTTTAATTCGATGGAGTCATTTGCCGTATCCCATATTACATACTTTGCCCGGTTATTTCCGTCTCTTGGCTGCCCCACGCTTCCGGCATTTATTATGTAACGCTTGTCTTTGCCAAGACTTGTTACTCCTTTCTTAAGCAGGGAGCGGACAACAAAATCGCCGTCAAATTCAACTATCTCTGGGTTATGGGTATGGCCTGTAAAACAGAGCCTTTCCTTGTATTGACCGAAAATGTTCTTCATTTTTACGTTCGAAATATCAAACATATATATTGTAGGAGAATCAGGAGGACATCCGTGAACAAAACGGGAGTCATGAGAAACTAAAAAATGCTCAAGGCCGGTTACGAAAGATAGAGATTCTTCAGAAAGCATTTCAATAGTCATCTGTAATGATTTGCATGCAATGGGATTCAGGTGATCCATGTAATCACATTCGGCTACACCCAGTTCATGGTTTCCCATTACAGTCGGTATATTCCGCTCACGAATTAAGCGGATAGCCTCATTCGGTTCAGGGCCGTAACCTATGACATCCCCGAGGCAGACCATCGCATCAACAAAGGAACTGTCGGCATCCTTCAGAACCATGGTAAATGACTCCATGTTGCTGTGTATGTCTGAAATAACGGCGATTCTCATATGAATACAATCGTAGGCGCCCGAGCCACTTATCACGCTACGGAGTGAGACCGGCGCCACTTGTCAAGGTACATGTTTATCTCTGCATCCCATTTCTCTTCATCCCACGGCATTACGGGAGCGCACAGTTTTTTTATCCGCCCGATATGCTCTTTTCCGCCATCCTGAGTAATCAGGCCGATGCGGACTCTTCTTAAGAGCAGGTCATCGAGATGTCTTACCGCTTCATTTTTTGCCCCATAACGCAATTCAGCCCAGAGAGTATTGGTGCCGGGAATATTTGACAGGTCTTCCGATGAGGAATCATTGATAATCTCTTTTGCGCCTTCACCATAGCGCCCGATAAGACGCCGCAACAGAAGAGGAGAAATCCTCCCATCGGTAAAATGTTCCGGAGTTGATTTAAAAATCTCTTCGTCTTTAACCTGTCGCGCCTGAGGCAGAAACGGTTTTGCCGCTTTCAGGGCATCCGCTGCAAGTTTCCTGAATGTGGTCAGTTTTCCGCCGGTGATTGTCACAAGACCTTTGTTTATCCATACAACATGCTCCCGTGACTCCTTCGAGGGTGCAAGATGTTTTCTGCTTAACACCGGCCTGACTCCGGCATATGATGATAAAGCGTCTTTTAAAGATATTTCAAGAGAGGGGAAAAAAGCGTTAAGGCCTTCCATCAGGTATGAAATCTCTTCTTTGCTGATAACCGGCTCCACGGACAGGTCGTTTGAATGGTCAACATCCGTCGTTCCGTATATCACCACGCCTTCCCACGGGATAATAAAGATGGGTCTTCTGTCTTTGGGGTGAAAAAAAGTAACAGCCTCGGGAAAAGGAAACGCCCATGCCGGAAATACAAGATGACTTCCCCTCAACGGTCGCAGATGGAGGCTCTGGTCGGGAGAGGGATGTATTTTTTCAGCCCATGAGCCTGTCGCATTTATTACAGCGCTGGTTAATATCTGTTTTGTTTTGCCGGTTTCGTTCTCCCTTATGACAACTCCGGCTACATCTCCCCGGACATTCCGGCTTATCTCAATCACACCGGCATAATTTGCGGCGCACCCGCCCAATAAGCGCGCTTCATTAATTACCCGGAGCACAAGCCTCGCGTCATCAACCTGTGCATCCCTGAAATGAAATCCTCCCAAAAGATTTTCCTGTTTTACACAGGGAACACGCATTGAAAATTCATTCTGCCCGTAGAACATGTGATCCCTCTGACGGGACATATTATCATATATCCTCAGACCAACTTCTAAAGAAAGCCTGCCCGGCCTGCGGTTACTGTAAACCGGAGTCATGAAACCAAGAGGCTCGACCAGACCCGGCGCCTCCCTTATGAGCCGCTCACGCTCTCTGACCGAGATATAAGTCAGATAGAGACGACCTTCCTTGAGATAACGCAATCCGCCGTGAACAAGCTTGGAAGAGCGGCTCGAGGTTCCGGAAGCAAAGTCGTTTTGTTCCACAAGAAGTGCCTTCAATCCCATCCGGGAGGCTTCAAGCAGAATACCGGCTCCGGTAATTCCCCCGCCTATAACAACCAGATCCCACTTTTCTTCCAAATCGGATATGTTCATAAAACTGGTCCCTGGTTCCCGGTTTCTGGTCTCTGGTTTTAGGTTACTGATCACTGACCTCTCGCCTCACGCCTTGCTTTATATCAATTTGCCCGGATTCATGCGTTCATCAGGATCGATATGGTTAAACACATTCTTTAAAATACTCATCCCGACAGGGCCTTTTTCGGCGACCATGTATTCCTTATGATCAAAACCAACCCCATGATGATGGCTTATTGTTCCTCCTGCTTCAACCACTGCAAGGCTCGCCGCTTTTTTAAGAATCTGCCACCTTCTTAAGGTATCTTCCGCAGTTTTGGATATCCGGAAAACATATGTTGTGTAAATGCTGGAGCCGGTTGCATAAAGATGAGAAAGATGGGTAAAAACATGAACCTTTTCATTATGCTCCGCGAGGGCGCCTCTTATTCTTTCTTCAATCGATTTTACGGCAGGAATAACCTTTCCCCATATCAGGGCAGTTTCAAACGTATCTACCCCGTAACCTGCTTCCCAGAGGCTGTTGCGCAGATAGGGCATCCGGAACCTGTTTTTCTTCCACGCTTCACCCATTACTTTGCCCACGGGAATGGCTTTGAAAAGCTTCAGAATCGCTTTGACCTCTTTTCTGACTGCCGCAACCAGGCGGTCGCTTCCTATAAAACCGATAAGGCACATGCACGCCTCTTTCTCTCTTGCGCCGCGCAGATTGAGGTAACTGACAAGCAGGCCGGTCTTTTTTTCATGCCCGGCTAATGCAAGACTAGTAAATGTCTCGACCGGATTGCTTAACCTTATCATTGAAAGCGGCAGCCGGCTTACCGCAAGCTCTCTTACGGCTTCCACACCCGATTCCCATGACGGGAAAAAATACCCGTAAACATCATCCCGCTCAGGCAGGGGAGTTATTCTAACAATGGCCTTTGTCAGGACACCCAGCCTTCCTTCAGAACCGAGAACAAGATGCCGCAGATCAGGTCCGGCTGCCGATGCCGGAAAAGGGGGCAGATTCATGACTCCTTGTGGAGTATGAAGTTCGCCGCCTGCAAAAAGATTCTCTATTTTCCCGTAATGAAGGGACTGCTGGCCGCTTGATCTGGTCATAAGCCAGCCGCCCAGAGAAGAATACTCGAAAGACTGCGGAAAATGACCGAGGGTAAAACCTTTTGCCCTCAGCCTTGCCTCGAGTTCCGGGCCGAGCACACCCGCTTCAAAGGTTGCAAGCAGGCTTTCCGGATCAATTTCCGTCAACCTGTTAAGCCTTCTTAAAGAAAGGCTAAGCACAGGCCGCCCGGTATCAGGTATTTTAAGGTGCCCGGTAACGCTTGTCCCACCGCCGTAAGGAATAAGCACTATCCCGTTCTCTCCTGCAAATTCCATCAGATCATCAAGCTCTCCCACCGTCGATGGGAAAGCGACCCCATCCGGGAATTTGTTCAGAGTGTCGCATCTGAGATCTATCCAGTCCGGCATGCTCTGCCCGTGGGCATGGTGAAGCCTTGTTTCCTGATCTACAGACACAAGATCATGTGAAGGCGCATTTGAAGCGGGCACTCGTTCCAGAATCTTTTCAAAAGGGCTGTCTTCTCCGGGAGAGCCTTCTCCGATTAGACCTTTTAGTATTTCAAGCCCCTTTTCGGGAAGTTTGACATTAATCGAAAGATCACCCCATCCGTTCCATCGTCGCATTTACCACACCCCGTCTATATGCGCTCTGCAATGCGGGCATGTGCCGTTTTCAACCGCATTTTTTTTCACATAAAACCCGATTCTTTCGATAAGCATTTTACCGCAGTTGTAACAGAAAGTGCTTTCGCCCTCTTCTCCCGGCACATTTCCCGTATAGACATATTTCAAACCGCATTTCATGCCGGTCTTCCTTGCCGAAACAAGTGTTTCAAGAGGCGTTGAAGGCCGGTCTTCAAGTTTGTATGTGGGATGGAATCTGCTTATATGCCATGGAGTCTCCGGGCCAAGTGAATCAGTAATAAACATGGCGAGTTCTTCAATCTCTTTTTTATCATCGTTTAAGCCCGGAATAAGCAGGGTTGTGACTTCCACAAAAATGCCGGAAGACTTCATATCCACCAATGTTTCCTTGACATTTTCAAGCTTTGCTCCGCACATTTTTCTGTAAAAATCTTTATTATATGCCTTCAGATCCACATTTGCCGCATCAAGAAAGGGCTGTATCATGCCAAGAGCTTCTCTCGACATATAGCCATTTGTTACAAAAATATTCTTTAAACCTTTTTTTTGGGCAAGAATCGCCGTATCCCTTGCGAATTCAAAATAGACTGTCGGTTCAGTATAGGTATAGGAGATACTTTTACAGTTTGCCTTGACAGCCGAAGCAACAACATCTTCGGGCGTACAACTGCCTCCCATTATCAAACCTTTATTATCATCCGGCATCTGGGAAATATCCGCGTTCTGGCAGAAAAGGCATTTGAAATTACACCCGGCAGTTGCAATCGAATAGGAGAGACTTCCGGGCAGGAAGTGAAAAAGGGGTTTTTTCTCTATGGGATCAATCTGTCTTGCTATAAGCTTCCCGTAAACAAGGGTATTAAGAACCCCTTCCCGGTTTTCACGTACACCGCATATCCCCCGCTTGCCGTCTTCTATGGTACAATTGTGTTTGCAAAGATTGCACCTGACTTTTTTATCCTTAAGATGTTCATAAAGAAGGGCTTCCAAGGTCTCTCCTTATGACGGCTTACCCCGCCACAGCGCTGCTGGTCTGTTTCGGGTAGGTGATTGTAAGAGGCGTTGTTCTGAATCTCGGAACAAGCGTGACAACTATGCCGGCAAAGGATCCGAACGGATATTTTTTTGCTATGTTGGTTTGTTCAAGCTTATCAGCGATTATCTGTGCAGGAAAAGAAAATCTGTTTACCGTTCCCCACGATATTGGGACATCTCCCAGCAAGCCTCTTAGGATCTTCTTGATTTCCCAGACGTTAAAAAATCTTGCATGCCTGTAAACCGATTCGAAAAACATTCCTTTTGTCCGCATGTTTATGAAATTAATCGACAAACTGTTGAGAAACCCTATGAATATCTTGTCTTTTGCTATTCTGCAGGCTTCTTCTATAGCTTTTTCAGGGTTATTAACAAACTCCAGAGACGTGAAAAAGGAGGCATAATTGAAAGAATTATCGTCAAACGGAAGGTCTTCGGCAAAGCCACGGCGAAGCTCAACCCGGTTTCCCAACTTATTAAAAGCAGAATCCAGCATGTCCTGTGAAGGATCAATTCCGGTTGCGGAAAGTCCCATGTCTATAAACGGAATAAGGCTTTCACCTGTTCCGCAACCTATATCAAGAACTGTTTCCCTCCGGGCAGGCTGAAGCATCTCTATCATCAGTTTTTTTTCGAGAATTGAAAAAAGCCTGTTATCCGGTTTTTCAAACCACTGGTCGTATTCTTTGGAATCTTTATTGTTAAACACGTACCCCATGGTGGTTCTCTGCAACTGTTTTAGTATATTATCATCACTATACGCCTGTAGTGAGACCTTTGCATAACATCTGCTCTATCGTCATGTCGGGATATGGGTGCGCATCAGGCTTCTTTGGGAGCTGCAGCTCCTTCCGGTTTTTTCCGGCTTTTTCTTCTAAACCGACGCTTCTTTTTCGGCTTCGGTTTTTCTCCCTGTGCTTCGGCCGGTACCATATCGGTTTTTGTCTCTAGTGCCAATTCTGCAATTTCTTCAACTTCCGAAGCTAATTCCGCCTTTTCTTCTATTTGGCCATCAGGAGCAAAACCAAAAAAACTGCCCGGGAAATGATCTTTCCCTGGTTTTTTCTCAAGCTCTCTTACAGGCGCTCTCACAGGCTGCCTTGCAGGAGTCGTTGCCGGGAAGCTTTTTTGTTTCTCCCGACTCCGGTTAAATCTCTCTTTTGTATCTTTTCCATGCCTTCTTCCGGTAAAAACCGGTTTGCTTATATCTTCAACGAACCAGTCGTCTTCAGGCCAGACCACCGGTATTTTGTGGCCCAGTTTAGCCTCTATGCTCTCAAGGTATAATACAAAATCCTCGCACGCGAGGGAGATGGCAATTCCATCCTTACCGGCTCTGGCAGTGCGCCCGATCCGGTGAATATAGTTCTCGGCGTCCTGAGGCAGATCATAATTAATTACATGGGTTATATCTTCAACATGAATGCCTCTGGAAGCAACATCTGTTGCAACCAGAATCTTTATGCTGCCATTTTTAAAACGCTCCATCAGGCTGAAACGCTGGCGTTGAGGCAGATCTCCTGTTATTCCCTCGGCAGGATATCCGTTTCTTTTCAGCTTTTCTGTCACCCATTCGACTCCAGATTTTGTGTTCACAAAAATAAGAGCCCTTGACCATTCTTCTCTCTTAAACAGACCTAGCAAAAGGGAAAACTTGGAATCCTTACCGACATGAAAAAGGCTCTGGTTTATCCCATCAACAACCACCTCTTCAGGCGCAACAGAAATGAATTCCGGCAGATTCATGTATTCATATGTCAATTCCAGGACACTGTATGAAAGAGTTGCCGAAAAAAGCATGGATTGTCTTTTCTGATAATGAGGAAGCTTTTGCAGGATATACCGCATGTCTTTTGAGAAACCCAGGTCAAGGAGGCGGTCGGCTTCATCGATCACCACGATCTTTATTTCTGCTGTTTTGAAAATTCCCTGCTTAAAATAATCGATAATTCTCCCGGGAGTGCATATAACAATATCAACTCCTTTGCGAAGTATATCGGCCTGCTTCTGATAATCGACACCTCCAACCACCTGCACATGGGTTAACCCGGTGTAACGGCAAAGAATACCGGCCTCCTCATCGATTTGCTGAGCCAGTTCTCTTGTCGGAGCCACAATAATGGCCGATGGGAAACCTGCCACCCTGTCTTTAAACTCCAGAATGCGGGACATGACCGTAATCAGGAAGGCGGCCGTTTTTCCTGTTCCTGTCTGTGCCTGGCCGGCAACATCCTTTCCTGTAAGCGATAAAGGCAATACTCTGGCCTGTATTGGTGTGCAAAAAGTAAAGCCCGCATCCTTTATTCCCATGAGTATCTCGGAAGGCAAATTGAATTCCTCAAAACTGACGCTTGTCAGGAAGTTTGGTTTTTCAGCACGCTGCGGAACTTCCAATTCCGGAAGTTCTTGTTCATCTGTCATTTTTTCCTCGTTCTGTTGTAATAATAATTGAAAAGTTTGATTTAATTTAGGGAATTATACACCTTTGCATTTTTAATGCAAGCGAAGGATTGATATTATCCTATTGTTTTGACATTTTACAGTCATAAATATTAGTATAGTGTGCATCCGGAAACAAAGTTTGGACACAGTTGAGTTGAGTGGGATGACATAAATCTTATAAAGTCAGGAAGAAAGATGAAGGATTTCTTTAAAGTTACAGATCTGGAAAAAGTTCTTGAATATGTATCCTTGTTTCAAACGGTAGAAACAGAGCAGATTTCCCTGCAGGATACACTTGGAAGAATACTTGCCGAAAACATTATATCAGACATTGACCTTCCAGGGTTTTCCCGCTCAACTATGGACGGATATGCCGTACGCGCCTCGTCAACATTCGGAGCATCTGAAGAAAATCCTGCGTATCTTAATGTTGTCGGCTCGATAGCAATGGGTGAAGCCCCTTCCTTTTCAGTTGAACAGGGAGAAGCCGCCAAGATATCGACAGGAGGCATGCTCCCAAAAGGCGCGGACAGTGTTGTTATGATTGAGCACACTGAAATTCTCGATGAAAAAACAATCGAGGCGTACAAGAGCGCCGCACCCGGACAGAACATAATTCAAAAAGGGGAAGATTTTACCGAAGGAAACGTTATTCTTCATGCCGGACAAAAAATAAGGCCGCAGGAAACAGGTCTTCTTGCCGCTTTCGGGAAAGAACAAGTGAAAGTCTTTAAAAGACCTGTTATCGGCATAATTTCAACAGGAGACGAGGTTGTACCTGTTTCTGAAACACCGCGTCCGGGACAGATACGGGATATAAACACCTTCAGCCTTTCAGGCCAGGTAACCGAGGCCGGCGGCAGCCCTTTGATTTTCGGAATCGTAAAGGATGATTATAAAAATCTTCTGGAAAAATGCCGGGAAGCCTTGTTGGTCTCCGATATGGTTCTTATTTCGGGAGGAAGCTCTGTAGGAACCCGCGATTTTACAATTGAAGTCCTCTCAGCTCTTCCCGACTCTGAAATAGTTGTTCATGGAATCTCAATCAGCCCCGGAAAACCGACAATTCTGGCAAGATCAGTCAATAAGCCCGTATGGGGACTTCCAGGGCATGTGGTTTCCGCCATGATAGTTTTTGCCGCGGTGGTAAAACCTTTTATCGAAAAGATAAGCGGATTTTCACCGGAGAAGAAAAACATGGACATCCTTTCCGCGCGCCTCTCAAGAAATGTCTCTTCGGCTCAGGGAAGAACGGACTATGTCAGAGTCAGGTTAACCGAAAAAGAAGGCATTCTATGGGCGGAGCCCATTCTTGGTAAATCCGGGCTTATAAATACAATGATCAAAGCGGACGGCTTGATAGAGATAGGCAAGAACGTTGAGGGACTTGAAAAGGGGGCGGAGGTCAAAGTATTTTCTCTGTGAAATATGATGGATTCCTAATAAATCGTTCTTACACAAAGATCACTGAGGGCACAGAGAATAAACCGGATGTTTTCAGCAGGCCATTCTTCGTGCCTTTGTGGCTTCGTGTGAAAATCAGCTTTTTACTTTGCTGCCCGAGCTTTAAGTTTTTAAGAAACCGTCAAATATTGATATGGAGTTTGTGATGAGCACACGCAATGTTTATTTGAAAATGAAGACTCTTGAAGAAGCCAGAGAAATTCTTTTTACAAGGTTTTCTCATATTACAAGCCTTCCGGGCGAAACAATTCCCGTTCCGGATGCTGTCGGCCGGGTTACTGCCGAAGCTGTCAGCGCAAGGCTTTCATCTCCCAATTTTCATTCTGCTGCGATGGACGGCATAGCCGTAAAAGCTGAAAATACTTTCGGGGCCAGCGAGACACGCCCGAAACAGCTTATCGTAAACAAGGATGTCTTTTTTCTTAACACAGGACACGTGCTTCCCAAAGAGACAAACGCAGTCATAATGGTCGAACATGTAAATATTCTTGATAATAATCGGATAGAAATAGAAGCTCCTGCCGTACCCTGGCAGCATGTAAGAAAAATGGGGGAAGATATCGTTGCAACCGAGCTTTTGTTTCCTCAGAATCACATTATAACTCCTTACTGTGTAGGCGCGCTTCTTTCCGGAGGTATTTTCTCGGTTTCAGTAAGAATAAAACCAAGGATATTGATAATTCCGACCGGATCGGAGCTTGTTGACTGGAACGATTCAGATATCAACGAACTCAAGCCGGGGCAGGTGCTTGAAACAAATTCCTTTGTTCTCGGAAAACTCGTTGAGTCTTCAGGCGGCGTTTATGAAAGACATGATAAAATAAATGATGACGCCGGGAAAATAAAAGAAGCTCTATTAAAAGCTGTAAAGAGCGAATACGATATTGTTCTTATCATAGGCGGATCATCTGCCGGATCCGAAGATTACTCAAAAAGCATTATACTTGAAACAGGCGAGGTGCTTGTTCATGGAGTCACCATAATGCCTGGAAAACCGGTTGTGATAGGCGCCGTCAACAATAAACCGGTTTTTGGAATCCCGGGATATCCGGTATCGGCCATTGTTGCCTTTGAACAGTTTGTCCATTCGGCAATATGCAAAATGCTGGGACAGCCGGAGAAAGAAAGGCAGAGAGCGGAAGTTATGCCAGCAAAGAAGATCGCTTCCAAACTGGGAGTGGAAGAATTTCTGCGGGTAAAGCTCGGAAAAGTCGGCAACAAGGTAATAGCAACGACCCTTCCGAGGGGTGCGGGATGCATCACAACGATTACCGAAGCGGATGGAATTATCCGCATACCTAATCATATTGAAGGAATAAATGCGCAGGAGCCTGTTATGGCGGAACTTCTGCGCCCGCTTTCTTCAATAAACAATACAATCGTTGTTGTAGGAAGCCATGACAACACGCTCGATCTTCTTGCGGACAGAATAAAGGCAAGACATAACAATCTGACTCTCTCTTCAAGTCACGTGGGAAGCATGGGCGGTCTCATGGCAATAAAAAACGGGGTGTGTCATCTTGCCGGCTCGCATCTTCTCGACACAGCAGACGGCTCATATAACGTATCATACATAAAAAAATATCTTCCGGATATGAGAATAAAACTTGTCAACCTCGTATTCAGAGATCAGGGACTCATTGTTGCGAGGGGTAATCCAAAAAACATCAAGGGGATCGAGGATCTTGCCCGTGAAGATATCACGTTTATCAACCGCCAGGGCGGCTCTGGAACAAGAATACTTCTTGATTACAGGCTGAAGCAGACCGGAACAGATCCAAAACAGATAAAGGGATACGACAATGAAGAATTTACCCATATGTCGGTCGCTGTTGCCGTTCTGAGCGGGTCAGTCGATGTGGGTCTCGGCATATTTGCCGCCGCAAATGCCCTTCATCTTGATTTTATCCCGGTTGTTACGGAACAGTACGATCTTGTCATCCCTGAACTCTTTTTTGAAACTGAAAACATAAAAATTCTTCTTGAAACAATAAACACGGCGGATTTTAAAAAACGCGTTGAGGAATTGGGCGGGTACAGCACAAAAAAAACCGGCGAAATAAAGACGGCTTCGTAAAAAGCCATTCTGCTTTGTTGCGCTTCATCTTTCGTCATTGCAGCGTACCAAAAAGTACGCTTCATTCCTCAAGATTTGCGCGCCTTGCATAATGAGCTTTTTACTTTGCCGTCTGAATCTCGAATTATTTACGAAGCCGTCAAATATTGATATGAATTACAAGCTTACAGACCATACTGCCGATCTGGGAATTCAGGTTTTTGGTTCCAACCTTGAGAACCTTTTCGAAAACGCAGGTTATGCCATGTTTGACATAATAACAGATACAAGCCGATTGACTGCATTGTCTGAAACGAACTTAAATATCACAGGGGAAGACCGGCCGGATCTCATGGTAAACTGGTTAAGGGAGCTTTTATATCTCTGGACAGGAAAGGGACAGCTTGTTAAGATAATAAATATAACATCCCTGTCAGAATATGCACTGTCGGCAAATATAAAATTTGACCATTTTGATCCCGGTCGCCATTTGATAAAAAGAGAATTGAAAGCTGTAACATATCATCAGATCAGGGTTGAAGAAAAAAATTCGGAATGGGAAGCAAGAATAATTTTTGATGTTTAATTCAGGATTTTCTCTTTTTCGTCATGCCCGAGAAAGCGGGGCACGTAGTGAAGCACCAGCGCTATCCAGTCTATTCAAATAGTTTCCGCCGCGGCGGATTTTCACGGGAGTGACAGGATTTCGGACTTTTTACGAGACCATCAAATAATAAGTGAACTGATTATATGGAATTGATAAAAATCGACGAATACCGGTGGGAGGTTCCGAAAACGGGGCAGATGCGCGTCCCGGGGATTATTTACGCCGGCGAATCTATGATTGAAAGTATTAAACAGGAAGAGGCGGTAAAACAGGTTGCAAACGTGGCAACGCTTCCTGGAATAATACGAGCATCCCTTGCAATGCCTGATATCCATTGGGGATACGGTTTTCCGATAGGAGGTGTTGCGGCATTCGACTGGGAAACAGGAATTATATCTCCGGGCGGAGTAGGATACGACATAAACTGCGGAGTCCGTCTAGCAACAACCCTTCTTACCGGAAAAGATGTGAGCGGAAAACTTGAAGAGCTTGTCAATGCCATGCACCGCGATATACCGTCCGGTGTGGGATCAACCGGATCAATAAAACTGACATATTCTGAAGAAAGAAAAGTTTTAAAAGAGGGGAGCAAATGGGCTTTGAAGCACGGCATGGGCGAGGAATCCGACATAGAGCACACGGAAGATTTCGGTTGCATGCAAAATGCCGACCCTGACATGTTAAGCGACAAGGCGCTTGAAAGGGGATTAAGGCAACTCGGAACTCTTGGTTCAGGTAATCATTTTGTTGAAATAGGCACGGTTGAAAAAATATATGATCCTGATACAGCGCGGGTTTTTGGTCTTTTTGAGGGCCAGGCAACTCTCATGCTCCATTCCGGCTCAAGGGGATTGGGATACCAGGTATGTGATGATTTCCTCGCGTATATGACAAAAAACAGTAAAAAGCTCGGATTCGATCTTCCGGACAGGCAGCTTGCCTGTTCAATGATCCAGTCTGACGCCGGTATTCGCTACTTTAATGCCATGGCTTGCGCAGCCAATTATGCATGGGCAAACAGGCAGATACTTATGCACAGGACTCGCGAACTCTTCCAGCGTGTTCTTGGGATAGGGCCACGAAACTTGGGCATGAATCTTGTTTATGACGTCTGCCACAATATCGCAAAAAAAGAAACACACATGATTGACGGGAAGAAACGCACAGTCTGCGTTCATAGAAAGGGAGCCACAAGAGCCTTTCCCCCCGGTCATGAGTCCGTCTGTGAAAAATACAGGCCTGTCGGCCAGCCGATACTTGTTCCCGGAGATATGGGAAGGGCTTCTTATGTTCTTGCCGGAACGGAAAAAGCGATGAAAGAGACCTTCGGATCAACATGTCATGGGGCCGGGCGAGTTTTAAGCAGAACAGCGGCTCTAAAAAAAAGCAGGGGGAGATCCATTCAGCGTGAACTGGAAGAGAAGGGAATATACGTCAGGTGGACCGGACGGTCAACACTTGGTGAAGAAATGCCGGAAGCCTATAAGGATGTTTCACAGGTAGTCGGAGTTGTTCACGGAGCAGGCATCTCGAAAATGGTGGCAAAGCTAAGACCAATGGCAGTATTAAAAGGATAACGGCAAAGTAAAAAGTCGTTCTCACACAAAGATCACGGAGAACACAAAGATAAACCTGAATGTTTTCAATAGGTCTTTCTTAGTGTCTTTGTGCCTTCGTGTGAAAAATTAACTTTTTACGACTCCGTCAAATTTTACACTTTACGAAACCATGAGAGTCAACAATACATGAATATTATACAGGCAATAATCTTAGGAGTCATCCAGGGTTTGACGGAATTTCTGCCTGTCAGCAGTTCGGGACACCTTGTGCTTTTTCAACATCTTTTCGGACTGAAAGAGGCAGAGCTCTTTTTCGATATAAGTGTCCATATAGGAACGCTTGTTGCCGTCTTCATCTTTTTCCGGAAGGATATTTATGCTATCATTCTTTCAGTTTTACGCTATTGTAAAATGATTTTTAAAACCGGCTCTTTTTCTCCTGCAAATGAAGATTCCGAATTAAGGCTCGCTTTATTGATTATTACAGGATCAATCCCGACAGCCATAATCGGTCTTCTTTTTCACAAAATTGCAGATCAGCTCTTTTCATCTGTCCTGATTGCCGGTTCGATGCTTATTTTGACCGGTATAATTTTGTTTTTTACGAGGTTTGTAAAAAACTCAACGAAAGAGGACTCTCTTTTTTCTTTGAAGGATTCTCTCATCATAGGAATATCACAGGGACTTGCAATAATTCCCGGGTTATCCCGGTCAGGTACAACGATAGCAACCGGTTTGTTTCTTGGACTAAATCATGAAACAGCGACAAGATATTCGTTTCTTCTTTCAATACCGGCTATACTCGGAGCATCGTTACTGAGCTTCGGTGATCTTTCCGGCAGCGCATCTGTACCAATAAAGACTGCGATTACAGGCGCTATTGCCTCCAGTATCGCAGGATATCTCGCGCTTAAGTTTCTTTTTTATATTGTCCGGCGGGGGCGACTGCACTATTTTTCGCCGTATTGTCTGGCGATCGGAATATTTTCTTTAATCATTGGGCTATAGGAAAGGAGAGAGAATCATGAATCCCGGAATCTTCAGAGAATATGATATAAGAGGCATAACCGGTATCGATCTTACAGAAGAAGATGTAATATTGATTGGAAAAGGGATTGGCACCTACCTTCTTGAGCGAGGCAAATCAAAGCTGACTGTCGGGCGCGACTGCCGGTTAACCTCGGACAGTTATTCGGAAAGAGTTATTGAAGGGCTGTTGTCAACCGGCTGCGATGTGATTGATATCGGAATCTGCCCTACCCCGATCCTTTATTTTTCAATACAGCATCTTTCTCAGGAAGGGGCGGTAATGGTTACCGCAAGTCACAATCCGCCTCAATATAACGGTTTTAAAGTCTGTATCGGCTCCGATTCACTGCACGGCAAGGAACTCCTTGAAATACTCGGAATCATTAATAAAAAAGATTTTTCATCGGGAAAAGGTTCCCGCTCATTTGCCGATGTGATTACGCCGTATAAAGAATTTCTG
>Ga0180009_10003624_pt1 | contig 17473 bp, 11 predicted proteins | sample OS_PC_MetaG_FD_123537 | JGI IMG/M metagenome (GOLD analysis project Ga0180009, IMG submission 123537) | Groundwater microbial communities from the Aspo Hard Rock Laboratory (HRL) deep subsurface site, Sweden - OS_PC_MetaG | ecosystem: Environmental > Aquatic > Deep subsurface > Groundwater... | reverse complement strand
CACCCGTTTCTCGCAGCCCGAATTGCGGATGCCTGCGATCATGCTGGCGTGGTTCAGTTCGTCCGAGAAAATCACGCAGCCCGGCAGCAACCGCGCCAGCGTCGACAGCGTCGCATCGTTCGATACATAGCCCGAGGTGAACAGCAGCGCGCCGTCCTTGCCGTGCAGGTCGGCCAGTTCGCGTTCCAGCTCGATATGCAGATGGGTGTTGCCGCCGATATTGCGGGTGCCGCCCGACCCTGCGCCAACATCGTGCAGCGCGGTTTCCATCGCGGCGATCACCTTTTCGTGCTGGCCCATGCACAGATAGTCGTTGGAACACCACACCGTGATCGGTTTCGGCCCGTTGTGCCCATGGAAACAGCGCGCGTTAGGATAGGCGCCCTTGTTCCGCATGATGTCGATGAAGACCCGGTAGCGGCCTTCTTCGTGCAAGCGGTCAATCGCCTGGTCGAAAATCTGATCGTAATTCACACGCGGCTCTTTGTGTTGCGGGCGGTGCGGATGGATGATCCGTCCCGCCCATTGTTCCGAACGTTTGCGTTCATAACCCACAAGTGGAGTAAATGTTTCGCGGGTTTTTAGGTCAGGGTAATCGGTTTTGCCACCACGATCTTTGCGAGTGTTTCGCAAGGGAATTGGCGGTGTTCAGAACGCCTCCGCGGCGCCGAACCCGCGTGCCGTGAGCGCGGGCTCCAGCCCGGCTGCGCCTGAGAGCGGCCCGGTGGTGATGAAGCGATTGGGGCCGCTCGCGGCGAAATCCTGTCCTTTAAGCAGGTCTGCGATGCGCCGAGCGATGCCCTGCGCGCCGTCAACCTGTGCCACTTGGTCGCCAAACGCGGCGGCGAGTTCATCGGCCAGCAGCGGAAAGTGCGTGCAGGCGAGCACCAGCGTGTCGATCGTATCGCCGCCGGGCATCGCCGCAAGCCGCGCGCGGATGTCCGCGATCAATGCCGGATCGACAGGGTGTCCGCGCAGCTTCGCTTCAGCCGCAGCGACCAGGCCGGGCGCGGCGATGCGCAGCAACCGCGTGCCATTGCCAAACCGTGCCTCCAGATCATCGACATAGGCCTGGCGGATGGTCGCGTCAGTGCCGATCAGGCCGATGGTGCCGGTTTTGGTGAGCGCAGCGGCGGGCTTGATCGCGGGCACCGTGCCCACCACCGGAATCTCCAGCACATCGCGCACCATGCCCAGCGCGATGGTGCTGGCGGTGTTGCAGGCAATGCAGGCGAGGCGCGGCTGGTAACGTTCGGCCATCCGCCCCAGCAGGCCAGAAACCCGCGCGGCAATCTGCGCCTCGGTCTTGGTGCCATAGGGCAGGCCGGCAAGGTCGGCGGCATAGATTACCGGGGCGTGGGGCAGGACTTTGCGCAAGGCATCATACACCGACAGCCCGCCAACACCGGAATCGAACAGCAGGATGGGGGAGGATGGCACGAAAATCCTTATTACCGTTCACCCTGAGCTTGTCGAAGGGTCGTTCTTGCTACTATCGCAGCTTTAGAAGAAAATACGATGCTTCGACAAGCTCGGCATGAGCGGGATGAGGACTTATGGAATTGTTTTTCTCCGCTTTGCTGGGCTTTGCGCTTGGCTCCGTCCCATTTGGCCTGATCCTGACCCGCGCGGCGGGGCTGGGCGATGTGCGCAATATCGGCAGTGGCAGTATCGGCGCGACCAATGTGCTGCGCACCGGGAACAAGGGGCTGGCGGCGGCAACCGTGCTGCTCGATGCGGCCAAGGCGGCGGTGCCGGTATTGGTGGCGGGGTATTTCTGGCCCCATGCCGACGGACTCACGGAAGGTATCGCGGCTGTCGCGGCGGTGGCCGGGCATTGCTTTACCCCGTGGCTGGCGTTCAAGGGCGGCAAGGGGTTCGCCAGCGCGGCGGGCGCGTTGCTGGCGCTGGCGTGGCCCGCAATGCTGGCGTGTGCGGCGATCTGGGCGGCGACGTTGTATCTCAGCCGGATTTCCTCGGTATCGTCGATGGTGACGGTGGTGGCCGCGCCAGTGGCGGCGTGGGCGCTGGGCTATCCGCAAGTCATCGCCCCGTTGATCGCCATCGCCGGAATCGTGCTGGTGCAGCACCGCGCCAATATCGGGCGACTGATGCGCGGGGAGGAGCCACGCGTGGGAGCCCAAAAACCGTGAGCTCCCGCGCAGGCGGGAGCCTCCCGCAACCTGGCGATCGGCCGGCTGAGATCCCCGCATGCGCGGGGAATCACTGATGGTTGGAATGACACAACACGAAGCCTTCGCGCGGATTCGCCTGCTGCGTTCGCCCAACATTGGCCCGGTCAGCTATCGCCAATTGATCGCGCGGTTCGGCACGGCGGCGGCGGCGCTGGATGCTTTGCCCGATCTCGCCAGCCGGGGGCGCGGGCCGTATCGCCCTGCACCTGCCGACAGCATTGAGCGTGAGGTGGCGGCGGTGCGCAAGGCGGGTGCGCGTTACCTGTTCCACGATCAGAGCGATTACCCTGCCTTGCTGGCCGAACTCGACAGCGCCCCGCCGATCCTCACCTGCCGGGGCAAGCTGGCACTCGCCTCAGAACCTTGCGTTGCGTTGGTCGGGGCGCGCAATGCCAGCGCGGCGGCGGTGAAGCTGGCGCGCGATTTCGGCGCGGCCTTGGCGGAGGCGGGGTTCACCATCGTCTCCGGACTTGCTCGCGGTATCGACGGCGCGGCGCACGAAGGCGCGCTGGGCCACCACACCCGCGCCACCATCGGGGTGATCGCCAGCGGGATCGACATCACCTACCCCCCGCAGCACGCCGAATTGCAGGAACGCATCGCGGCAGAGGCGCTGCTGATCGCCGAACAACCCCCCGGCACCGAGCCGCGCGGGCGGCATTTCCCTTCGCGCAACCGCATCATCGCTGGCCTGGCGCTGGGAACGCTGGTGATCGAGGCCGCGCCGCAATCGGGCAGCCTCATCACCGCGCGGCTGGCGGGTGAGGCGGGGCGCGAGGTGATGGCGATCCCCGGCTCCCCGCTCGATGCGCGCGCTTTGGGCTGCAACCAGTTGATCCGTGAAGGTGCAGTGCTGGTGCAGACGCCCGACGAGGTGGTGGAACTCCTCCAAAGCTTCACCGGCGCGCCGCGATCCCGCTTTCGGGTGAGCGAGGGCGCGACGGATTTCGACTATGCCGAACTGGCCGAGGCCGCGTGGGATGCGGCCGGCACAGACGCCATCGCCGCGCTGCTTTCCAACGCGCCGGTCAGCGTTGATGAGCTGATCCGCCAATCGGGCAGCGGCGCGGCGGCGGTGCACATGGCGCTGCTCGAACTCGAACTGGCAGGCGATCTGGCGCGCGAAGCGGGCGGGCTGGTGCGGCGGGCGGGGTAAGCTCCCCCTTGCACAACCCGCTTGACGCCGTATGAGGCCGCGCTCCACCCTCGCGCGTACACACGTAAGGGACACCGCGTTACCATCATGCAGCTTGTCATCGTTGAATCGCCCGCCAAGGCGAAGACTATCGAGAAATATCTGGGCAAGGACTTCAAGGTTCTCGCCTCCTACGGCCACGTCCGCGACCTGCCGCCCAAGGATGGCAGCGTAAATCCGGACGCCGATTTCGCGATGGAGTGGGAACTTTACCGCGACAAGCAAAGCCGGTTCAAGGAAATCGCCGATGCGGCCAAGGGCGCGAGCCGGCTGGTGTTGGCGACTGACCCTGACCGCGAAGGCGAGGCGATCAGCTGGCACGTGCTGGAACTGCTGAAGAAGCGCAAAAGCGTGCCATCGCTGGTCGACCGCGTCACCTTCAACGCGATCACCAAGACCGCCGTGACCGAGGCGATGACCCGCCCGCGCGAGCTCGATCAGCCGTTGATCGACGCCTATCTGGCGCGCCGCGCGCTCGATTACCTGTTCGGGTTCACCCTGTCGCCGGTGCTGTGGCGCAAGCTGCCGGGGGCCAAGAGCGCCGGGCGCGTGCAATCGGTCGCGCTGCGCCTGATCGTCGAGCGTGAGCGCGAGATCGAGGCGTTTTGCGCGGATGAATACTGGAGCGTCGTCGCGCGGATGATGCACGACGGCACCGAGTTCGATGCGCGGCTGGTCAGGTTCCAGGGCGAGAAGCTGGAAAAGCTGAGCCTCGGCGCATCCGGCATCGCGATGGAAGCCAAGGCCGCCGTGGAGGCGGGGCGCTTCACCGTCGAAGGCGTCGAAACCAAGCCGCTGAAGCGCAACCCCGCGCCGCCGTTCACCACCTCGACCTTGCAGCAGGAGGCTGCGCGCAAGCTCGGATTTTCGGCGCAGCACACCATGCGGCTGGCGCAATCGCTGTATGAAGCGGGCGCGATCACCTATATGCGCACCGACGGGGTGCAGATGGATATGAGCGCGATTATGGCCGCGCGCGATGCCATCGCCGCGCGTTTCAGCGAAGATTACCGCCCGGAAAAGCCGCGTTTCTACAGCACCAAGGCAAAGAACGCGCAGGAAGCGCACGAAGCGATCCGCCCGACCGATTTCGCCCGCGAACGCGCGGCATCTGGCGACGAAGCCAAGCTGTATGATCTGATCTTCAAGCGCGCGATGGCGAGCCAGATGGCGACCGCGCAATTGGAACGCACCACCGTCACCTTCCGCGATGCGACCGGGAGCCACGAGCTGCGCGCCACCGGTCAGGTGATCCGCTTCCCCGGATTCCTCGCGGTCTATCAGGAAGGCTTCGACGATTCAGAAGACGACGAAAGCGGTCTGCTGCCCGTGATGAAAGCGGGCGATTGCCCGGCCAAGCGCGCGGTCGATGCGACGCAGCATTTCACCCAGCCGCCGCCGCGTTTCTCCGAAGCCAGCCTTGTCAAACGCCTCGAAGAACTCGGCATCGGGCGCCCGTCCACCTACGCCTCGACCATCCAGACCCTGCGCGACCGGGCCTATGTACGGATGGAGAAAAACCGTTTCTTCGCGGAAGAAAGCGGCCGCTTGCTGACGGCGTTCCTTGAACGCTTCTTCCCCAACTATGTCGCTTACGACTTCACCGCCGGGATGGAGGATGAACTCGACATCGTTTCCGACGGGCGCGAGGATTACAAGGCGGTGCTCGCCCGCTTCTGGAAGGACTTCAAGCCCAAGGCTGATGAGGTGATGGAGAAGCTGCCTTCGGAAGTGACCGAGGCGCTGGACGAATACCTCTCCGATTTCCTGTTCCCGCCGCGCGAAGATGGCAGCGACCCGCGCGCCTGCCCGCTGTGCGCCAGCGAAGGGCGCGCCAATGGCCGGCTCAGCTTGCGCGGCGGCAAGTTCGGCGCGTTTGTGGCCTGTGTGAACTACCCCGAATGCAAATTCACCCGCCGCTTTGCCCAGCCGGGCGGCGAAGGCGCGGACGGGGCGGATGATGGCGTGATGGGCCAGCACCCCGAAACCGGCGAAGATATTCACCGCAAGACCGGACGTTTCGGCCCTTACGTGCAGATGGGTGAGGGCAAGGACGCCAAACGCGCCAGCATCCCCAAGGATCTCGACGATTTCGACCTCGATTGGGCGGTCAAGCTGCTCGACCTGCCGCGCATTGTCGGTGCGCACCCTGACACCGGCAAGGAAATCGAAGCCAATATCGGGCGTTACGGGCCCTATCTTCGCCACGATGGCAAATATGGGAAGCTGACCAATACCCGCGAGGTGTTCGAAGTCGGCATGAACCGCGCGGTCGATCTGTTGGCACAGGCGGCCAACCGGGGCGCAGGCACCCGTGCTGCGGCAGAGCCGATCGCCACGCTTGGCGCGCATCCCACCAGTGGGGGCGAGATCAAGGTGATGCCGGGCCGTTATGGCCCCTACGTCACCGACGGCACTACCAACGCCACGATCCCCAAAGACACAAAGCCCGAAGATGTGACGATTGACGCCGCCATCGCGTTGATCGACGCGCGCATTGCCAAGGGGCCGCCAGCCAAAAAGGGCCGGAAAAAAGCTGCCCCGAAAAAGGCTGCCGCCAAAAAGCCCGCCGCGAAGAAGACGCCTGCAAAAAAGAAAGCCCCGGCCAAAAAGAAAGCGGCTCCGGCGGCGGATTGATGCGGCGCGGGCGGCCATCACTGCCTTTCGCGCCGCGTTGGTAAATCATAAAGCTTTGCGACCTATCACCGAGTCCCAGGACCAGGGACCGCACCGTGATAGAAATCGAAGTCCAGAACGAAACCCACCAGACGCAGGATCGCATCCGCTTTGCTGCGGTGCCGCGTATCGGTGAGGGCATCCGCCTGCGCGCGCCCGACGGAATGTGGGCGAGCTACGATGTGCTCGACGTGTGGTATCAGAAAGCCGAGTTCGGCGATGTCTGGATGCCTTACCTGCATATCCGCATGACCCCGGGCGAGGGTGTCGGCACGCTCGACGAAGAAGATCCCTACTCCGATGATTTCGCCGCGCGTGGCCATGAAGCCGGGTTCGCGACGTTGGGCGGGGGGCGATGAACGTGCAGAATCTGATCAAGCGCAATTCCGGCCCCAACCGCCGCACCGGCATCGAAGGCAAGACGCTGGCTGAAAAGCTGGCACAAGGTGAGGCCGCGCGGGAAGCCGCCCCGGTCGCCGCGCAGCCTGACGAAATGCAATCCCGCGCACCCGCCGCGCCGATGGCGGGCGCGGACGACACGGATTCAATCGTCGCTGCGGCCAAGGCGATGCGCGATCGCTATGCGGGTTCCGCCGCGCCAGCCGCAACGGCCAAAACCTGCCTGATCGTCGATGACAGCCGGGTGATTCGCAAGGTTTCCTCCAAAATCGCGCTCAGCCTCGGCTATGTTCCGATCGAGGCGGAGAACGGCGAAGAAGCATTGGCGCGCTGCAAGAAATCCATGCCCGATCTGGTGCTGACCGATTGGAACATGCCGGAAATGGACGGCATCACCTTTGTCGCAAAACTGCGCGCCATCCCCACGCCCAAGGAACCGGTGGTGGTGTTCTGCACTTCGAACGGCGAGGCTAAGGACATCCACGACGGCATCGCCGCAGGGGCCGATGATTATATCGTCAAACCGTTCGACGAGGCCGCGCTGAAGGCCAAGCTTGAAAAGCTGGCGCGCGGGTAACTCATCACCATTCGTCACCCCGGCGCAGGCCGGGGCCCAGTGCGGAAAACAGCCGACCTGTCTAGCATGGCGCCCAACCGCCCCAATCCCACCCTGCGCCGGGATAACGAACCATCGTCATTGCGATGACACCGGGCTTGATCCGGGGTACGCGGCAATCCGTGAACTCCCATCAATGCCGCATCGGGGTTAGCGGTTTCCAACAATCGGCAAGCAGCGACATTTGTAATTCCGAACAATAAAATGCAAGCTGGGCTTAGGAGAAAACCAATGACCACCACCCAAGTCCACGTCCGCAAATCCGCGCTGAGCGAGGCCATGTTGGCCGAACTGCCCTTCGCACCCCTTGCTGAACGCGCGGTGCGGTTGGCGGTTGAAAGTTTCTCGGTCACTGCCAACAACATCACCTATGCGGTGGTGGGTGACGGGTTCAAATACTGGGATTTCTTTCCTGCTCCGGACGGCTTCGGTATTGTCCCGATGTGGGGCCATGCGCGGGTGATCGAAAGCCGCCATCCCGATTTTGCGGTGGGTGAGCGGGTCTATGGCTACCTGCCGATGGCCAGCCACCTTGATGTATTGCCGGGCAGGGTGAGCGCGGGCGGCTTTCTCGATACCACCGATTATCGCCAGCCGATGAGCCCGGTTTACAACAGCTATACGCGGCTTGCGGCTGATCCTGAACATGACCCGGCGCACGAAGGCGAGCGGATGATCTTTGGCCCGCTGTTCCGCACCGGGTTCCTGATCGAATATTTTCTGCGGGCGCAAGGGTGGTTCGGGGCGCAGCAGTTAGTCGTTACCAGCGCCTCGTCCAAAACCGCGATGGGTCTGGCCAGCGTGGCGCGGCAATTATCGCCCGGGGTGCGGCGCATTGGCCTGACGTCGATAGGCAATGTCGCATTTGTCGCGGCGAGCGGACTTTACGATCAGGTGGTCGCCTATGACGATCTTGAAAGCCTGCCGCGTGCAGCCACGGTCAGCGTTGATTTTGCCGGCAATGCCGATTTGCTGGAGCGGTTGCACCGGCACTTTGGCGATGCCTTGGCGCATTCGGCGCTGGTCGGCGCAACCCATGTTGAGGCCCGATCCACTCTGGGCGGCGGCGCGCCGTTGCCGGGGCCAAAGCCCGCGCTGTTTTTCGCGCCCGATCACGCGGTTGCCTTTTTCAAGGCGCACGGGGCCGAGGAAGGCGGCAAGCTGGTCGCATCGGCATGGCGCGAATTTCTTGCGGCAGCGGACGGCAGTATCGCGATTGAGCGCCACAAAGGCTTGGGCGCGGCGCGCGCGACCTTCCTCGAAATACTGGTGGGCAAGGTCGACCCGGCCAGGGGCATCGTGATCGAGCCTTAGGCCGGGGAGCGGCGGATCACTCCGCCGCTTCGGCCAGTTCCACGTGCTGCGGCCCACGGATCAACCCGCCGGGGGTCGCGCCCGTCCACGCGCCATCGCGGAACGTCACCGTGCCGTTCTTGATGGTGCAGACATAGCCATCGGCCTTTTGCAGCAGCCGCTTTCCACCAGCGGGCAGATCAAATGCCAGCCATGGCTTGCCCAGCTTCAACCGCTCCATGTCGATCACGTTGAGGTCGGCAAGATAACCCGGCGCGATCACCCCGCGATCTTCGAGGCCGTAAAGCAGCGCAGTATCGCGGCATTGGCGCTTGATCGCCTGTTCCAGACCGATCCTTGCCCCCCGCTTGCGGCTTTTCACCCAATGTTCGAGCATGAATGTGGGCGAGGCCGCATCGCAGATCGTCCCGCAATGCGCGCCGCCGTCTGACAGTGAATTGACCGTGTCATCGGCGTGCTGAAGGGGCACAAGAAAATCGAGATTGCCATCGGCGTAATTCAGGATTGGCAGGTAAATGAAGCCCTTGCCGTCATCGCGGCACAACAGGTCATAGGCATATTCCTGCGGATCGACCCCGGCAGCAGCGGCGCGGGCATTGATGCTGGCATCCGCCTGCGGCTCGTAATCGAAATCGGGGTCCATTTCATATTGCAGCGCCCAGCCTTGGGAGATGACCATCACCACGCCAAGGATATCCTGCGGCGCGGCGGAGTAATCATTCGCCTCGGCCAGCAACTGCGTCTTGAACGCGGGATCGAGCAGTTTCGCCTTCTGAACTTCCCACGGCAAGTCTTTGATTTCCTGCCAGCTTGGGCGGAAGGCAAAGGGGTTCACCGTGCCCTGCCACGCCATGATGATCCCGTTGCCGCGCAGCGCGATCTGGGCGACGATATTGGCACCATTGCCGTTTTCGGCGCGCATCAGCGCGATCTGTTCGTCGAGCGAGAGTTCCTTGGCGATCGATTGCAGCGCGGCAAAGGTGACGGGAATCCTGGCCTCGCGGCTGAGCTTGCCCATCCATTCGAACTCGTTCCATTCGCGTTTCAGATCGCTCGCCATTTCGAACACCGCGTGGCCGCCTGCTGCGGTGGCGCGCCCCATCGCCTTGCCGATCGCGATCAGTTCTTCGGGCGTGGCGGTGGTGCCGGGCACCAACTCGCCATCGACCGATTTGTGGAGCACCGTGCGCGAGGTGGAAAAGCCGAGCGCACCGGCGCGCACGCCTTCCTCGACAATCGCTGACATGGCGGCGATGTCATCGGCGGTGGGAACCGCGCCCGGCTGTTCGCGTTCCCCCAGCACATAGGCGCGCACCGCGCCGTGCGGGACGTGGGTGCCGATATCGATCGTGCGGGGGAGCTTTTCCAGCGCATCGAGATATTCGGGGAAGGTTTCCCAGTCCCACGTCATCCCTTCGGCCAATGCGGTGCCGGGGATGTCCTCCACCCCCTCCATCAGGCTGATCAGCCATTCGTGGCGATCGGGCTTGGCGGGGGCAAACCCGACCCCGCAATTGCCCATCACCACGGTTGTCACTCCGTGCCAGCTTGATGGCGCCATTTCCTGATCCCAGGTCGCCTGCCCATCATAATGGGTGTGAATATCGACGAAACCGGGGGTGACGAGCTTGCCGGTCGCGTCGATTTCCTGATCGGCGCTGCCCGCGATCTGCCCGACCGCGGCGATCAGCCCGTCTTTCACGGCAACATCGCCGACAAAGCCCGGTGCGCCGGTGCCATCAATGATGGTGCCGCTGCGGATGATCAGATCAAATTGCGCCATACTCTCTCTCCCGTTTGCGCGGGAGAATGTCGCAAACCGGGCGTGCTGTCCAGCGGGGTGTAGGCTTACGCCGCAGCCATCCGCCGCGCTTCCTTTTCCGTGTGAGGTTCATTCAGGAATGCACGGATCGCGGCCACGCTTTCATCGGCGTGGGTCAGCAGGAACAGGTGCCCGCCGCCCGCGAAGGTCTGAAGCCGCGCATTGGGGATCATCGCCTTCAGGATCTTGCCATTGATAACCGGCACGATCTGATCGTCCTCACCCATCATTATCAGCGTCTGCTTGGTCATGAACGGCAGCGCGGGCAGGCTGCTCCAGCCCAGCATGCACATCAGCTGATACATGTAGCCGCGCGGAGAAGGGGGCTTTAACCGGCCGATATGGCTGTCTTTCTGGTGTTCGGCCCCGTCCTTGTCCACCCCGCCATACAGCGTGGCAAAGTGTTCGTTCATGAATTCGGGGTCGATATAGCGGCGCGGGTCAGCCATCTTGGTGAAGGCGGCGGGGTTGCCCGGCACCATCAGCATTCCCGGCGTGGTCGCGATCAAGGTCAGCCGCCGGGTGCGGCCGGGATGCTGCAGCGCAAAATGCTGCGCCAGCGCGCCGCCCCATGACACGCCCATCACATCGACCTGATCAAGCCCGTAACGCCCCAGCAATTGCGCGGCAGTCCAGCTCATGGTGAAGGGGTTGTAGGGGATCAGCGGGTCAGGCGATTCGCCCGTGCCCGGCATGTCGAACATGATGAAGCCGCGTTCGGGCATGGCGGCGGCAAGCGGGGCTACCGCTTCGATATTCGCGCCGATGCCGTTGAAGAACAGAACCGGCAGATGATCCGACGGCATATCCAGCCGCCATGCCGCAACCCGTAGCGTCCGGCCGCCAACCTGTTCCATTGTGACGACCGCGCCGTCCATTGCATTGGCCACGAAAACCAGTCCTTTCTGTGCGCCTGTTGCGGCGCGGGTCGGGCGCGTTCGTCAATCCTTGAACGAGCGAGCCGATAATAATTTCGCGCCTGTGCTGCCCCATCGGCAGCATTTGCGCTGCACTGCAATATCAGACTTCTTCGCGGACGTAGAGTCCCGGCGCCGGATCGGTTGGGGCATAGGCTTTATTGCCCAATGCCGATGGCGCGGCTTTTTTCTTGCCCGAACGCGCCTGCACCCATTCCATCCACAGCGGCCACCAGCTGCCTTTGACCTCTTCGGTGCCTTGCAGCCATTCATCCGCGGTGGCGGGCAGCTTGCCCTTTTTCGTCTGAACGAAATATTTCGCCTTGGGGTTGGTTGGCGGGTTGAGGATCGCCTGCATGTGGCCCGACTGGCTGAGGACGTAGGTGACATCCTTCGATCCGAACAGCTGGGTCGAACGATAGGTCGCCTTCCACGGGGTGATGTGATCGGTCACGCCGCCAAGAATGAACAGATCGGATGTCACCTTGGAAAGGTCGATCTTGTGATCGACCATTTCGACTTCTCCCTGTTTGGTGAAGGCGAGGGTTTCATACACGGTGAGGAAATCGCCCATCAGGCTGGCCGACAGGTTGGTGGCGTCCGCGTTCCAGAACAATACGTCAAACGCCGGCGGATCGGCGCCGAGCAGGTAATTGTTGATAACGTAGTTCCAGATCAGATCATTGGGGCGCAACCAGGCAAACCCGCGCGCCAGATCATCGGCCTTGATTATGCCGGCCTTGCTGGCGCGCTGGCGGGCCAGCTTCATGCCGTTTTCGCTGACCAGCGATCCGGCTTCGATATCGGTCGCCATCGGGTGCAGCACGCACACCATCAGCGTCAGCGTGCCGAGAAGGTCGGATTTGTCGGCGGCCAGCTTGCTCGCCAGCATCGCCGCGGTCTGCCCGCCCGAACACCCGGCTGACACATTGACCTTTTTCGCGCCGGTGATCGATGCGACCGCCTCCATCGCCTCGCGGCAGGAATGGACGTAATCCGCCATGCCCCACACGCCCTGTTCCTTGGTCGGATTGCGCCACGAAATCACGAAGGTCTGGATGCCGTTATCGACCTGCCATTTCACCACCGATTTATCGGGGCTGAGGTCGTTGATATACATCTTGTTGATCTGCGGCGGGATGGTCAGCTGCGGGATTTCATACACTTCATCGGTCGTGGGCGCGTAGTGGATCAGCTCCATCATTTCGGTGCGCAGCACTACCGCGCCTTTGGAGGTGGCGACATTTTCGCCCAGCTTGAACGGGCGTTTGTCGACCTGGCTGACCATGCCCTTGTTGTGAACGATGTCGTGATAGGCGTTCTGCAACCCCTTGATAAGCGATAGGCCGCCCGAATCGATCACCCGTTTCTGCGCGGTCGGGTTGCCAGCCAGCGAGTTGGTGGGGGACAGGCCATCAAGGATGATATTGGCGATGAAGTTGGCGCGGTTGCGTTCCAGTTCATCCAGCTCCAGTTCTTCAAGCCAGCCGCGCATCCCCTTTTGCACCGCGAGGTAATATTGCGCTCCGGCGCGGAAAAACGGGTTGTAGGCCCAGGCCGGATCCATGAACCGTTTGTCCTTGGCATCGGGGGCAAGTTCACTTTTTCCCGTGAGAATTTTTACCATATCCTGCGCCATCGCGGTCGAATGGCGGATCAGGCGTGCCGGGTCGGACGCGGTTTCGCGCAGCAGCAGCGCGACCGCGCTGACGAAGTCCTCGCGCGCCACACCGATCAGCGGGCCAAGCGCGTTGGTGGACTGGGCTGCTTCGTTTTCGAGCTTAACTTCGCTGCGTGCCATAGGTTCCCCCGTGTCTGGCTTCCGCCCGCTGGCCTGGCGTGCCATCGGTTAACGGAGCCATTTTCAGCAGAATGGCGCGAGCCGAGCCAAGTTGCAAGCGCGCGCAGGCGGTGATGACTGATCAGATTCGCTGGCGTCCACAAAATGTTTACCTTTGCGATTAACGCTTCTCTCAAAGGTTTTGGGCAGATTCTCGATAATGGTCGGGGAGCTCAATCGAAAAGTCGAATCTGTCGACCCTGTTCCCTCCGGCGGAGCGCCGGGAATCCGCGATGTTTTAACCAGTGAGCCGATCGAGGTTAATCTGCGCGGACGCAGCGAACGACGCGGGTCTGATCGCAATCGCACCGAACAAATCGAAGGGCTGACCCGTGCGATTGTAATGCCCGCGCACAGGCGCCTGTTCCACCTGCCGCTTCGATCCAACGGTATGGCAGTGTGTCTGCTGGCGGCCTTTGCGCTCGCGGCAGGCGTGGCGCAGGGATTGCCCTCGGCACCAACGGCTGCGGCGGCGCTGGTTTCAGTCATCATGATCGCCTGCGCGCCGCTGTTTGCCGCGATTGAACGCAAGGCCGAAGGATCGCAGGCGGCGTGCATGCTGGTTGTTCTGGCGGCAATTGTGCTGCCAATGGCCTGCGCGGGCTATGCCTTGGCGGCCTGGGTGGGCGAAGGCCTGCCGTGGCAATGGGCGGTAGCAACGCTGGTGTGCATCAATGCGGCATCGGCTTTGCTGTTCAAGGCGCGCATCGCGTCTCTGTTTTTCGCCAAGATTGCCAGCTGGGCGGGGTTTGCCGTTATTGTCCCCGGCGCTTTGACATTTGCTGCCCTGACCGGTGCGGCAATCGCTTTGGCGTTGATCGCGCGGTTCCAATGGGCAGTTTCCGAGCGGAATAGGCTGGTGCGTGAGGCGCGTGAGCGTGTCGCCGCGCGGGCCGAGGATATCTTGCGCAGCTTTGAGGAGACGGGGCAGGGCTGGTTCTGGGAAATCGACCGGCGCGGTCTGATCACCTATATTTCGCCCAAGGCAGCGCTGGCTCTGGGAAAGACTGCCGACGCGCTCTGCGGGCTTCCGTTGAGCGAGATTTTCCATTCCGGTGCCGGAACACATGATGCCGCGCGCACGCTTTCGTTCCACCTGTCGGCGCGTTCGGCCTTCCGTGACATCGAACTGCGCGCCGCGACCGATAGCGAGGAACGCTGGTGGGCGCTGACGGGGCGGCCCGTTTATGATTCCTACAATAATTTCTGCGGCTTTCGCGGCCACGGCACCGATCTTACCGAACAACGCCGCAGCGAACAGCAGGTTTCGCGATTGGCCCATTTCGATTCGCTGACTGGCCTCGCCAACCGGGTGCAGATGAGCCAGGTGCTCGAACAGATTCTTGCCGCGCCCAGTGCGCGTGAACGGGCCTGCGCCGTGCTGATGCTTGATCTCGACCGGTTCAAACAGGTCAACGACACGCTTGGTCATCCGGCGGGGGATGCCTTGCTGCAACAGGTGGCGCAGCGGCTTGAACGCGTGATGGACGGCGCGGGCAGGTGCGGCCGGCTGGGCGGGGATGAATTCGAGGTGATCGTGCCCGGCCGGCAGGATCGCACCACGCTTGGCCATATTGCGCGCGAGATTATCGCTGCGCTGTCGCAACCCTATTCGGTTCAGGGGCAAAGCGTGGTGATCGGCGCATCGGTCGGGATTGCGCTCGCGCCCGAGCATGGTTCGACCAGCGAAGAACTGATCCGCAATGTCGATCTGGCGCTCTATTCCGCCAAGGACGCGGGGCGCGGTGTGTTCCGGTTCTTTGCCGAAAATCTCCACGCCGCAGCCGAAGAACGCGCCGAGCTGGAACAGGATCTACGTGACGCGATGGTTCGCGGTGAACTTGATCTGCATTACCAGCCTGTGGTCTGCGCCGCGACCGAGAAGATTGTCGGGTTTGAGGCGCTGATGCGATGGAACCACCCTACGCGTGGCTGGCTTTCACCCGCCAAGTTCGTGCCGATTGCCGAAGATGCTGGCCTGATCGATCGTCTGGGGCAATGGGCGCTGCGCACCGCCTGCGCCGATCTTGCGCGCTGGCCCAGCCCGATCCGCTGCGCCGTCAATATTTCGGCGTTGCAATTTGCCAACCCCGAATTGCCCACCATCGTTGCCAATGCCCTGGCGCATAGCGGGGTTGCACCATCGCGGCTTGAACTTGAAATTACCGAGAGCGTGTTTCTGAACGACAACGCTGGAACCGAGGCGATGTTCGCGGCGTTGAAGCGGGTCGGGGTGCGGCTGGCGCTCGATGATTTCGGCACCGGCTATTCATCGCTGGGCTATCTCAAGAAAGCGCCGTTCGACAAGATCAAGATCGATCGTAGCTTTGTGCGGGGTGCGACCGATCAAGACAGCCGCAACGGCGCGATCATCGCCTCGATCACGAGCCTGGCAGAGGCGCTGCACATGGAAACCACCGCCGAAGGGGTGGAAACGCTTGACGAACTGGAACTGGTGCGGCTGCTGGGTTGCAGCCACGTGCAGGGCCATATCTATTTCAAGCCGATGACTGCTGACGACGCGGCTGCGCTGGCGTCGGGCAACCTCACCGTTCAGCCCGATGGCCCGCAATCAGCGCGCGCCCCTCGCCAGAACCTGCTGCGCCGCGTCGTGGTGCTGGAAAATGGCACCCGCCGCGATGCGACGCTGCGCAATATTGCCGAAAGCGGCGCGATGATCGATGGCTTGTGGAATATCCCGGTGGGGCGCGAAGTGCAGATCGAACTATGTCCGGAGCAGGTGGTTGCTGGCAAGGTTCGATGGTCGCGTGAGAACCGCGCCGGGGTGGAGTTCCGCGAACCGCTCAAACGCCGCGCCGATGGAACGATCGAGGCTTTCGGGCCAGGACCGGTTAACCGCGCAGCGGGCTAATCTTTAAGCACGCAAATTAGCACAAAAATAACCATCGGGGTTTACCTCTGCCGAATGACGACTGGCGGCCACGCATGGTTGTCGCATTCGATGTTTGGAGGTCTTGCACGAGATGTCCCTCAAGGGTCTCTTGTCTTTGCGCAACAGTGCAGCATCGCGTTTGCTGCGTGCTCCGGTCGCCTCGGCACTGTCCGATGGCGATCGTTTGGCCATGCTCGATGAACTTGAACAATCCGGGCTTGGCTGGTTCTGGGCAAGCGATGCCAGCGGCCAACTGACCTATCTTTCAAGTGCGATTGCAGCGCGGCTGGAACTGCCTCTCAACGAGTTGCTGGGTCAGCCGCTGGTTTCGATTTTCACAGCAGCAGACCGGGAAGGGCGCGGCAAGTCGCTGCCGCTGATGCTGGCCGCACACAAGGCGTTTTCCGGAATGGCGGTGCACGCCGCGCGGCGGCAGGGCGGCGCTGTGCTGCGGCTGGCGGGGCACCCCCTGTTTACGCCGGAGGGGCAGTTTGCCGGATTTCGTGGCACCGGCGCGGACATTACCGATGAATATCACCGCGAGGCTGAAACCGAACGCCTGACGCGGTTTGACACGCTCACCGGCCTTAGCAACCGCCATCGCATGGCGCAGCATATTGATGCGACGCTGACCGCGTTCAAGGCTGCGCGCCGCAATTGCGCGGTGATGATGATCGACCTTGATCGCTTCAAGCAGGTTAACGACACGCTTGGCCACGCGGCGGGTGATGAACTGCTCAAACAAGTCGCTGCACGCCTAGGACGCGCGATTGACCGCGAATGCGAGATTGGCCGGTTGGGCGGCGACGAATTTCAGGTCATGCTGCCCGACATCGACGATCGCGGTGTGCTGGGCGATCTGGCGATGAAGATCATCACCATGGTGCGCCAGCCCTACAGCCTTGAAGAAGGGCGCTGCGTCATCGGCGCATCGGTCGGAATTGCGATTGCGCCGCATGATGGCGTCACCCGGGAAGAGGTCGTACGTTCCGCCGACCTTGCGCTTTATGCCGCCAAGAACGGCGGGCGGGCGCAATATCGCTTTTTCTCTGGCGAGCTTGAAAACGAAACAATCTTCCGCCGGCGTCTCGAACAGAACCTTGGGACTGCACTGAGCGAGGAACAATTGTTTCTGCGGTTCGAACCGATTGTCGACGCAGCCTCGCAATCGGTCTGCGCGCTCGAAGCCCATGTGTGCTGGGATCATGACGAGCGCGGCATCATCGACGAGGATGAATTTGCCCAGATCGTCGAAGGTTCGAGCCTGGCCGGCGATGTCGGCCGCTGGGCGATCACCGAGGCGTGCCAACGCGCCGCGCTGTGGCCTGCAAGTGTGCGGGTGGCGGTTGATGTGCCGGTGGCGTTGTTCCTGGCCGATGATTTCGTGGAACATGTGGCGCACGCGGTGAACGCGGCCGGGATCGCGCCAGCGCGGCTCGAACTTGAAATCAGCGAAGCGGTGTTTTTTGGCGATACCAACATCGTCGATCACGCGCTTGCCGCGCTGTTCAAACTGGGGGTGCGCCTGACCCTCGATGAATTTGGAAGCGGTTATTCCTCGCTCGCTTACCTGCGCCGCGCGCCGTTTGATTCGATCAAGATCGAT
>Ga0180009_10003623_pt1 | contig 17476 bp, 16 predicted proteins | sample OS_PC_MetaG_FD_123537 | JGI IMG/M metagenome (GOLD analysis project Ga0180009, IMG submission 123537) | Groundwater microbial communities from the Aspo Hard Rock Laboratory (HRL) deep subsurface site, Sweden - OS_PC_MetaG | ecosystem: Environmental > Aquatic > Deep subsurface > Groundwater... | reverse complement strand
GCGGGCAAAAAGTCAGCACCAAAAAGCAACAGCACCAGCTCTCGTGTGAAGATTTGCCCCAGTATGAAAATGGGCAGCATAACCATCAGCATGAATCTGAAGCTCTTAAGAGTCAGTGTATGAGTCTTCTGGTCGGCTGCCACTCTGGAGAAAAGCAGAGTGCCGATGACGCCAGGTACGATCAGAAACAAATCATTGGCCTGCATCGCAACGGAGTATTGCCCCGCTTCGGTCGCTCCGAGTTGTGCGTTCACGAAGTAAAGTCCAAGTCGAGAGAGAACAAACGGCAGTGACACCGCTATGTACGCACGGAATCCATATCGAAGCGATTCTTTGAGCACACCGAGATCGGGTCTCATAATCGTTGAGAGGCTCACTCTCTGCCCCAGAAAGAATATCACTCCCGAAAAACAAAATATGGCCGCGTAAATCATTAGATAGGTTGAAAGTGTCACATGCAGAAGATAGAGTCCGACAAAAGTCAGTATCAATACCAGCAGCTTACTAATGAGATCATAGGCGTTGAACTGCACAATTCGATTCTGCCCCAGATATATGCGCTGCAGCATCAATCCCAGCATCACGAACGGAACAGATATCAGTCCGACAATCATAAGACTCAATGGAATTGCTTCGAAAATGTCCGGCGAAATCAAATAGAGCGCTACGATCACGCAGCCGGTCAATGTTCCAAATCCCATAGAGCTCCAGAGGCTGTTGACAGTCAACTTGGCCGATTTGCGTCGGTCTCCCGCCGCCATGTATGCGTTGGCCTCGATCAAGCCAAACTCACCGAATATGACGCCGATCAAAACTGTCGAGAGGATAACAGACAGAGTACCGCGCCCCGATGGTCCGAGCGCTCGCGCCGTAAGCACTCCGGTGAGTGTGCCGAATAATATTGTGAGTACTTTTGATGCGAGGGTAGTGACTGTGCTTGCGAAGAAGTTCATTGTACGTTGTAATCTAAGATCAGGATCGCGCTTATAAGAACGATCAAAACCATCAGCCAGAGGCAGATTTCAAATCCCTTCCTATATAAACTGCGAAGCAAGGTGCGCCTCGATCGCTGATACAACATGCTCGCTATACAGCGAGTTGATCCAGAGCAACCCGCGGCTTTCCCAATCTAGCTTCTCAGCAAGATTAAGAGTCTCCGGAAGCCGAAGAGGAACGCCTCTCGCGGCCAGAAAAGGAAGCAGTGATGCATCTCTATACGATCGCAAAACCAGCTCGTAGTCCTCCATGCCAGTCTTGTGATCAAACCTTTCGTCAAAAAGTCCCACTCTTTCAAAAACACCTCTCCTCCACACTGCGCACGTGTTTCTGGGAACAAAATAAGTCGGTTCTGACCGCCCTTTAAAGTGTACGTAACTACAGGAAGCATCTTTCGAGGATGCCTTCTCAGCAAGCGCATCGATTTGAGGTATCGTGATTGCGACCTCATTAGATATCATCATGACAAGCTCATTCTCGTGCTGCTGACGTGGCAAGGCATCAATACCGGCATTCAAGGCTCTGGACCATCCATAGTTCTCCAGAAGGACTGTTCGTATGGATGTGCGTGTCCGCATAGCTGAAACACTGTCTGCAGTCCCAGTTGAGTCCCGATCGCTATCGACTACAACAACAATCGCCGTAAACCGATCACTACTGTCAAGTCTCTTGATTAAGCCTCGCAAGCGAGGCGCATTGTAAGATCTGGCTATGGCGTACATATGTTGACTTCTCCTTACCCAGTTGATCGAGATAGATTTCAACCGGCTTCGCCCCCCATCGCAAACTTAACAGTGAACCAGTTCTGAAAGATCTTCCGCAGAACTTGCAGATCATCGGAATTGCCGCAGCTTTCCACGCAAAGTCGTCGACTGTGGAACCCACGCATCACCGGATCGAGGAAGTAAGACGAAAGACAAAATGCATCATCATCAAAGAGGAAACCTGCAAATAACGGCGTATCAAAGTACGTTCTGCACTTTACCCTTTCGGCACCGTACTTATTGGACCATCTCTTAACAATCGAGAACGTCTGGGTTAGATCATGGGCATGCAACTTTCGCAATTCCATAGCGGCTTTGTTCCATTGACTCGGCGTAAATAACTCTGCCTGGCGATCGAATGACTCCAGTAGTGTCTTCTGTACGAAACTAGGAGAATGCGGTTGCAGAAGGAGAATGCGCAAACGACAAGTACTGTCTTTCTGAAGATATTCCTCGAGAGCTTGCTCAAGCTGGGTCTCAAGTGACACAAAAGAGTACGATACAATCGAAATCTGCTTCTTGGCATTCTTAATTCTATTCTGGAGCCACTCAAGGCCAGCTAAATGCTCAGTCTTCCATTCATAACTGCTATCCTCTGTATCAGCCTTTAATTCAAATGCCCCTATTGTCTTGATTTCATCCAAAGCGTCTTGCGTTACAATATCCGTCATACTTGATTCATAGCCGCCTGACCGCACTTTCGGGAATCGCAATCGGCGAATGTTGATGATACACAGTAGTAGTAGAAGAAGAACAACTCCTGAATAGACCGCTTTCCACACTCTGGTTACTGGAGCCCACTCTTCGCCCTGCACTTCATCACCTATTAGCTTGATAACTTCCAATTCTCTCGGCAGACTATCCTGCGAACTGGCGAAAACGTAGATCTCTGATGCGCTTCCTTTGGGTATTCGCGAGAGTCCGATCTCAATGTCAGTTTGCCCTAGTACCACTGACTGGGTATCAGAAAGTCCGAGATTGAAATTGGCTGAGTCTAACTGACCATATTCCAGACTCGCCACGAACGTTACATTAAAGGCATCACGTAACCCCTTGTTGGCGATTAACAGTGTATATTGTCCGCGATCTCCCGATTCTGTCATATGTTCAGTGGTTTCAATGTGTCGCCATCTCAATTCCGGCTGCTGCAAGTAACTCCATACGCCAATTACTGCCGCTGCGGCCGCTATCACTCCGAATATCCAATCTCGATATTCAAGTAGTCTGTGCCAACTTTTCGCTCCACTCACTTTTCGCCTCACTTTGTTTCCACTAATTGCGATCTAATATCGCAACAACGATGCACTATTGCATCGTTCGCTTCTTTGCTGCAAACCCACCCCTGCCGAGAAGGTTGTCAAATCCACCGACATACTCACTCGAACCGGGGATATACACAAATGGTTTCACTTTGCCGATATCGACATGACCTTTGTCGTTGAGACAATTCTCATCTACCTGTATTGCGACTATCTCGCCGATAAAAAGCTCATGCGATCCGAGCACAATCGACTGAGTCACTCTGCACTCGATATTAATGGGGCATTCCTTGATGATCGGCGCCGAAACGACACTACCCTTTTCCGCTGTTAACGAACACTCCGCGAATTTATCCTTCTTGCGGCCGGAAACATGCCCGCAATAATCTGACGCAGCCACCTGATCTTCATTTGGCACATTGATAACAAACTCACCGGTCTCCTTCACAATGCCGTAAGAATATCTGCCGGGCCTGATACCGACTCCGATCAGCGGTGGTTCGCTGCAAAGCACACCGACCCATGACAACGTGATGATGTTAGGTGTCTCCCCCGGCTTCTGACAGGAGAGCAGGGTCGCAGGCAGTGGAACCATGAACCCGTCTGGTTTGATCAATGTTTTGGCCACAGTACCCTCCTGCTCTATTCTAATGCAGCTCTGAATGCCTCGTCGAGTGTCGACACAGGCACTATCTTGATTCCCGACTTGCTTTTCAAATCACCCAGCCCTCGATTGGGGACGACAATTCTTGAGAAACCGAGATTAATCGCCTCCTTGATTCTCGCTTCAAGCTTCGGAACGGACCGTATCTCCCCGCCCAGTCCGACCTCGCCGACCAGCACAGAATCGCTTCTCACCGGCGTATCCTGATGGCTCGACACTATTGCGCTCATCACTCCAAGATCGATTGCAGGCTCATCGATTCGCAATCCTCCAGCCAGATTGACGAACACATCCTTGCCCGCAAGGCGAAATCCCTGCTTCTTTTCGAGGATCGCAAGCAACAGACTCAATCGCTTCTGGTCAAAGCCGGATGACACTCGCTGAGAAACTCCGTACGATGAATCCGCAACCAACGCCTGAATTTCGAAGAGAATCGGTCGAGCGCCCTCGACTGAGCAGACGATTGCCTGACCGGAAATGCCGCCGGTGCGCTCCGACAAGAAAAGTTGTGATGGATTTGCGACAGGCTCAAGGCCGGCGCCACCGATTGTGAAGATACCGATCTCTGAAGTCGATCCGAACCGATTCTTCTCTGCGCGCAGAATCCGATAGAGATGATTCTTCTCGCCTTCAAAATACAAAACCACATCAACCATATGCTCGAGGACTTTCGGACCGGCTATTGCGCCTTCTTTGGTAATATGTCCAATGAGCAGCAGGCACATGCCTCTCGCGGAGCAGATGTCCTGTAGCACGGCTACACATTCGCGTATCTGGGTCACGGTTCCCGGCGATGACTCGTATTCCCGCGAACGCAATGTCTGGATCGAGTCTATAATCACAAACGAATGATATTCCCGATCGATGATAGCCTTGATTTCATGCATCTCCGTAGTTGTGGCGACAGTCACTCTGTCAGACATTATCCCGAGCCGATCTGCGCGATTCTTTATCTGCTCAGCCGATTCCTCGCCCGAGACATATAGCACCGACTGACCGTTCAATGCCAAACTTCCGGCTGTCTGCAGCAACAACGTCGATTTCCCGATCCCGGGATCGCCACCCAGCAGCAGCGACGCACCCGCGACAAGCCCACCGCCGATAACTCGGTCAAACTCACCAAGAGCAGTCGGCACGCGGAAGTTGTCCGAGGTTTCGATTTTGTCGAGACGAGTCACGACTGTCCCAAGGCGGTCGCTGTCGATCTGCCTCTGTGTCTTTTTCTTCTGCTTCTCTTCAGTCAGCGTGTTCCACTCACCACACTGCACGCACTTGCCCGACCATTTCGGATAAGTCGATCCGCACGACTGGCAGACATAGATCGTTTTTTCAGCAGTGGCCATAAATTCAACTTAACAGATTGATTGCCATCTTATCGATGCGCAAGGAATTCGCGTACTTCCGGATCATCTGATGCTTCGATTTCTTTTGATGTTCCGACAAAATGAATCTTCCCGTTGCTTAGCATAGCCATCCGATCGGCGACCATGAATGCCGACCGCATGTCGTGAGTCACTACGACAGAAGTTATGTTTAGACGACTCTGCAGTCGTTGGATCAGATCGTTTATCGTGTCACCAATGACAGGATCGAGTCCGGTCGTCGGCTCGTCGTAGAGCACTATTGCCGGATCCATGCAAATCGCTCGCGCCAGCCCGACCCTCTTTCGCATACCACCAGAAAGCTCAGATGGAGACATCTCCTCGGTATCGGAAAGCCCGACCAATTCCAACTTGTCTCTCACTATCTCGCGCTTCTCCGCTTCCGACAGGGGTGAATGTTCAGTAAGACCGAGCGAAACGTTTTCGTATACTGTCATTGAATCAAACAGGGCCGCAGATTGAAACAGCATCCCAAAATTGCGCCTTACTTCGTACAGCGCTCTCTTGGACAAAGAGGTGATATCCGTTCCGTCGACTATCACGCTGCCTTCATCCGGCATCATCAGACCTATGAGGTGTTTCAACAGGACACTCTTGCCGCAGCCGGACGAGCCAAGAATGACCATAACCTCGCCATCGAGGATTTCGAGGTCGACTCCCCGGAGCACCAGCTTGTCATCAAAACTCTTATGCAGATTCTCGATTCGAATCATCTCATCCAACCCTGAAGAGCAGTGTCGCGATTACATAATCAGATACTAATATCAAGACAGATGATGTTACGACCGCTCTTGTTGTGGCAAGGCCGACGCCCTCTGCGCCGCCAGATGCCTTGAAGCCGTGGAAACAGCCGAGTGTCGATATGATAACTCCGAATGACACCGCCTTGACCAGTCCCGACAGCACGTCAGACACTCTGAAAAAAGCCTTCATCCCGTTCATGAACAGTTCCGGTTCGATGCCAAGAAGTGCGGTAGCTACGGCCAGCGCTCCCAGAATGGCAATGATATCAGCGAAAATGACTAGCACCGGCAGCATGATCATTCCGGATATGATACGCGGTGTCACGAGGTAGCCGATCGGATCGATAGCCATCGTTTCCATGGCATCGATCTGTTCCGTTACCCGCATCGTCCCGAGTTCGGCGGCTATTGAGGCTCCTACACGACCGGCAACGACAAGAGCAGTCAACACAGGTGCCAGTTCAATGAAAACGGCCTTCGACACGCCAGTGCCGAGGTATCTGAGCGGGACATAGCCCTCCATCTGATACGCCGCCTGCCATGCGGACACCGCCCCGGTGAATATCGATGTCAATACGATCAGCGGGAGTGAATTCACACCCATTCGAAGCATCTGTTCGGTGATAAGTCCGAAATGTCTGAATTGTGAGGGCAGCGAACGAATGACCCCGGCCAGCATCAGACAGATGCCACCGAGATCAGAAAAGAGCGACGTTGTGACTCTCCCAAGGTACCGCAGAAATATCAAAACGGCACATCCCCCGCATTATCATCATCGTACGCGACGCCAGCCGGCTCCCTGTGGTGAAACTCAGGATTGACAAACTGGATGTAGTCCTTCAGGAACGTCAACTTTACAACCCCTGTCGGACCGTTACGCTGCTTTGCGACAATTATCTCGGCAATCCCTTGCTTGTCGGGCGGGCAGCCATCCGGCGTCCTTTCCAGATAATATTCTTCTCGATAAACAAATGCTACAAGATCGGCATCCTGCTCGATTGCGCCCGATTCACGAAGGTCCGCAAGCTGCGGTCGTCTGTCGCCCCCGCGCATCTCAGGAGCACGAGAGAGCTGTGAAACTGCCATCACCGGAATGCTGAGATCTTTGGCAAGAGCCTTGAGCGATCTCGAAATCTGTGATATTTCCTGTTGACGGCTCTCTGAGGATGCTCCTCCGTGCATCATTTGCAGATAGTCTATCACAAGCAGTCCTATATCCTCACGCACTTTTAACCTGCGCGCTTTGGATCTCAGTTCGAGAATACTAATGTTCGGTGAATCGTCGATGAATATCGGCGCCTCGGAGAGTGGTCCGACAGCGATTCCGAGCCGGGTATAATCCTCATCCCGCAGCATCCCGGAGCGGAGCATGTGAGGACTGATGTGTGCTTTGGCGCAGAGCATCCGTTGCGAAATTTGGTTTGCGGACATTTCGAGCGAGAATAACCCCACTCCTCTTTTCTCTTCCATCGCTATGTGCGCGCAGATGTTGAGAGCAAGCGCAGTCTTGCCCATAGATGGACGCCCGGCAACGACAATCAGATCGTTGTCCTGGAGTCCCGATGTCATCCGATCGAGATCATGATAGCCGGTCGGAGTCCCGATGATCGAACCTTTGCGCTGACGGTAGTTTTCGATCTCATCGAATGTGCGTGGGAGGATCGTGTTTATCGACACGAACCCCTCACCAAGTCGCCGCTGGCTGATTCTGAATATCTCGTTCTCGGCGTGGTTTATGATTTCTTCTGCACCCTCCTCGGCATTGCGAGCCTGAATAGATATATCATCAGCAGCTCGCTTTAGCCGCCGTAGAAGAAACTTGTCATAGATAATCTCGGCATGGTGGCGGACATTGGCAGACGAAGATACCACGGTCAACAGATCGGTCAGCATCTCGATTCCGCCGATTTTGTCGAGCTTGCTTTTCTTGGTCAGGTCATCTGAAATCGTTACAAGGTCAATCGGGATGCCATCATTGTAGAGCTCGATAGCTGATGCAAATACGACCTCATGGCGACCATCGTAAAAACACTCCGGGGTCAAAACGTCGGCTGCGTCATGAATGGAGTCTCTGTAATTCAGAACTGCACTTAGTACCGCGCGCTCGGCTTCAACTGAATGAGGGGGCTGTTTCTGTGATGTATCTGAACCTGCCATCGGAAGCTTCCCTGCGTTAGTATGATTGTCAGACTATACCCTTCAAAACCACTGGGCAGCCCACACCCTGAAGTGGGATTAATGACTTAAAATACACAATCCCAACGCGCCGGTCAAGAACGAACCCTCTCGACACGATTGTAGTGCAGGATTCTCCGAAATCTGCCATCGTTAATGTGGCTGGGGTACATCCCATGCGCCATATCCACAGCCATTACGCAAGAATCCGCATAGGTCACCTCGCAGAAGTGTTTCGAAATGAACGCCGCATCACATTTACCGCAAGTTCTATGATCCTCAATATGGACATCGCAGATAATCGGCCGATAGTGGATATGAAAGGGGAATATATGAGAAAAACATTGTTCGTACTCGGGATGATCGCGCTGATAGCACTTTACGCTTACAGCTGTGCTGGTCCGATGGTCATCACCGAAGCGCCGCCACCAACTAAGTCGGAGATCAAACCACCCCGGCCGGGCCCCAAAGCTGTCTGGATCGATGGTTACTGGAAGTGGAATAATCACATGTACGTCTGGAACAGTGGGCACTGGGAGAGGAATCCCAGAGGAAATTGGGTGCCGGGCTATCACAAGAGACAGGGTCGTGGCCATGTCTGGGTAGCCGGTCATTGGACGAAGAGATGAACTGCTGAATTGGTGATTCGCTACTGGTTGAGTGGTCTTGGTGATTAGAAGCTACTTGCCGATCATCCAGTCGTACTCGGCGCGAAGCATCTGGACATCTTCCCATGTCGGACGCTTGTACTGCTGGAATCGAAGCAGCGCGGCTGGATGATATGTCACCAGCAGCTTGATGCCCCGGAAATCGTGAAACTGGCCTCGTAGTTTTCCGAGTTGCTGCGTGGTCTGAAGCAGCGCCTGAGCCGAAATGCGCCCGAGGCAGCAAATCAGCTTTGGCTGGATGATTTCAATCTGGCGAAAAAGATACGGCATGCAGGTCGTCATTTCGTCCGGCTGTGGATCGCGATTTTGCGGAGGGCGACATTTCACGATATTGGCGATGTAGACAATCGACCGATCAAAGCCGATCGCCGCAAGAATCTTGTCTAGGAGCTGCCCGGCACGTCCCACAAACGGCTCGCCCTTGAGGTCCTCGTCGCGCCCCGGACCCTCACCGACAAACATCACATCCGCATCGGGATTGCCGACTCCGAACACAAGTTTGTTTCGCCCTTCATGCAACCTGCAAAGAGTACAATTCTTGATCTCTGAATTGAACTCAGCCAGCAATTTCGCACTATCCTCGGACCCGGAGCCGAGGCTAATGCTCTTCAGCACTTCGGTTCCGATCTGCGGCGCACCAGTCCCAAGCTCTTCAGCCTGCAACAGAGCCTTCTTGGCCGTTTCAGCAATTTCTGCCAAATCCCACGGGTCAGGCATGATTAGATAAGTTTCTTTATGCGGTTGAGGATTTCATCGGCAAGGTCGCGCTTAGACATCAATGGCAACTTCTCGGCCTTTGATTTGCCGCTGAGAATAGTGACTTTGTTCGTCTTGGTTCCGAAACCGGCCCCTTCGGCATTTGGATTATTGACGACAATCATATCGAGCTTCTTGTCGGTCATTTTCTTGCGAGCGTTGGCAACTTCTTTCTCAGTCTCCAAGGCAAATCCAACCACGATCTTGCTGCCCTTCTTCTTACCGACTTCCTTCAAAATATCCATAGTCGGTGAAAGCTTGATCGACAGCGGCTTGGTCGATTTCTTGATCTTCTGATTGCTGTATGAGTTCGCCGGGGAATAATCGGAGGGTGCCGCAGCCATAATTACAATATCTGCATTCTCGACTCGAGACAGAACCTCTTCCGCCAACTGATCAGTCGATATAATCGAGCAAAATTCGCTGACAACAGGCGGTTCGAGCTGCGTTGGGCCGGATATCAGCGTGACATCGGCGCCTCGCTTCCGAGCAGCGTCCGCCAACGCAAAACCCATCGCTCCGGTCGAGGGATTCCCGATAAACCTGACAGGATCAATATATTCGTATGTCGGACCAGCAGTTACGAGGACTCTCTTCCCGACGAAGTCAGTCTGCTTCCCAAAGAAATTCACCACAAACTCAACGATCGTGTCAGGCTCGGGAAACCTCCCCGGTCCCACCGCCCAACTGGCCAGATCGCCTTCCTCCGGATCGATAAACTCATGTCCGAACGACTTCAGTTTGGCAATATTCTGCTGAGTTACCGGATTATTCCACATGAATGTGTTCATTGCGGGAGAAAATATCACCTGACTCTGCGCGGCACCGATTGTAGTCGAGAGAAGATCATCCCAGACACCCGATGCCGATTTTGCGATAATGCTCGCCGTCGCAGGCGCAACAAGAATCAAATCAGCCCACTCCGCTGCAAATACATGCTGCACAGAGGAAAACTGATCCCGAGGAAACATCTCGACAGCGACCGGTCTGCCCGACAAAGCTTCAAAAGTCAGGGGTGTTACAAATTCGCAGGCAGCCTTGGTCATCACGACTCTGACCTCTGCACCTTCCCGCATCAGTGCGCGTAAGACGTAGCCCGCCTTATAGGCTGCAATACAGCCGGTGATACCTAACAGAATCTTCTTACCTGATAGTCGCACTTAGATCAATGGACAGTCTCGTCGCCCGAGACATTGAACCAGTTGAGATCCATATTGGGAGAGGCGCCGGAGAACAGCACCGTCGAGGTGAGCATCTTCATTCCTGCGACGTCTACTTGCTCAGGAGCCAACATCATCGCCCGCTCAATCGTCATTTCGAATTCTTCTTCGCTGAGCAGCCCCATCTGATGAATCTGGATTAGATATCCCTGAGCGGCAGGCTCAATCTGCTGTCTTTCAAGCTCTGAGAATACACGCGGCTGGCAATTGCCGATGTCGTTAGAAAACACGAACTTCTCGCTTCGAGACTGCACTTCCTCCAGAAACCAACCGTAAGCAGATGAGATTTCGCTCTCGGTAAACCCGAGATTTCTCAGTGACTTCGAGATGTCATCAAGGTGCGCGAGCGAACCATTGTGCGTTCTGACATACTGCACAAGATAGAACACGATGTCTAGAATTCTTTCTCCCAAGTGTCCTCCACGGTTAGGTGAAATCTACTAAATCATCAACCTAACCGCAAGGCAAAAAAGATCCGTCAGTGCTTAAAATGCCGTATTCCCGTCAAAACCATTGCCATTTTGTGTTCGTCTGCCGCCTCAATAGCTTCGTCATCGCGCTTTGATCCCCCCGGCTGGATAATCGCGACCACGCCCGCCTCGGCAGCCTTATCGATGCCGTCACGCATCGGGAAAAAGGCATCTGAAGCTAGTACAGCTCCGTTGGATCGGTCGCCCGCCTTGTAGGCAGCCATCAGTGAAGCGTCTACCCTTGAAGTCTGACCGCATCCGACTCCAACTGTCTGCTTCCCCTGGACTAACACAATCGCGTTCGATTTGATATGCTTCACTATCTGGAATCCGAACAACATAGACTCAATTTGGCCTTCATTAGGCTGGACTTTTGACACCACCTTCAGATCTTCCCGTGTAACCCTGTAATTGTCCACCGTTTGAGCCAGTAGTCCCCCCTGAAGGAACGTCTGGCGCACCTTTCCATGCTTTCCAGGCGCAATGGACGGGAGCGCGAGGAGCCTACGAGCCTTCTTCTTTCTCATCATCTCGACAGCCTCATCGCTGTATCCAGGGGCGATTATGCATTCTACGAATGGCGTCTCGTGGAGGAGCATCGCGATCTCCATATCGACAAATCGGTTGATACCGATGATCGATCCGAACGCCGACATCGGGTCAGACTCGTATGCCAGTTTGTACGCTTCGGTTGAAGTCTCCGCAACTGCTGCCCCGCATGGGTTAGTGTGTTTGACAACGCATGCAAATGGATCTTCAAAATCGAGGAGCATGCCGAGCACAGCCTCGAGATCATTGTAGTTGTTGTAAGACAGCTCTTTGCCGGCGAGTATCTGAGCATCGACCAGCGATGGTCCTGAGTGCCCCACAAGCGAGTAGATTGCTGCCTTCTGATGTGGATTCTCACCATACCGGAGACTTGTCATTCTGCTGTATTCAGGCTTAAGAGTGTCGGGGAATTCGTCGCTTTTTCCGGCATCTTCTCTACCGAAGTATGCCGCAATCATGCTGTCGTAGCGCGCCGTAAGCTTGAAAGCTCTCTTAGCGCAATTGAATCGCGTCTCATACGAAATTGACCCATCTGCGGCAGCCATCTCCTCGACTATCGGACCATACTGTGCCGGTTCAGTCACGACGACAACATCGTTGTGGTTCTTCGCTGCCGAGCGTACCATCGAGGGTCCACCGATATCAATGTTCTCGATGATTTCGTCATCGGTTGCATCGGGACGCTCTACAGTCTCCTCGAACGGGTACAGATTCACGACAACCATGTCAATAGCGCGCATATCATGCTCGCGCATCTGTTTCACATGATCGGTGTTATCCCTCTTGTAGAGAATGCCGCCATGCACCGCCGGATGCAGGGTCTTGACTCTGCCATCGAGAATCTCCGGCGCACCCGTAAACGAAGACACTGGCAGTACCTGCACACCGGCTTCCTTCAGGACACGTTTCGTACCGCCTGTCGAGATAATCTCGATGTCCATCTCGCAGAGCTTCTTCGCGAACTCGACTATTCCTGTCTTGTCCGAGACACTCAACAGCGCCCGGCGAACTCTGACAGCTTTGTTCTTCTTATCTGCTTCCATGCCTACCTCTCAATTGCAAACGGTTTACCGTCTGGTCAGAATTTCAAGTGCGCGCGTGTAGATTTCAGATGTCTTCCTGATTACATCATCAGGAAGCGCCGGACCAGGAGGCGTCTTATCCCAATGCGCACTATTCAGCCAATCACGCACATACTGCTTGTCGAAACTCCGCTGAGATCTTCCCACTTCGTACTCGTCAGCGGGCCAGAACCGCGACGAATCCGGCGAAAGCACTTCGTCGATCAGGATAAGCTCGCCAGCTTTGAATCCAAACTCGAATTTGGTGTCGGCAATTATTATCCCACGTGACCGGGCATAGTCAGAGGCTTTGGTGTAGAGATCAATCGAAACCTGGCGCAGCTTTTCGCCCACGTCTGTGCCGGTTGTACGCACCATGTCCTCAAACGAGATATTCTCATCATGTCCGCTGTCAGCCTTCGTGGATGGCGTGAAGATCGCAGCGGGGAGTTTCTGTGACTCCCTGAGGTCATCAGGAAAGGAAATCCCGTTGACCACCACTTCCCCGCTGAATGAATCATCCTGCTCGGTCATATATTCTTTAAACAGAGAGCCGGTGATATATCCTCTGACGATGCATTCTACATCGAGTCGCTGACACTTCGTGACCAGCATCGAGCGACCATCGAGCATCTGACGATACTTCTGTAGCGGCTCTGGATACTCATCGACGTTCGCAGTCACGAAGTGGTTCGGCACGACGTCTCGCAGGTAATCGAACCAGAAAACGGACATCGCGGTAAGTACTTTGCCTTTGCCGGGAATCGGAGTTGGCAGGACGACATCGAATGCCGAAAGGCGGTCGCTTGCGATGAACAGCAGCTTGTCATCGAGATCGTATATCTCCCTCACTTTGCCCCGGGCATACTTCGGATATTCAGATATCTCAAACTCCCATATCTGATCAGTCATCTTCATTTATTTCCTCTTTTCCTCTGAGATTATCTTCTCTGCAAGTGCTCTCAGCGCTTCCGGGTAGAGCTTGTGTTCGGCCTCGAGCACGCGCTTCTGCAAGTCCTCCGGCGTGTCACCCGGCAGCACTGGGACTCTCATCTGCATTACAATATCACCGTGGTCGTAAATCTCGTCAACCAAATGGGCAGTTGGTCCCGACTCGGTCTCCCCAGCCGCAATCACCGCTCCGTGCACCCGCATGCCATACATACCCTTGCCGCCGAATTTGGGGAGCAGTGCCGGGTGTATGTTAAGGATACGATCCCTGAAATGCCGAATAACTTTCGCCGGGATCAGCTTCATGTAACCCGCAAGACAGATGACATCGATTCGATGAGCTTCGAGAGCATCCATGATTGCATTGGAGAATTCATCGCTTGATTCGAAGTCTTTTCGCCGGATGACTCCAGTCGGTATCGAATGCTTCCGAGCACGCTCTAAACCGTATGCATCCTCATTGCTCGACAATACGAAGGCGATCTCAGCCGGAAAGCCTTCAGCCTGACTGCTATCGATCAGGGACTGGAGGTTCGTTCCCCCTCCCGAGATGAAGACGGCCACCCGTATTTTACCTCTCATCAAGTCTCCTCTTGAGCAATCTGTTCGCAATATCCGGATTTGCCCGTCCATTTGTTGCTTTCATTATCTCGCCAATGAGGAAGCTGAATATCTGCTTCCTGCCTCCGCGGTAGGCTTCGACATTCTCACGGCTGCATGCAAGCAACTCAGTGATCACGGCATCAAGCATATCCTCATCATTAATCTGCCGCAGACCTTCCCTGTTTATGATGACCAACGGCGATTCGCCCGTCTCCGCCATCTGCCGAAATACATCCTTTGCGATCTTGCCGGAAATCAGACCATCATCAACAGCCTTCAGCAACTCACCGACCTGAGCCGGAGACACCGGGAACTTGTCGATACCGATCCCCAAATCCTTCAGGACTCCGAGCACCTCGGTCATGGTCCAGTTTGAGACCTTCTTCGGGTCGGGGAAGAACCGCATCGCCTCAGTAACATAATTAGCTAACTCGCGGCTCGTTGTCAATACTTCTGCGTCATATCGGGGGAGTGAATATTCGCTCATGAACCTGATATACGTCTCGTGCGGCAGTTCCGGGAGCGAATCTGCAACGGCCGAAACCCACTCATCGGAGATAGCGAGATCGACAAGGTCCGGTTCCCGGAAATAGCGATAATCGTGTGATTCCTCCTTGGAACGCATGGAAACACTGATATTTCGGTCCTCATCCCAAAGCCTCGTCTCCTGAACCACACTGCCGCCTAATTCCAAGATTTCTATCTGGCGGTCTATCTCATACTTAAGTCCCCGCTCGACGCCCCTGAATGAATTGAGGTTTTTCAACTCCGTTCTCGTCCCGTACTCATCAATGTCTCTCAACCGGACAGAGACATTAGCATCGCACCTCAGAGCACCTTTTTCCATATCGCCCGAGCAGATTCCAAGATACTGGACTATTTGTCTGAGTCGTGAAAGATACGCGTACGCCTCCTCCGGACTGCGAATTCCCGGCTTCGATACGATCTCAAGCAGCGGCACACCGCAGCGATTCATATCGATCAGGGACATAGCATCGCCGGAAACCTCGGTTGGATGGACAGACTTACCGGCATCCTCTTCCAAATGAATCCGGGTCAAGCCGATACGATGCGTCTCGCCATCGAGATCGAACACTATCGCTCCACCCACTCCGATAGGCTCGTCAAACTGCGAAATCTGATAGCCTTTGGGAAGATCCGGATAGAAGTAGTTCTTTCGTGCAAAGACTGACCTGGCGCTGATCTGTCCTCCGCAGGCGAGTATCATCTTGATAGCAGAATCCACAGCAGCCTCGTTGAGTACTGGCAATGCGCCCGGAAGCCCGAGGCAGACGGGACAAACCTGTGTGTTGGCAGGTGAACCGTAAGCAGACGCACAGCCGCAGAACAACTTCGATCTGGTTTCGAGCTGAGCATGTACCTCGAGACCAATCACAGATTCGTATCGATGCACTTCAGTCATCCTCACCCGCCCGAAAATCGAGCGCCGACTCAAGTCGGTGCGCTAATCTGAAAAGATTCATCTCGTCGAAATGCTTTCCGATTACCTGAACACCGATTGGGAGGCCGAACGCTCCATGACCGCACGGTATTGACATCGCACATGTCCCGGTGAGATTTGCTATCACTGTGTAGACGTCTGCGAGGTACATTGACAGGGGATTGTCAATCTTCTCGCCAAGCCTGATCCCCGCTGTAGGCGATGTCGGAGTGACTATGACATCTGCTTTGTCAAATGCATGCATAATATCACGCCTAATGATCTCCCTCACCTGCATTGCCTTCTGATAGTATTCTTCGTAGTAACCTGACGACAACACATACGTACCGAGCATGATTCTCCGCTTGACCTCGTCACCAAAACCCTCGGATCTCGTGTTCGAATACATCTCCTGCATAGCGGCCGCACGCGGGGACCTCTGTCCGAACTGCACACCGTCGTATCTGGCCAGGTTGGATGAAGCCTCTGCGGTCGCAATCACGTAGTATGCCGCAATCGCTTTGTCGAGGATTGGCATCGACAAATCCACAATCTCACAGCCGATTGACTTCGCCGTTTCGAGAGCGCTGCCAACTGCTCTGCCGACATCATCATCAAGCCCTTCTCCGAAGTATTCTCTCGGAACGCCGATCCGCACCGGCTTGAATTGATCGATGGCGGACATCAAGTTGGTTGTATCGTTGTCAACAGATGTCGAGTCTCGTCGATCGCGCCCTGCAATTGCAGCGTACAGCATTGCAGTATCTCTGACATTTCTCGCGAATGGACCGATTTGATCGAAAGAAGATGCATAGGCGATGAGGCCGTAGCGCGATACAGCGCCGTATGTCGGCTTAAGGCCGACGATCCCTGTCAACGAGGCTGGCTGGCGAATCGAACCGCCTGTATCTGACCCGAGCGCTACCGCCACATGAAAGGAAGCAACCGCAGAAGCGGAGCCCCCCGATGATCCGCCGGGTGAATACTCTGAATTCAGGGGATTCTTTGCCGATCCGAAGTAACTGCTCTCGGTGGTAGAGCCCATCGCGAACTCATCGAGATTCGTCTTTCCTATAATCAGTGCTCCCGCATCAATTAGCTTTTCGACCACTGTGGCATTGTATGGCGGCCTGAAATCGGCGAGAATGCGCGAAGCGCAAGTTGTGGGGTATCCTTCGAGACAGATGTTATCTTTGACAGCCACCGGAACACCGGCAAGGCTGCCGAGGGATTCGCGTTTCTCCAGGCGAGATTTCACTTCTTCCGCAGACCTGAGGGCTAGGTATGGCGTTAACGCAATGAAACTATTAAGGTTAGCCTGCGAGCGCTGTGCAGAATCCGAGAAGATTTCGGCAGTTTCGATCGGATCAAGCTCGCCGCAAACCGTCCTCCGGTGGATTTCCTCAGCCGAGGCACGCTGGATATTCATCCAGTGAGTTTACAGCATTGGCAGATATTTGTCAAGTTCGTACCGGGAAACGTGTACCCGGTAGCTGTCCCATTCCACTTGCTTGTTGGCAATCAATGAGCCGAAAATGTGCTCCCCAAGAGTCTCGCGCACGAGCTTAGAGTTTTCAGTCTCCCTGATCGCATTTTCGAGACTATTCGGCAGCACGTCTATTTCTCTCTTCTTGAAGTCGCCCGGCTCTACATGAAAGATGTTGTCTTCAACCGGTGCCGGAATCGCGTACTTCTCGTTGATGCCCTTAAGTCCCGCAGCCAGCATAACCGAAAACGCAAGATATGGATTGCACGCAGGATCGGCAGATCGAAG
>Ga0180009_10003622_pt1 | contig 17479 bp, 13 predicted proteins | sample OS_PC_MetaG_FD_123537 | JGI IMG/M metagenome (GOLD analysis project Ga0180009, IMG submission 123537) | Groundwater microbial communities from the Aspo Hard Rock Laboratory (HRL) deep subsurface site, Sweden - OS_PC_MetaG | ecosystem: Environmental > Aquatic > Deep subsurface > Groundwater... | reverse complement strand
TGGTGGAGACGGGGGAGAGTCGAACTCCCCGTCCAGAAGAAGCGACCCAGAGTATCCTACAGGCTTAGCCAGCTCTTTTTTCTCATCCGGCTGACCTCTGCTGGCCTAGTTCAGCCAGACCAGTCGATTTTTCTTACACTGCCTTTATCGACGTCCGGCAGCGGCACCTCAACTTTTCGTCACCCAATCCCAACCTGTTGAGGAGAGGTCGGGTTGGATGTGCAGCTATATTTTAAGCTGCGTAAACGACTTCAGGTTCGCCGTTTGTTTTTTTGCCACTTGTTTTGTGAGGGCAGTGGCACCTCAGCCTGCAACTCTGTAGCCTACGTCCCCTGTCGAAACCACGCGTCCCCACAGGCTACGGCGACCTTGTCTCCACCTCCTTTACCGTTTGTGTCTCTTCACCGCCCGCCCGATTTCTCTCTCTACCTCGCGCTGGGCGATGGTCGCACGTTTATCGTACAGCTTTTTGCCTTTGGCCAGGGCGATGGCCACCTTGGCCCGACTGCCCTTCAGGTAAAGTTTCGTCGGTACCAGGGTAAGGCCCTTCTCGGCGACCTGGCTGGCAAGGCCCTCAATCTGTTTGCGGTGTAGGAGTAACTTGCGCGGCCGTCTCGCTTCATGGCTCATATAGCTGCCGGCTTCATAGCGCGCGATATGCGCGTTCAGCAGCCACAGTTCACCCTTCTCGGGGCTGACATAGGCATCTCCCAGGCTTACCCTGCCTTCCCGAATCGATTTTATCTCCGTACCGGTGAGGGCAATTCCCGCCTCCATGCTCTCCCCGATGTGGTAATTGTGATACGCCTTGCGATTGGTCGCTACCGTTTTAACCGCCATCTCCCCACTATTAAATTATATCACATTACTGGAGCGAGTTTTAGTTCGGAATGGCTACGCTCCCCGGTTCATCCAGCCGTCGAAAAGCCGGTTCATTTCGGCTGGGCCCCAGCTGCCTGCCGGGTAGGGGTGAACCGGGATATTACCTTTGAGCAGGCCATCGTAGAGACGCCAGGCGGTTTCCACCTCGTTGTCGCAGACAAAGAGTGTCTGGTCACCGAGAATAACATCGAGGATAATGGTTTTGTAGGCGTCGGGGAGGGCACCGAAGGTCCCGGCGTAGCGGAAGTGGAGCGGCTGCGTGGTCATGGTAAAGGGCTGGCCGGGGTTCTTTACCTGGAAATAGAGGTCGAACCCCTCGTCGGGCTGAAGGGTGATGACAAGGACGTTCGGCCTGACACCGCATGTTTCTTCAAAGGGGTGGAAGATGGAGGCGGGGGCGCAGTGAAAGGTAACCACTATCTGCGTGCAGCGGAGCGCCATGCACTTACCGGTGCGGAGGTAAAACGGCACTCCTTTCCAGCGCCGGTTGGGAATGTCAATTTTCAGTGCCGCAAAGGTTTCCGTGCTGGAGTTCGGAGAAACACCCGGTTCCTCCCGGTAACCGACCATACCCTGTCCGTCGATTTTCCCGCCGACATACTGCCCCAGGACCACATCTGCCGGGTTGATGGGGGCAATCCGATGAAGCACCTTGATTTTTTCGTTGCGTATGGCGCCGGCCTCGAAAGCCGACGGCGCCTCCATGGCCACGAGTGCCAGGAGCTGGGTCAGGTGGTTCTGGACCATATCGCGCAGGGCACCGGCGCGTTCATAGTAAGCGGCCCGTTTTTCGATTCCCAGGCTTTCCGCCACCGTTATCTGGATGCTCTCAATGTGGTCGCGGTTCCACAGATGCTCAAAGAAGGTATTGGCAAAACGGAATACCAGCAGGTTCTGTACCGTCTCCTTGCCCAGAAAGTGGTCGGTGCGGTAGATCTGCGATTCATCAAAGTAGCGGTGCACTTCACCATTGAGTTCCTGTGCGGAGGCCAGGTCCCATCCGAATGGTTTCTCCAGGACGAGCCTGGTCCAGCCTGAGCTCTGGTTCAGTCCCGCCTCTCCGAGACCGGCCACTGCGTTCGGCACGATGTCAGAGGGGAGAGCCAGGTAGAGCACCCGATTTCCCGGCAGTCCGCATTCTCTTTCCAGGGCATCGAGCTTTCCGGCCAGTTTCCCGTAATCTGTCCGGCTCCCCTGGCCGATGCAGTGGTAGTGAAGGCGCTGGTCACACCATTGGGATGCCTTATCATTAAGAAGCAGTCCGGCGTCGGCCAGCATCTGGCGTGCCCGGGAGCGGAAGCCCTTATCATCGAGGTTTTCATCAACATCGATGCCGACAATAAAGTAGCCATCCCCCAGCTCGCCTTTGGTGGAGAGGTGGAAGAGGGCGGGGAGCAGCTTGCGACGTGCCAGGTCACCCAGCGCGCCGAAAATAAGGAAAAGATGAGGCTCCATTTCCTTGGTCGTCAATCAGGTTACTTTCCTTTTATATTTATCTGGAATGAATCGCCTGTAAGAACTTCCCGGTCATCGGGACAGATATCGTGCTGTAATTCAGCGGGCATATCATGACCGCCTTTCCAGCAGCAGTCGCGGTATATCACTCGGCTTTTCCGCTACCGGAATCCCGTGAGCGTTAAAGGCATCGATTTTGGACTTGGCTGTTCCCATGGTACCGCTGATGATGGCCCCGGCATGGCCCATGCGCTTTTCCGGAGGCGCAGTCCTTCCGGCGATGTAGGCGACAACCGGCTTGGCATATTCACTTTTGCCGATGTATTCGGCGGCCTTTTCCTCCAGATTGCCACCTATCTCGCCGATGAGCACCACGGCCTCGGTCTCCTCATCTTTTTTCATCATTTCCAGTACCCTGATAAAATCCAGACCGATAATTGGGTCGCCACCGATGCCAACGCAGGTGCTCTGCCCGAGGCCGGCGTTGCTGATAAGCCAGGCAATCTCATAGGTGAGCGTTCCGCTTCTCGAAATCATGCCGATGCTGCCGGGTCGAAAAACGTGGCTCGGCATCACGCCCATGTGTACCCGGTTGCCGGGATTGATGATGCCCGGACAATTCGGGCCAACTATGGTAACACCGTTATCATTCGCTCTGGCAACAAACTCGATGGAATCTTTCTGCGGTATCAGGTCGGTAATCACCACCAGCGTTTTCAATCCGGCGTCAATGGCTTCAATTATGGCAGCCGAGGCAAAACGAGGAGGAACATATATAACGGTGGCGTTGGCGTCATGTTTGTTGATGGCCTCGGCAACCGTGTCGTAAACAGGCACGCCAGAGACTTCCTGTCCCCCCTTGCCCGGGGTAACGCCGGCAACGATTTTTGTCCCATAGCCGAGCATCGCTTCGGTGTGGAAGCGGCCCACGTTCCCGGTGATGCCCTGCACGATAGCCCTGGTGTCTTTACCGACGATGATGCTCATATCCTGACTATATTCCCACCACCTCTTCGATTGCGTCCTCCATATTGGAGTAGCTGTTGATTCCCGCCCCTTTCAATATGTGGATGCCTTCCTCCTCTTTCGTGCCCATCATCCGCACCACAATCGGTTTCTTAACCGACGAGGCATCGAGTGCTTCAATGATACCCTGCGCCACGAGGTCGCAGCGTGTAACTCCACCCAGGATATTGATTAAGACCGCCTTTACCTTCGGCTTCGACATGATGATGGTGAGAGCTTTCCTGATGGTTTCTGCCCCGGCCCCACCACCGATGTCCAGAAAGTTGGCCGGCTTGCCACCGAAGAGGTGCACCACGTCCAGCGTGGCCATCATCAGACCAGCGCCATTGCCGATAATGCCGATATCACCATCGAGGTCAACATAGGCCAGCCCCTGCTTTCTCGCCTCGATCTCGGCCGGGCTGGCCTCTATTCTGGCGATTTCCGTACCTTCAAACTCAGGGTGCCGGAAAAGGGCGTTATCATCGATGATTATGCGGGCATCGCAGGCCACCAGCTCTTCAGACGCTGTCTTGGCCAGGGGATTGATTTCAATCAGCTCGGCATCGTAGTCCATGGCGATGCGGTAAAGTTTATGGATAATCTCGCTTATCGTAATTGCGTCAGATGCGGACAAAGCTGTAAACGGGGCCAGCATTTTTCGAGCCATATGTTCATCGAGACCTTTGATGGGGTCGACATGATGACGTGCTATTTTCTCCGGCGATTCTCGGGCGATTTCCTCGATGTCAATGCCACCGCTGGTGGACGCCATGGCGACATATTTTTTAGCCTGTCTGTCTATCGTTACCGAGGCGTAAAACTCATCAACTATGTCGATTTTCTGTTCAATCAATATATTTGCTACTGTAGAGCCTTTGATGTCGCTACCGAAGAGTTTTGCCGCGATTTCCCTTGTCTCTTGAGCGTCGCTGGCAAATAAGATTCCGCCCGACTTACCCCTGCCTGAGACCAGCACCTGTGATTTCAAGGCCACCGGCCCACCGATTTCTGCGGCGGTCGATTCGGCTTCAGCGGGGCTGCTGACCACTTTTCCCACCGGAGTCAGGATGCCATATCTTTTCAGGATATCCTTGGCTTCGAACTCAAAAAGTTTCATCGTTCTGTTTTAAGCGGCATTAGTGACGATGCAAGCACTAAATTTCGAATTCTTCCGTTGCCCCGGCATACTTCAGACGGTCTTTCAGTCTGCTGGCAAATTGCAGCGCTTTGTCGAACGCCTGCAGGTTCGCCTCCAGTTTTGCCGATGGCAGTCGACTGGCGATAGCCCTGGTCAAAACACGGCGGTTGATGAGCGGACAGAAAGGTACCAGCGAGCCGAGAGCGGCCACATTGATAGCGCGTTCCTCACCGACCTTGCGGGCTATTTCCCCGAAAGGAATTGAGATGATTTTCTCCCAGAGAACTCGCCGCACTGCGTCGGAATCAACGATGACCAGCCCAGCATCTTTCATATCCGGCAGGTTCTTGTCACAGGCTACCTGAGTGAGGGCGATGAGCACGTCCAGCTCCGTAGACTGGGGAAAATCAATCACCGTATTGCTCAGAATGACCTCGGAGATGGAGTTACCGCCCCTTGTTTCCGGGCCGTAGCTCTGGCTCTGCGCCACGTAAAGGTCCTGGATAATCCCCGCCTCGGCCAGCATTATACCGGCCAGAATGATACCCTGACCTCCAGCGCCGGCTATCCGGATTTCAAGCCTTGGATTTTTCGCCGTGGAGACGGTGGTATTGCTCATGGTAGTTTGGCCTTTCTCTATCTGCCAGGACGCCGATGACCAGCTTGCCTTCCAGTTCAGCGTCGCTCAACTGTTTCGCTTTTTCAACCGTAACGGAATTGTCCTTCTGCCATTTCATCATTTCCACCGGCGATTTGAGCTTCAGGAAATGGCCGGCATGTATAACACAGTGCGATACCACTTCCACCATGGCGAACCCCTTCTTTTGCAACGCCTGGCCAATGAGTCGCTCTAGGAGGCGCGTGTGGTAAACAGTGGAACGGGCCACGAATACCGCCCCGGCGGCCTCGGCCAGCCGGCAGATATCAAAATCAGGCTCGAGGTTACCGTATGGCGATGACGTGGTTATAGCTCCGTAGGGCGTAGTCGGGGAAGTCTGGCCCCCCGTCATACCGTAGACGTTGTTGTTGAGGATAAAGCTGGTTATCTCAACGTTGCGCCGGGCAGCATGAATGAAGTGGTTCCCCCCGATGGCAACGGCATCGCCGTCACCCATTACCGTTATCACCTTGAGTCGGGGATTGGCCAGCTTTATTCCGGTGGCGAAGGTGAGCGCCCTCCCATGTGTGGTGTGCAACGTGTTGAAGTCAACATATACGGGGAGGCGACCGGAGCAGCCGATACCGGATATGAGGACGATGTCGTCTTTGCCGTACCCCTCCCGGTCGATAACCCGGATCAGGGCCTGCATGAAAATGCCAATGCCGCAGCCGGAACACCAGATGTGCGGGAACCGCTTGCTGGAGCGGAGATATTTATGGACGAGGTGTGTCGGTTCCCTCATGGGTAAATCTCCTCCAGCGTTTGCAGGATTTCCGCGGGCTTGATGGGCGTACCATCGACCTTGTTCAAAGTGGCCACCTCACAGCGGCTTTGATTGACCCTCTTCACCTCTCTGGAAATCTGCCCTATGTTCAGTTCAGGCACCAGGACTTTTGCCGAATTTTCCAGCACTTCGACTATGGTGCGGCGCATGAAAGGCCAGAGGATTTTGAGATTGACCAGACCCACTTTAAGACCTTTTTCTCGTGCCTGCTGCACCGCCCGGAGCGCGGCACGCGCCACGCAGCCGTAAGCGATTATCGTTACCCTGGCGTCATCGGTTTCATATGCGTCGAACCACTGCAGACGGTCGAAGTCCTTGGATATCTTGGTGAAGAGCCGGTGGATGAGCGGTTCTACTTCATCGGTGCGAACGGTGGGATAGCCCCTCACATCATGGTACAGTCCGGTAACGTGATAGCGGTAACCATCGCCAAACGCCGGCATCGTCGGCACGCCGGTGCCCGGGTCGGCGTAGGGAATATACCATTCCGGTGGCACGGTGGGGCGGGGTCTCTCTTCGATTTCCAAATTATCCCTGGTGGGCAAAACAACCCCTTCCCTCATGTGTGCCACCACCTCGTCGACGAGCAGGATGACGGGGGTGCGGTATCGTTCCGAAAGATTGAAAGCCTGCACGGTCAGCTCGAAAAAATCGTAGACGGAGGAAGGGGCAAGGGCGATGATGGGGTGGTCGCCGTGGGTGCCCCAGCGGGCCTGCATGACATCGCTCTGGGATGGCTGCGTGGGCAGGCCGCTGCTCGGACCGCCCCGCATTACATCGACGATAACGCAGGGGACTTCAGCCATGCAGGCAAAGCCGATGTGCTCCTGCATCAGTGAGAAACCAGGCCCGCTCGTGGCCGTCATACTTTTACTGCCGGCCAGCGAAGCACCGATAGCTGCACCCAGGCTGGCAATCTCGTCTTCCATCTGAATGAAGACGCCGCCGGCCTCGGGCAGCTTCCGGGCCATAATCTCCATAATCTCCGTTGCCGGCGTGATGGGGTATCCGGCATAGAAGCGGCAGCCGGCCATCAGGGCGCCTTCAGCGCAGGCCTCATTTCCCTGCAGGAGAACCTGTTTCCTGGCGACTTTCTTCATCTTTGTACACCACGATGGCAAAATCGGGACATCTCATCTCGCAGAGCAGGCATCCGGTGCATTTCTCGGGGTTCTTTACGATGGGGTAATCGGAATCATCAGCTTCAAGGACTTTATGGGGGCAGAAAGCTATACAGATGCCACACTTCTTACACCACCCCTGATATATCTCAACCCTGTTCATCTGACTGCCAAACTATTATATCTAATCGGCCGTGGGCACACAAGTTTAAGATGTAGGGGAATGTCAGAATTGCCTCTTTTCTATTTGGCTTGGCCATCCGATTTTGCTTTTTATATTGCATTTGTTAGAATAAAAATATATGCTGGAAAAGAAATTTGCCGGCAGGTGGATGAATCGCCAGGGCCACGAATCACCTCAAATTGCCATTGAAATAGTCCAGTGTATGCTTTAAAACTCAGCGTAAAGGCATTTCCGGGCTCTGCCCGGATTTCGATTAAGGCATTGGAATGAAGATTCATATCTCCTCAAAGACGCTCCAGAGTGACTTTGTCAAGAAAGTAACCGAAATCTCCGGGCAGGACCTTCTTTCCTGCAACCAGTGCGGAAAGTGCTCGGCGGGCTGTCCCATGTGCTTCGCCATGGATTGGCTGCCCAATCAGATTATTCGACTGGCACAGCTCGGACTTGAGGAGGATATCGCCGCATCAAAGACCGTCTGGCTCTGCGCTTCCTGCCTTACCTGTACTGTTCGCTGTCCGCGCGGGGTCGACCTGGGCAGGGTGATGGAGGCGATAAGGCTTATCACCTTGAGGAAAAATATCGACTACGTGAGCGCATCAAGCATTCCGAAAGAAACCGTCGGCGAGCTTCCCCAGATAGCGCTGGTCAGCGGCTTCCGAAAGCATACTGCCTGAGGGATGTTATGGAACTGAGTTACTATCCAGGGTGTACGTTGAAGACCAGGGCAAAAGGCCTCGAGGATTCCGCCGTTGCCGCCATGGATGCCCTGGGCATCAGGCTGGCTGAAATCGAGCGCTGGAATTGCTGCGGCACCGTCTATTCGCTGGCTGAAGACGACCTGGCTCATCACCTGGCGCCGGTGAGAAACTTGATTCGCGTCAAAGAGCAGGGCGGTGACAGAGTGGGTACGCTGTGCTCTTTTTGCTACCATACGCTGAAGCGGGCGAACCTGCTGATGCGGAATGACGGCGAAAAAAGGAAGACCCTTAACGACTTCATGGAAGAGGAGGTTGACTACAATGGGGAGGTGGAGGTCGTCCATCTCCTCGAAGTGCTGCGGGATGAGGTCGGCTGGGAGAACATCGCTGCCAAAGTCAAGGTTCCGCTGCAGGGCCTGAAGGTGGCACCATACTACGGCTGTACCCTGCTGCGGCCTCAGGAGGTGGCTATAGACCAGGTGGAGAGGCCAACCATTTTGCACCGACTGATGGAAGCCATAGGTGCCGAGGCGGTTGATTTCCCTTACGCCACCGAATGCTGCGGCGCATTTCAAATCGTGGGGAATCCCGACTCCATTACCCAGCGCGCCTGGGAGATATTGAGCTCGGCACTGAGGCGGGACGCCGAGGCCATGGTCCTCACCTGTCCCCTCTGTCATTTCAACCTCAGCCAGAGACAGTCTGAATTAATGCAGAAATACAGCGATTTTCAGGGCATGCCGATTTTCTATTTCAGTCAGCTTCTGGCCATTTCGCTGGGAATTGACCCGGAGGTTTGCCATTTTGAACTGGACTATGCTGACTCGCTTTCTCTCCTCAAGAGCAAGAAGCTGGTCTCTTAATTACGGTATGGAAAAGCAATGGGAAGGTTAGGCGATTCTGTTACCAGAAGGGCGTTGATTATTGGCGGTGGGGTGGCCGGTATTCAGGCGGCCCTGGACATCGCCGATGCCGGATATGAAGTTATTCTGGTGGAAAGAACCCCCAGCATCGGCGGGCATATGATCCAGTACTCCGAGGTCTTTCCCACGCTGGACTGCCCGCAGTGCATCCTGACGCCCAAGATGGTGGAGGTCGGCCAGCACCCCAATATCAGACTCCTGACCTATTCGGAGGTAGAGAAGGTTTCCGGTCAGGTAGGGAATTTCTCCGTCCGCGTTAGAAGAAAGGCTTCCTATGTGGACCGGGATAAGTGCACCGGATGCGGGGATTGTTCTCCCGTATGCCCGGTAGAAGTATACAGCGAATATGAGCGCGGAGTAGTTGCACAGAAAGCGATCTACAAGCCCTTCGGTCAGGCAGTGCCCGCTGTCTTTACCGTGGAAAAGAGAGGAATCTCACCGTGTCGAATCGCCTGCCCGGCGGGCGTTAACGCTCAGGGCTACATCGCCCTTATCTCCCAGGGAAAGTACAGAGAAGCCCTGGAGGTGGTGCGTCGGACCATGCCCTTCGCCGGGGTAATCGGGCGGGTCTGCACTCACCCCTGTGAAACAGATTGCGAACGCAAGACCGTGGAACAACCCATGGCCATTCGTGCCCTGAAGCGATTCATTGCCGATTACGAGCTGAAGGAAGGCAGGGAGAAGGCGATTCCGGTTGAGAGGACGAAGCAGGAGAAAGTAGCTATCGTTGGCTCCGGGCCGGCGGGCCTGGCCTGCGCCTATGATCTGGTCAGGAGAGGATATCCGGTGACCGTATTCGAAGCCATGCCTATGGCCGGCGGCCTGCTGCGCTATGGAATTCCAGAATACCGGTTACCGAATAATATACTGGATAACGAGATCGATTATATCAGGGAACTCGGCGTGGAAATCAAGACGAATAGTCCGGTGGGGGACCTGAGCAAGCTCTTCGCCGGGGGATACAGGGCGGTTTTCCTGGGTACGGGCGCCGGGATAAGCCAGAAGATGGGCATTCCTGGCGAAGACACATCGGGTGTCATTCATGCCCTTGATTTTTTAAAGAGAGTAAGTTCGGGGGATAAAATCAGTTTGGGCAGTCGGGTGGCAGTTATCGGCGGGGGCAATGCGGCGGTGGATGCCGCCAGAGTTGCCCGGCGTCTCGGCGTTGAAGAGGTCAGTATTCTGTATCGTCGTTCGCGGGACGAGATGCCGGCGGTTGCCGGTGAGGTTGATGAGGCGGAAAAGGAAGGCATAAAACTTCACATCCTGGCCGCGCCGGTAAAGGTTCTGAGCCAGGGGGATAAATTAACCGGTATCGAGTGCATCCGTATGGAGCTTGGTGAGCCTGATGCCAGCGGTCGGAGGCGGCCGATACCACTCAAGGGCTCAGAGTTTATCATGGATGTTGATAATGCCATTATCGCCATCGGACAGACGGTAGACAAGGCTGGATTACCCGAGAAGCTGGCTTACACTGAGCGGGAGACCCTCTCAACAGACCCGGTCACATTTGAAACAAATCTTGCCGGCGTCTTCGCCGGCGGTGATGTGGTCTCCGGTCCGGCCGATGTCATTGGAGCCGTTGCGGCCGGCAATGAAGCCGCGGAAAGCATCGACCGATATTTAAGTGGTACGAATCTGCGCCAGGGAAGACCAGAGCAGCCGCACAGAGTCGAGGAAGTCTCAAAGGAAGGAATATTGCCGGGGTCGAGGGCAGCTATGCCGATGCTGGACCTGAAACAGAGAGCAGGTTCCTTTGCCGAGGTTGAGCTTGGCTTCGACGAAAAGGTGGCCATTGCGGAAGCCAAACGCTGTCTGAACTGCGCTGGCTGTTGCGAATGCCTCTCCTGTGAGGCAGCCTGTGAAAGAAAAGCCATCAATCACGAGATGGTTGACCGTTATGAGGAATATGATGTCGGCGCCATTGTCGTGGCCACCGGGTTTGAACTCACTCCCACAAAGGCAATCACTGAGTTTGAATCGGACCCGGACATTCTGGATGGGATTCAGTTTGAAAGGATACTCTGCCCGGGAGGTCCTACTGCCGGGGTGGTATTGCGGCCGTCCGACGCGAAAGCACCTAAAGAGGTGGTATTCATCTCCTGTGTGGGCTCCCGCGACCCCGAGCACGGTGTGCCTTATTGTTCCCGGGTGTGCTGCATGTATCTGGCGAAACAGGCCATGCTCTACAAGCACGCTGTCCCCGACGGCCAGGCATACATCTTCTATATGGACACCCGGAGCACGGGGAAAGGCTACGAGGAGTTTGTGCAGAGGGCCGTGGAAGAGGACGGCGTATTGTACCTGAGGGGAAGAGTATCCAAGGTTTTCCGGGACGGGAAAAAGCTCAGGGTCTGGGGGGCCGATACCCTGACCGGGAAGAAAATCGAACTGTCCTGCGACCTGGTAGTGCTGGGCATGGCTATGATAATTGACCCGACCAGTGAAGAACTGGCGCAGGCACTTGGCATAAACACGGATGAACACGGGTTTATAACCGAAGTGCACGCCAAACTGCGTCCACTGGAGACTTCGGTACCGGGCATTTACGTTGCCGGAACAGCCCAGGGACCTAAAGACATTCCCGATTCAGTGGCCCAGGGGAGCGGTGCCGCCAGTAAGGTACTTGTCCTTTTCTCGCATAAGGAATCAGCGCTGGAAAAAGTGGAACAGCGATGAAAGAGAAGAGAATCGGCGTCTTTGTCTGCCACTGCGGGTTGAATATCGCCGGCACGGTGGACGTTGAACGCGTTGTCGAGCAGATTAAGGACTATCCCGGTGTGGCCCACGCCGAGCACTACATCTACATGTGCTCCGACCCGGGTCAGGAGCTGGTGCGCAAGGCAATCAGAGAGAAGGACCTGAACGGCATTGTCATGAGCAATTGCTCGCCCTCCCTGCACCAGACGACGTTTCGCAAGCTGGCTGAGTCTGAAGGCCTTAATCCCTACTTATGTGAGATTGCCAATATACGGGAGCAGTGCAGCTGGCCCCATGCTGCCGATAAAGAGACGGCTACCAGAAAAGCGGTATCAATCATTAAATCGGTCATCGAAAAACTGCGTCGCAATATCTCTCTTACCCCGCTGGTGGTGCCGCTGACCAAAAGGGTGATGGTTGTCGGGGCCGGGGTGGCGGGGATGCAATCCGCGCTGGACATTGCCGATAGCGGCTACGAGGTAGTACTGGTGGAAAGAAGCCCCAGCATCGGCGGACATACCACGCAGCTGTCAGGGACGTTCCTGACCGGTGACCGCATACCCGGTCTGGTTTCACCGATGATGTCAAAGGTGGCTTCGCATCCCAATATCAGGCTTTACGCTTATTCAGAAGTGGAGGACGTCTCTGGATACGTCGGCAATTTCAAGGTGAATATCAGAAGCAAGGCGTCCTGTGTCGATGAAGCAAAATGCAACTGCTGCGGACTCTGCCTGGGTAGCTGTCCCGTCGCTGTTCCTTCCGAGTTCGACCGCGGGCTCTCGCCGCGAGGTGCCATCTACGTGCCTTTCCCGGAGGCACTGCCGCCGCGACCGGTGATTGACCGGCAGGCCTGTCTGCATTTCGACGGTGATAAGTGCCATGCCTGTAAAGATATCTGCCCCGGTGATGCCATCGATTTCGGGCAGGAGGATATAATAGCCGAGGAAGAGGTCGGGGCCATCATCGTGGCTACGGGATATGAGCTTGTCCCGTGCGGTGCCATTGCGGAATATGCCCCGGACCCGGATGTTATCGATGGGCTGCAGTTCGAAAGGCTGCTTTCACCTTCCGGGCCAACGTCGGGGGAGGTTCGAAGGCCGTCCGATGGGAAGATACCCGAGCAGGTGGTTTTCATTCAATGCGCCGGGTCGCGCGACCCGGAACACGGTGTGTCCTACTGCTCCCGGGTATGCTGCATGTACGTGGCGAAGCAGGCGCAGCTTTACAAGCAGTCCGTTTCAGATGGGCAGGTATATGTTTTTTATATGGACATTCGCTCCGATGCCAAGGGCTACGAGGAATATGTAAAGAAAGTGGTGGATGAGGAAAGGGTCTTGTATCTGAGGGGCAAAGCATCCAAGATATTCCGGGACGGTGATAAGCTCAAGGTCTGGGGCGCGGATACTCTGACCGGAAAGAGCATTGAGGTTGCCGCCGACCTGGTGGTTCTGGCCACCGCCATGGTACCCAGCCCTGGGGTCAGGGAGCTGGCGAGAAAACTGAACATCATCACCGACCAGCATGGCTTTATCACCGAAGCGCATATCAAGCTCAGGCCGGTAGAGACCCTCACCTCCGGCATTTACCTGGCGGGGACGGCGCAGTGGCCGAGGGACCTGCCCGATACCGTCGCCTCGGCGAGCGGTGCGGCGAGCAAAATCCTCTCCCTCTTCTCCCGCAAAGAACTTCTCCACGAGCCTACGGTTGCCGTCGTTGACACAGAAGTATGCAGTGGTTGTGGACAGTGTGTCGCCATCTGTTCTTATCAGGCAATCGAACTTGACCCGGTGAAAAGGGTGGCCAGGGTCAATGAAGCGGTATGTGATGGCTGTGGCGCCTGTTCGGTCACCTGTCCCTCCAAAGCAATATGCCACAGGAACTGGACTGCACGGCAGTTCTTCGAGATAATCGATATCGCCACGGCGGATTATGTATGAGCTGGTAAAATGGCCAAGTCAAAAGCAGTTTTGGTAATAGGTGCCGGGGTGGCGGGAATAAAATCCTCCCTGGATTTGGCAGAGGCGGGATACACCGTCTATCTCTGCGAACGGAAGCCGGGCATCGGGGGTGCCCTCATCCAGATGGACACATGGTTCCCGGACAACCACTGCAGCCTGTGCCAGATGCTCCCGACTCTTAATAGAGACTTATTCTCCCAATCTTGCCTGCGACGCGGACTGCTTCATCCCAATATCGAGCTGTTATACAACACGGAAATAACCGAACTGCAAGGCAAGGCAGGTGATCTCAAGGCAACGTTAAGCACAAAGAGTACCGGCGTGGATTCCGAATTATGCATTGGCTGTGGCCTCTGCGCCGAGGTATGCCCGGTCGAGGTGGAAAATCAGTTCGACGAAGGCTTGAGCCGAAAGAAGGCCATCGATGTGCCGAACCCCTACGCCAATCCTCGACTGTATGCCATAGACTGGGCGAGGTGCACCCGGTGCGGAGAGTGTGTGAACAGGTGCCCGACCAAGGCCATTCAGCTTGTAGAAGAAGAAAGCATCAGGCAGCTCCAGGTGGGTGCCATTATTCTATCGACCGGCTTCGAGGAATTCGACCCACGCCTCGCCACGCAGTATGGCTACCGGCGCTATCCCAACGTGATAACCAGCATTGAGCTGGAGCGGATACTCAGCCCGGGCGGACCTTTTGAGGGTAAACTGCTTCGTCCTTCGGATAGCAAAACGCCAGCGTCTATTGCCTTCTTGCAGTGCATCGGCTCGCGGGACCGCCAGAGAGATTACTGTTCCTCGGCGTGCTGTATGTTTGCCATTAAGGAGGCCACGCTCATCAAGCAGACCTGTCCGCAGGCGGATGTCCATATCTTCTTCATGGACCTGAGGGCATTCGGCAAGGGTTACCATCGCTACTATGAGCGGGCCAGGGATGAACTCGGCGTGAACTTCACCCGCTGTCGTGTCCCGGTGGTGAAAGAAGACCCGCAGACCCATAACCTGATGCTGACCGTGACTTCAGATGATGGCTCAATAGTCAAACGTGAATTTGAAATGGCCGTGCTTTCCGTGGGGCAGACACCAGCCCCGAAATTCCATGAGCTCTGTCAGGTTCTTGGCTTGGAAACGAACCGGTGGGGCTTCTGCCAGACGCGACCGTTCTCTTTGGTAGAGACGTCGCGGGAGGGGATATATGTTTGTGGCAGTGCGGCCAGTCCCAAGGATATCGTTGATACCATGGTCGAAGCCGGTGCCGCCGCCGACGAGGCGACAAAATGGCTCAATTCACCCCCAGCCCGCCTGAAGGAAAAAGAGCCGGCGGAGAAACCAGCCGGAGAGGAAGAGCCGCAAATCGCCGTTTTCCTGTGCGGCTGTGGCGGTGAGATTGAATCTGCCCTTGACCTTGAGCAGGTAGTAAATCATATCAGTAAATTACCGGGCGTTGTTCACGTCGAACAGATGTCATATCTCTGCCTGGGCGATTCGCTGGGAGTAATAAAAAAGCGAGTGAAGGAGCACAAGGTCAACCGCCTGGTACTTGGTGCGTGTGGCATGTATGTCAATGAATCCATGCTTGGTAAATTGGCTGTCGAGGCTGGAATTGATGCAGATAAAATCAAGGTAGTGAATCTCAGAGAAGAAGTTGTCTGGGTGCACCGTGACCAGTCCGACGCGGCACTGGCAAAGACGAAAAGCATGCTGGCCATGGCCCTGGAAGACGTCCGGCAACTGGAATATCTGCCTATCCCACCGACCGTGGTGATACCCCACGCGCTGGTCATCGGTGGCGGCATTGCCGGTATGACGGCGGCTTTAGCCATCGCTCGGCACGGAATCGAGGTCCACCTTGTCGAGCGGTCGCCGGAGCTGGGCGGAAACCTTAAAGATGTGTTTTCTACCCTGGAAAGCGGCGATACGCGACCGTTGCTCAGGGACACCATAGAGCAGGTGAGCGGCAGCTCTCAAATCCATCTGCATATGGAGTCGGAGGTGGCGGCGGTGAGCGGTTATGCCGGGAATTTCAGGATTAGCATTAAAGAGAAAGACGGGTCTTTCAATGCGTTGGAGGTTGGTGCGCTCATTGTGGCGACCGGTGGCGAGGAATACTCCCCTCAAGAGTACCTGCATGGACAAAACAAAAAAGTAATCACGCAGCGGGAACTGGAGAAGCGACTGTCTGCTGGAGAACTCGGCCCGGGTGGGTTAAGCTCGGTCGTTATGATACAATGCGTTGGCTCCAGGGACGAAGCCCGGCCCTATTGCAGTCGCGTCTGCTGCGCGCAGGCAATAAAGAACGCGTTAGAATTGAAGGAAGCCAATCCCGGCATCGAGGTGAACGTTCTCCACCGGGATATAATGAGTTATGGCTTTAAAGAGGAATATTATACTCTGGCGCGGGAAAAGGGCGTGCAGTTTATACGCTACGAGCCGGATAGCAGGCCAGAGGTGAAACAGGATAACGGGAAGTTGACCGTAGAGCTTTTGGAGCCGGTGTTGGGGGGCAAGCTGGTGCTTGAACCCGACCTTGTTGTCCTGAGCACGGGGGTCGTTCCCAATGAGAACAGGGCGCTCGCCGATATCCTGGGGGTGGAGACGGATGAAGACGGATTTTTCCACGAGGCGGAGGAAAAATTCCGCCCGGTGGAGTTTCTGAAGGATGGCATCTACGTCTGCGGGCTGGCCCACTCGCCGCGCAGCGTCGAGGAGACCATCGCCCAAGCACGGGCCGCCGCCGGGAGAGCAATATCACTGCTAACTTCGAAGCAGTTGAAAGTCGGAAGAATAATCTCCGAGATTGTTCAGAGGCTGTGCCGCAAATGCGAGATGTGCATCACCGTCTGCCCCTACGATGCCAGAGCCAGAGATGAGGAAAGCAATGAGATTGTGGTACGGGAGGCTTTGTGTCAGGGCTGCGGGGCCTGCGTGGTGGCCTGCCCCAGTGGCGCCGCTAAAATAAGAGGCTTCAGGGACAGGCAGGTATTTTCACTGATTGATGCCGCGCTTTGATAATAAGGAGGTAATGAAGTGGCCGAGGAAAGAGAGTTTGAACCGGTAATCGTGGGCTTCTTCTGCAACTGGTGTACGGCTACCGCTGCCGACCTCGCCGGCACGCTCCGCATGCAGTACCCGGCCAATATCCGCCCCATCCGAACCATGTGCAGCGGGTCGGTGGACCCGGTTTACGTTTTGCGGGCACTGCTCGGCGGGGCCGATGGCGTGATGGTGGGGGGATGTCCTCCCGGCGACTGCCACTACGTCTCCGGAAATCTCAAGGCCAGAAGGAGAATGGCCATATTGAAGACCGTACTGAGTACCCTCGGCCTTGAGGACGATAGGGTCTGGATAAAATGGATAAGCGCTGCCGAGGGCGCCAAGTTTGCCCGCACCATGAATGAAGTCACCGAGTCAACCAGGAAATTGGGGCCAAATCCAATGGGAAAGGACTGGTCCATTTAGGAAATGGAGATGGAGCGGTACGCAATTTTGCCTGTTGAAAACCAAGACGTACTCGGGGCGATTCGCCAGTTCCTGGCCGGTCTCCTGGAAAAGAAACTGGTCGATGCGCTGCTGGTACCCTTGGAACTGCCTACCGGCGACAACGTGGTGCCGACCATCGTGAGCAGCCCGGAGCAACTGCAAAGGGCCAATCCACTGGCGCCAGTGATGCCGGTGAGTTCCTCTCGCCTCGTCTCCAGGATCACCATGATATCTTCAAGTCCGGAGCGGCTGGGCGTTGTGCTGCGCTCCTGTGAACTCAGGGCGCTCGTCGAACTGGTGAAACTCAAGCAGGCCTCGCTGGAAAATTTACTCCTTATCGGCATTGATTGTTTTGGGACTTACTCTATTGATGACTACGGGAAATCAGTCCAGGAAAGCTCATCACCGACCGAGGATTTCCTGGACCGAATTCGAGAGGGAAAAGAGGACCCTCTCCTCCGCCAGGCCTGCCAGGTCTGCGAATATCCGG
>Ga0180009_10003621_pt1 | contig 17481 bp, 11 predicted proteins | sample OS_PC_MetaG_FD_123537 | JGI IMG/M metagenome (GOLD analysis project Ga0180009, IMG submission 123537) | Groundwater microbial communities from the Aspo Hard Rock Laboratory (HRL) deep subsurface site, Sweden - OS_PC_MetaG | ecosystem: Environmental > Aquatic > Deep subsurface > Groundwater... | reverse complement strand
CTCGGAGGTGGGGGAAGGCACCACCGTTCATGTGTACCTGCCCGCGACGTCGCAACAGCAAAGCTCCCCACCAAGCGAGCGCTTGATGACGGTGCTTCCCCGGGGTGACGAGACGGTGCTGATTGCCGAGGACGATCCAGTCGTACGAAGGATGGCGATCCGTTTGCTCGAGAACAACGGCTATCGTGTGCTCGAGTCGAGCAACGGAGAAGAAGCGCTTCGTGTGTCAGCTCGCCACAAGGGCGACATCCACGTGTTGTTGACGGATGTGGTGATGCCGCGGATGGGTGCGAGGGAACTCATCGAGGAGATCAAGAAGCAGCGTCCGAGCATCAAGGTTCTGCTGATGTCTGGCTACGCGGACGACACGCAGCTTCGGCGATCGGCCGGAGAGCAGCGGATCCCCTTCCTGGGGAAGCCGTTCACCGAGATGATGCTCATGTACAAGATCCGCGACTTGCTGGATCGATGATGGTCCGCAAACGCGTCAACGTCCGGCGAACTCGTTGCACATCTTCACGGCCGCGGCGGGCCAGCCGTTTCGGGTGGCAAACTGATCGAACCATCGTTGAGCACCGTTGCAGGGCGCCGAGGCATTCCACCACCACGACGCGGACCCCGCAGCGGCACGCCGAAAGTCCGCCAGGGCGTCGACGCTGAGCCTGCCTTGTCGCGACTCGGAGGTGAGCTCGTCCACCATTGCCCAGTAGTGCTGCGCGTGAGGCGCAGCACGCCAAGGCGCCGGATGCTCGCAGCATCGCGCCCGCACCAGAGCGATGGCCAAGCTCTGGAAGCCTCGCAAGCGCGACCACTCGTTCATTGCTGGAGTGAGGCGGCCATCCGCAGCAAGCACCAGACTGCGAGTGAATTGATCGACGAGGACACGACCGTCAGCCTCTCCACAGATCGGACCGATGGCTCGATCTGGACGAAATGCCTCGGGCAGGAAGTGGCGACGAACGCACGGGTCGACGGGTTCCTTCTTCGAAATCGTCTCGAGCGACGTGAGGGGAGCGGGATGGGCAACTTCGGGCGGAGCGACGGCCGATGAGCGTGGGGTAACCAATGGCTCCGCAGTGGCGTGCTGCGCGGAGGTGGGGCTCGCTACCCATCCGTGCGTCACGACCACCCCAGCCAGCGTCAGGAGTCCAATCCCAACGCCACCCTGCCATCCTCGAAGTCGCGATCCGGTTGCGTGCCTTTCTGTTGATGCAGAGACACCGACCGATTGGGAGGACATCGGCGCGTAGGTTGCCCCGCCAAGGTCGAAGGCGTCCGAGCCACTCGGCGGGACCAAACTTGCAAGGAACGCGTCGATCGTCGTTCCCGGACCTCCCGGGACGAGTCCGGTGCGAAGGACCCTGGCGGCCGATGCGTCTTGCACAGCAAGGATCGCTCGCTCCAGACACCCGCTCTCGATGCTTGCGAGTACGGCTTCGCTGGACGTCGCGCCCTGGAACGGACGCTGGCCCAACAGCATGTACAACAGCACCATGTGCAGGGCCCACACGTCGTCGGCACGACCTGGCTGGCCATCGCGCAGCCGGTGTGGCGAATGCCATCGGGCGTCGTTGGTGGGTGCGGCGTAGGTCAACACAGCGCTCTCGCTCGCGGGCTCTACGACGATGCTGTGAGGCGAGACGAACCCGTGGCTCGCCCCGCTCACGTGCAATTCACGCACCCCTTGGGCAACACGATCGATCATCCGGATGGCGAGGTTGGCGTCGAGAGCGCCCTGGAGCAGGACCTGCTCGTGCAAGGTCGTACCGCAGACCCAAGATGAAACCAGGCGTGCGGGCGCGCGGTTGCGCGAAACGTCCGCGCTCACGAGGGACGCGACGCCGGTCAGCGCTCGCCCGAGCGCTGGTCGTGCCGCATTCGCCAATGCGTCCGTGCACCTCGTGATGGCGACGAGGCGACCATCGCTCGTGCATCTGGCCAAGGATACGTTTTCTCCACGCGCCGGAAGCACCTGGATCGTTTCATAATCGGGAAGTACGTCGGCCCCTTCCAACGTCGCTACCCCATGTTGTTGTCCGGATCGGCTTGGCGCCGACGCCGAAGATCAGGTCTGAATACCAACCTCCGACCATCGTCCGGTTCGGCGATATCACGCAGGGCGAGTAACTTCGAGGGCAGCAGCAGCGGCACCAGCACAGCAGCCTGCGCCACGACGGTCGCAGCGTCGTCCCCGCCGTCCAGACCAGCGCCTTGGACTTCGACGACGACGGCATCCTTCTCACCTCGCACGGCTATCCCGCGGCTGAAGCCGGTGTCCACGAACCAGTGCCTCATTCGTCGCTGGAGCGCGTCGAGTTCACCGTCAGGCGTTCCGTCTGGCTCTGGCAAGCGACCGAGGCGCAGGCCCCACTCCTCGGTGAGGGCCACCCACGCCAGGCCCCCAACCGCTCTGCGAAGTGCGGCGCCGAAGACTTCGCCAACCTGATGAAACATCAATGCCGCGCGCAGGCGAAGCTCCTGGTCGCGAAGGTGAACCTGCTCAGCCGCGTCGCGCTGTTCATTCGCTTGTTGCAGCTCGATCTGAGCAGAAAGGAGCGCGACGCGAGCGCGGTCGGCCTGTTCTGCAGACATCGTCTCCAAGGCGTCGGTCCGTTCGTTTCGCTCCGCGAGGGCCAACTCCAACGTCTGGACCCGTTCGTTTCGCTCCGCGAGGGCCAACTCCAACGTCTGGACCCGTTCGTTTCGCTCCGCGAGGGCCAACTCCAGGGCTCGCACCCGTTCACTTCCTTCGGCGGAGGCGGCTTCGATCGCTTGCTCCAATCGCTTCGTCGTCTGCCGAAGCTCATCGAGCTCGCGACGGGTCTTGTTTCCATCCCGTAGCACCGTTGCGTTTCGGCTCCGGAGAACGTCGTTTTTCGCGCTCAGCTCCTGCGCGCACATCGAGAGTCCCTGGTTTTCCGCCTCCAAGGCGGCGATTCGGCGTTGGGCCCGGTCACGCCACGACTCGGTCTGACGCGCCACCCCCGTCAGCCGTTCTATCTCCTTCGTGTTCGCAGCGAGGAGCGCGTCCTGTTTGTCGGCGACCACGCGCAGCCGGTTCGACGCTTGCTGGGCCGCCGCGAGTTGGCGCTGGCAGACTTCAAGGGCAACGAGAGACGCTTCCCGCTGTTGGATTGAGCGTTCAGCCCGTTCTCTGAGCTCTCGAAGGCGGCCGGCACCTTCGGAGGCCGCGGTGTGGACAGTGGACATGATTCACCGAACCCGTGGTCGGAACAGACAGCACACGGTGTGCCAACGCGGCGGCGCGCGGGAGGGCTGTTGTCCCACGCTGAACAAGGTAGAACCCTGGCGCCGCTGTTCCGCGCGACGCGTGCTCTTCACGCCCATCACCGGGATAGCGCGCGGCGCACACGCATGCACGCTTGCGTCGACTCGGGCAATGGCGGATGCTCGGTTGCGAGGGGAGGGACGATGAACGAGGAATCCGGTGCGCTGGATCAGATTTCCGTGCTTGTCGTAACCGGGACAGCGCACAGTTCGGGGTCGTGCGTTGAGGTCCTGGAGCAGCGCAAGATGGAAACGATCAGCTTGGCGTTGTCGCCGGAGGCGCCAATCGTGTTGGATCCCGGACAGGCGGATATCGTGCTCGTCGAGGATTCGGTATCTGAGCAAACGAGCAAGGCCCTGCTCGACCACATCCGAGGGGAACGAAAGTCTGCCATCCCTGTTCTATTTGCCTGTGATGCACCCGGCGCCGGCATCGCACGCCTTCTGTCCGTGCCGGGGACCGATACGGTGCGCACGCCCTTCGTGGCGGAGGAATTGGTTGCAAGAATCCGAGTTCATGCCGCATCCCACCGGGAGCAAGTAGCTGCAAATCGGGCCGTGGCGGCGCAGCGCGAGGCCGAAGCGTTGTTCAAGCTCGATGAGGACCGGCTCGAGTCCCTTGTTGCGCTTGGCCACAAGAAGTCCCTGACCGATCGAGAACTGATCGACTACGCGTTGGAGGAAGGCGTTCGGTTGACCCAAAGCAAGTTCGGGTACTTGCACTTTGTCAACGAGGGAGAACAAAGCATAGCGCTGTATACGTGGACGCGCGCGACGCGCGAACGATGCGCCACCGCGGAGGACGACCACTACCCGATGGATCGGGCGGGTGTCTGGGTCGACTGCGTGCGCAGGCGCGAGCCGGTCTTCCACAATGACTACCAGAACCTCCCGAACAAGAAGGGCTATCCGGAGGGACACATCCACCTCGAGCGCCACTTGAGCGTACCGGTGTTCGACGGAGATCGCATCGTGGCCATCGCTGGCGTGGGCAACAAGGAGGAGCCCTACGACGGCAGCGACGCTCGGCAGCTCAACCTGTTCATGAACAGCATGTGGGAAATCCTCGAGCGCAACTGTGCGGAGGCGGCGTTGCGACGAGCCAACGACGAGCTGGAGGAAAGGGTTCGAGAACGGACGAAAGCGCTCAGGCAGGCGAACGAAGCGCTGGCCGCGGAGATCGAAGAGCGAAAGCGGGTGGAGGCTGCACTTCGCAGCAGCGAGGAACGCTACGAGCTCGCTACGACCGCGGGGCTGGTCGGCCTGTGGGATCTGGATCTCGAGACGGAGGAAATGTACTTGGAGCCCAAGCTCAAAGCGATGCTCGGGTTCGCCGACCACGAGATACCCAACCAGTTGGGTGACTGGAGCGCGCACGCTCACCCGGACGACGCCCGGCTGATATCCGAAGCAGTCGACGCGTACCTCTCCGGCAAGCAGAACACCTTTGAGATAGCGCACCGAATGGTGAACCGCCGGGGCGAGATACAATGGTTCCTCACGCGAGGCAGAGCGATCCTCGACGAGACGGGAACCGCGGTTCGAATCGTGGGTACGAACACCGACATCACCGATCGAAAGTCGATGGAAGCGACCATCATCGCGCAGAAGGACTTCCTCAACAGCGTGGTCGAGGCGCTGTCGCATCCCCTCTACGTCATCGACGCCGAAGACTTCACGATTCAACTCGCGAACAGCGCGGCCATCGAATCGGGGAGCAAGATGGGAGAGAAGTGCTATGCGGCGACGCACGGGTGCGATGCGCCTTGCAGCGCCGGTGGCCATGCATGCCCGCTGGCAGCCGTCCGAGCGTCGGGGCAGCCTGTGACGGTTGAGCATGTCCACAACGTCAACGGCGAGCTGCGCGAACACGAGATCCACGGGTATCCGCTGTTCGATGCGGAAGGCAACGTCAAGCAGATGATCGAGTACACGCTCGACATCACGCCGCGGAAGCTGGTTGAAAAGGAGATACGGAGGCGGAATCGAGAGCTCACCCTGCTCAACTCGGTCATCACGGCGTCGACGACGGAAGGCGGGCCGGACGCGGTGATGGGGGCGGCGTGTCGCGGATTGAGGGACGCGTTTGAGCTCCGACGGGTCACGGGCGCCTTGTTCGACGCTGGGGACGCGGTCCGAATCGTCGCCGAGCACGCGGTCCCGGGCGCCGCGCTCGGCACCGGTCGCATCGTCAACTTGGATGAAGAGGGCTTCCTTCGCGGGAGGGTCACGGCGAACGAGCCTGTCACCTTCGAGGATGTGCGCGTGGTCCCGGAGCTCGAGAAACATCGAGCGGCGTTGCGGGGGCGAGGCGCCATTGCCGTGGCACTGGTGCCGCTGTCGTTGGAAGGTGAGGGTGTAGGACTTCTCTGGCTCGAGCATGATCAGCCCAGGCGTTTCGATAGCAGCGAGATCGAGTTGGCGTTGCGAGTGGCCGATCAGGTTGTGGGCTCCCTGGTGCGGCTGCGCTTGTCCCAGGCTCGCAGGAAACTCGAGGCCGCCATCGAGCAGGCCGCCGATGGGATCGTCATTACGGACATCGACGGAATCATTACCTACGTCAATCCCGCGTTTGAGCGGGTCTCGGGCTACGAACGCCGCGAGGCAATCGGAAGGAAGCCGTCGATTCTAAAGAGCGACCGCCACGACGAGGCATTCTACCAAGGACTGTGGGAGACGATTCTCGCCGGCCAGACTTGGAGAGGGCGATTCACCAATCGCCACAAGTCTGGCGCATTGTTCACCGAAGACGCGGTGATCGCTCCTCTTCGGGACGATGACGATCGAACGATCGGCTTCATTGCTTCCAAGCGCGACGTTACGAGGGAGCTCGAGCTGGAAGGGCACATACGCCAGTCGCAGAAGATGGAGAGTATTGGTCGATTGGCGGGTGGCGTCGCGCACGACTTCAACAACCTTTTGGCCGTCATTCTGGGTTACGCGGGGCTGGCACTGCGCAATCTGAAGCCGAGCAGTCCGGAGTACGACAGCGTCAAGGAGATCGAGCAGACGGCCCAACGGGCTGCGGCGGTGACCCGACAGTTGTTGACCTTCGCACGCCGCGAAGTCGCCGAACCTCGTTCGTTGGACCTAAGCGAAGTGCTCGCGAACCTCGACCGGATGTTGGAGCGGATCATCGGCGCGAGTATCGAAATGGAGATCGTTGTCCCCCGGGACCTCTGGCGGGTGCGGGTCGATGCTGGCCAGTTCGAGCAGGTCATCGTCAACTTGACCATCAACGCCCGTGACGCCATGCCGGACGGTGGGCGCCTCGTACTGCGTCTGGCAAACACCCGAGTCGTCCCAGAAGCTCCGGTGTTCGAAGGGGTGCAACCAGGCCAGTATGTCGAGTTGTCGGTGCACGACACAGGGATGGGCATGACCGAAGAGGTCAAGAAACACCTCTTCGAGCCCTTCTTCACCACGAAGGACCGGGAGCGCGGCACCGGACTGGGGCTGGCGACATGTTTTGGCATCGTCACGCAGAGCGAGGGGTACATCTGGGCGGAGAGCACACTCGGGGAAGGAACCACGGTGCGGATACTGATTCCCAGAACGGAGGGAGTGGACCGGGTCGAGGCGACTTCGCCGCCCGATGAGTCGATGCCCCAGGGTACGGAGACCGTATTCGTCGTCGAGGATGAGGACAACCTTAGGAGACTCGCGTGTCAGGTGCTCCGGCAGCTCGGGTACCGCGTGTTGGAGGCAGAGAACGGGGAGGTCGCCTTGCGGGTCGCAGAGGGGCGCATCGCCGACATCGACCTATTGGTCACGGATGTGGTCATGCCCAGGATGTCGGGTCCAGAGCTCGTGAGGCGTTTGCACGCGTGGCGTTCAGACCTGCCCGTCATCTTCACATCAGGATATGCGAGGGATACGATTGACCTGCATGCGACGTCGCCAGGGGCCGAATTGCTGCGCAAACCGTTTGCGCCCTCCGTCTTGGCGCGTGCGGTCCGGGCGGCGTTGGATGCCCGCAGAGGCGGCGCCTCGTAGAGCCCCTACCGATTGGCAAGACTCACGTGCACATCCAGCCGCTGAAGCAGAGGCAGGTGACCGCCCCGTAGATGCACTGTTGCATCATCGTACACGGGTCTGACGCGGCTGGCTGCGTGGGCGGGCAGCCGGTGGGGTTCTGGTAGGGACGAGAAGCATTCCCTACTTGCCAATCACTCGCTTTGAACGCTGGGAAGCTGCCGGAGAAGCTCGAGCGGACGTACGCCTTGACGTCCTGGTCCGCGTTCGTGATGCCAGCCAGCGGACCAGGGGCGAACGAGATGCCGTAGGGCGGTAAAGGCGGAGGCTGGGCGGATCCGTGGGCGAAGTAGTCCACCACCGTCGTCGCCGAACAACTCCCCAAACAGAGCATCACGTACTCGCCCGTATCCGGCGTCAGGAAGATGTTCTGTTGCGACGTAATGTCACCGGTCTGCGCTCCGTTCACGTCGACCACGTAGACCTCCGCACCGGGCTGCAGCACGAAGGGGGGCAGATTGAAATCGAGGTTGTCGCCGCTCGAGCTCGAGATGACCTGCACGGTCAAGCCGTCCAGCTCCGCGGGGCAACTTCCGCGATTCTCGAGTACGAGGTAGTCGTCGGTTCCGATGTAGACCTCGGTCAATCGCACCCCGGTGGGCGCTCCCGGCGTAGCGGGACACGCGGCACAAGTTCCGCCGCTGCACGACTTTCCTTGGCTGGCGCAATCCGTTCCCCCAGGCAGGAAGCCGGACCCTTCGGCGTTGCACGAGGTCGCTACGTTTCCATTGCAGACCGGCGCGCCTGGTGAGCAAACCATCGATTGGCAAGTCGTCGTCGCGCTGTCGCAGTACTCCGCAGACGAGCAGGTATCGATGACCGTGAACCCCGATCCCTGTGCGTTGCACTGCCGGACATCCTTGCCCTCGCAATAGGTCGCCCCCGGAGCGCAGGCCTGGTCCGTGCAAACTCCGCTGAAGCAATTCTTGCCACTGGCGGCGCAATTGACCGAGCTGACGACCGTCAGGCCATCCGCCGCGCACGAAACCAGCTGAGTTCCCTCGCAGTACGTGAGTCCCGCATCGCACACCCAAGGCGCGCAAGCAGCGCTCGTGCCCGACATCTTGCACGTCGTCTCGTTCGCGCACGGTAGGGGAGAGCCCCACTGGTCCCCATTGCTCGAGCACGTCACGACCGCGTTGCCCTCGCAAGAGCTCGCGCCGGCCTGGCAGGCGTCGAGGGCACATGAGCCCGCAGCGCAGTGGTAGGCGTCCGGGCACTGATCGTCATTGAGGCAATCAACACAATAGCCAAGTGTCTTGTCGCATAGCTTGCCCAGGGAGGTGCACTGGTTGTCCGAAACGCACTCCGTGATCGTCAGGCACGAGTTGGCGATGCACTCGTCGCCCTCCGGACAGTCCGCCTTCGTTTCACACTCGACACAACGTCCCGACGCACTCGCGCAAACTTGGCCTTGGGGGCACTCCAACGAGGTTTCGCACATAACGAAGGGAACACACTCGTTCGCCACGCAGTCCGCGGTCCCGTCACAGTCCGCGGGAGCCGTGCACTCCACACACTTGGAGGAGGCGGGGTCGCAGATGGTCAGAGCCCCGCTGCCGACGCAATCGAGGCTCGACGAGCAGGTCGAGCTCGCAACGCATGTCTTGTCGTCGCAGGTTTTTCCGTTGCCACATTGCGTGTCGAACAAGCACTGGACGCACGCGCCCTCGAGCTCGTCGCACACGGGGGTGGAGCCTGCGCACTCGGCGTTGGTGGCGCATGGTCCGCCGGTACCGCCCCCGGTTCCCCCTCCGGAAGGGTTGGACAGATCGTCATGGTCGCCGCCACCGCAGGCGATGGCGGCGATGCTGGCGGTCAGAACGGCGATCCACCCGACGGAACGTAGGAAAGGTTGCTCACTCCGCTTCATGTTGTTCCTCGCAAGCTCGTCGGAGTGGGGCGCGCTCCCAATCCTCGAGATCCTCTCCGGCCGGTGTACGGGTCGTAGGGAAGGGATCTTCCCTCCCCCGCCGGTCTGCCCTGGGTGTGTCGCGGTTGTCTCGGCGGTGGAGCCCGGGTGTGTAGTTGGCGACACGGAGCAGGCCCAGATCTTGGGTAAGAGGGGGAGATTCGATGCCATGTTCCGATGGGAAGCAATTTGTGTGACATCTTCCGGGAATGTTGACCGGCAAAGTCGGTTGTGCCCGACGCACGAACGTGGCTAGCGTCGCTGGATTCCCACTACCGGGAGGAATTGAACATGACTATGCGCTACATTCCGAGTCTTATTGTCGCGGCATCGCTTTGCGTTGCCGTGGGTTGTGAAGACAAGAAGCCGACCCCCGCAGCCACTTCTGCGACAGCGGAGCCGATCGCGAAGCTCCCGACGAAGAAGCCGCCCCGGAAGTTCCTGCCTCGCGACACTGCGGCGATGTACGGCCGCCGTCGCGGCAACGAGCCGGGGGGAGCGTTGTTGGGAGCTGCGCTGAAGGCGCCGGAGCTGACGGATGAGCAGCGCACGAAGCTCGAGGCGCTGACGCCGAAGCGACCGGAAGGTCGGCGAACACCGAAAGCCGGTGGGCCAGATCGCGACGCGTACCGCAAGACCATGGTGGAAGCGGTGAAGGCGGGGAAGTTCGACGCGAAGTCGTTTGACGAGCATATCGCGGCGATGTCGAAGGCACGCGAGGAGAAGACGGTGGAGCGAGCCAAGCTCCTGAACAGCATCCATGCGATTCTGACGCCGGCGCAGCGCAAGGCGGTTGCGGAATCCGTGCGCGGTCGTTTTGCCGAGGCGGTCGACGCCAAGAAGGGCAAGGGCGGCGAAGAGAAGGGTGAGGAGGCGGAGGGTGATCGCAAGGGACCGCCGGAACCCGGACGGATGGGGCCTGGACGCAAGGGACCGGGACGCTTCGCGGGTGGGCCCGCCAAGGGCAAGGGTCTACGCCTGATAGATGGGCGCCGCGGACCAGCGGGCAGGCGGATGGGACACAATGACTTCGGACTCAAGCGCATGGCCACGGGTCTCGACCTCACGGAAGAGCAGACGAAGAAGCTCGACGAGCTCATGAAGAAGGTGGACAAGGATCAGCCGGGGGAGGAGGACCGAGCGGCGAAGCGTGAGGAGGCACGCAAGAGCATGCTCGCCCTGCTCGACGCGTTCGAAAAGGACACGTTCGACGCGACGAAGCTCGACTTGGCCAAGAAGGACGACAAGGCGAGCGAATGGATGAAGAAGCAGATGACCCACTTCTCTGCGTTCCTCGCGATCTTGACGGAGGAGCAACGAACCAAGCTGGCGAAGCGGTTCGAAGAGCGGATGCCGTTGCCGGAGGCACCAAGCAGCACCGACCTCGACAAGATGGTGGACGGGCTCGACCCAGGCACGGCAGCGCCGGCCCCGAGCGAGAAGCCGGACGAGAAGCCCAAGGCCGCTCCGGAGCCTGAGAATGCGCCTGAGAAAGCCCCCGCGAAGTAGCTGAATTGACCGGTTGTCCTGCAATCGGAAGCGCGTCCCTGTGCCGTCCGATACGGACGGCCTACCGATTCCCCCGCAAAAAGAATGCCCCAAGCTGAGCCGAAATTCGGCGCCCGCACCACCTAGGTTCTGGGCGCGGTGACGGTCCGTTGCCAACCGAGGAGATGCAGATGGGCTCGACGAAATGGTTCGCCTTCACCTTGATCGCAAGCGTCGGTTGCGGGGGCACCGTGATCGAAAACACCGAGAACGGAACCGGCGGGACCGGCGCTTCGCAACAAGGGCCCGGAGCGAGCCAGCCGGGTTCGAGCGGCAGCGTAAGCGGCGATGGTTCCTGCGCGGAGCCTCCCGACTGCAACTGGTGCGAAGGCAAGGCCCGGCAGGATGAACGCGGATGCGTCGTGGGCTACACGTGCCCCAACGGTGCAGAGGCGTGCACCACCGACCCCTGCGCCGCCCCCGAGGAGTGCGGTTCCGGGCTGATCTGCCTCCCTGATCAGCTCTGCTGGAAGGGACCAACATCGTGCAAGGCGAAGACCTGCGAGGGGGCCGATGGCAGCGAATGTAGCTGCTATTGGTCCTGCAACGATGATCGAGTCTACCGCAGTGAGTGCGACGTGGTGCCGGACGGCAGCGTGATGTGCAAGTGCCGGATTGACGGAGTGGCGTTCCCCTGGATGTGCGTTGTGGAGGAGGGAGGCACGGACTCTTGCGGTCTTGGAGCCTTGTGTTGCGGCTTCCCTTCTTGATTCCGCAGCGGATCGCTGGGCTGGGTTCGGCGGCGGCATGTCGTCGTGTCGCCAGTTGAGGGCGCCTCTGGGAAGCGCCGTGCCGCCCGGTACGGGCGGCCTACCGATCGAACATCTAGTAACAGCAACGGAATCCCGTGCTGTAGTCCCAGTGCGACACGTCGTGGGCGGTGGTCGTGTAGAGACAACCATTCCCGTTGACGACGGTGTCGACGTAGAAGCCCCCCTTGAAGGTGCCAGCGGGATCGTCGACCCACTCGTGCAGGTTGCCCATCATGTCGAAGATGCCGTCCTCGCTCATGCACCCAACATAGGATCCAGTGGGCGCCAGGCCGTCGTCCAACTGGTTCAAGCAGGGGTGGCCGAGCTCGGACCAGATCCAATCGTCCGTGGTCCCGAACAACTCGACGGCGGGGTGGTTGGAACGCGCGTCGTTGCAGACGCCGGGCAAGCGTTCGCTTCCGTAGGGATAGGTGGTCTCGGACGGACCTCCGCAGGCGTCTTCCCACTCCGCACGAGAACAGAGACGTTTCCCCGCCTCAAAACAGGCGGCATCGGCCTGGACTTGCGTGATGTAACCCTGCGGGACGGCGTTCGGGGCGGAGACGGCGCGCACCGGCACGTCGCTTGGGTTGAAGTAGGGCGACCATGGCGACGTCGTCCCATTGGCGAGCAGCTCGACGAGGTGACCTTCCCAGCGATCCATGCACACGCCGGCCCACGTTGCCGCCATCCCCGGTGGACAGCCATCGAGCCCCGCGGGTTCTTCGATCCCGAGATTGGGCTGTCGGACTTCGTCACCGAGACATGCGGTCTGCCAGGTACCGTCGTCCACCACGCACACCGGTCTGACCACGCCCGGCTCGAGGAACCGTTCGCGCCATCGGCAAGCGTATCCGTCGCGGCAGCCGCCCTGGGGGAAGAGACGCCAATCGCATCGAGAGAAGCAGGACGCCGTGTTCGAGCTCTCGGGCCAAGCCACGCAAAACGTGATCGGGTCTTCTGCGTCTGTGGAATCGGGACAGAGCCCGTCGCAGGGGAGCGTGCACATACCGTTGGGAAACCCGTTCGTCAGGCATTGCGCGCCATCGAACGAACACGCTTGCGCCGAATCGCATGCCGCGCCGATCCATCCAGTACCTGGGGTGATCCCATCCGGAACGTCGACGTCGGCGACATCCTGGGTATCGCTGTCTTGCGATTGATCGGCGACGACGTCTTGTACCTGATCGATCCGTGCATCCCGGGGGTCGCCATCGACGCCAGCATCGTCGGAGTTGCCGTAGGACCAGGAGGAAGGGTCTTCGCTTCCGCATGCAGCGAGCATCAGCGCAAGGAGAGCTCCGCAGTAGGTTGCTTCACGGGCAGTCGCCATTGGGCCACTCCGGCGGGGTGAAGGGTTTCGCGGTCGCATCGGGCGTGCCTGCCCCATTCGTGTCGATTCCCTCATCGTCCCAGAGCGCGTCATCGAATCCTCCGCCTCCGAAGAAGTCCGGACCGAACCATGCGGTTTGCTGCACGTTGTCGTCGACGAACCAAACGAACGTGCCGCTGCCGTTGCCGCCGAACACGCGGAAGTCGTGCGTATTGCCTCGGAGCACGACGGGGTCGTCGCCGTCGTTGGGGTCGAGGGTGTCGGTTCTTCCGTCGGCGCCATCACCGAGATCGATGGCAGCTCGATCGAGATCGCGTACGAAGACCCGGTCGCGCCCGGGTCCGGTGTGGATGGTCGTGGTCGTGATGTCGAAGGTGCGATCGGGGTTGGGATCGCAACCGGCCACGACGAGGTCGTCGTTCCGGGCTGAGCCGGTGGAGGAGCCACCCGTGCGGAAGTGCAGGGAGTAGCTCTCGCAAAACGTCAGCACGTCAGATCCGCTGGTTCCTCCGCCGCCCGTTCCCGCCGTTCCGTCATCGGACCCGCCGCAAGCGGACAGGAACAACGCCAGTGCTAGGCCGACCATGGTTGGACCATCGCCGCGTGGGGACGGGGCACGGTTTGAGGAACAAGCGGGATGGATGACATGGAGAAGAGGCTCGCACGGCCAACGGCGGTCCGCCAGCGAGGTTTGGGGGGTTCGAACCGCGAGGCGCTCGAGGTGCTCGGCGCAAATGGCGGCGCGGAGAAGCGCGATCGACCGTTCACCGGTAGCGCGCATCGACCGTCTATCGGTAGCTCGGCGCTATGCGGCGCGGTCGGGCAATTCGGACCGACGCCGTAGGCACCGGCTACCGATCGTCGCCAAGCAGACGGGATGTGGCTTCCGCCGGGCGCATCGAGCATGTCGCCCAGGTGGCGGGATCCGTCGAAATGCCGCTGTCAATTCACGAAATCAGCGCCAGAACAATCGGTTGAAGCGAACACGTTGAAACCTTTCGTATTGGTTGACTTCAATGTCCGCACCGCTATTAAGGAGGTTGGTCTTCGCCGCGCGCCCTGAGGCGCTCTGACCCGTGGCATCGCGGGTCACATTGCGAGGCGAGCCGAGGTGAATGGTGCGTTTTTCTCGATCGGTGTGGATCTGGTTGGTCTGCGTCGTGGTCTCGCTCACAGTGGGCGGAAAGGCCTCGGCCGAGGCGGCCTCGCTCGTGTTCCTCAATGGCACCCCGACCCCTGTCACGTTCAACGACGGTGACAGCTTTCGGGTGCTCGAAGGGCCGTTGTCAGGTTCCAAGGCGCGACTCGCGGGCTTCAATACGCTCGAGAGTCACGGGCCAGTCCACCAGTGGGGCGGCTGGCACTACAAGGAGCTGTACGCCCTGGCCAAGATGGCGACCCTCAATGCGCGCCGAGGGGTGTGGCATTGCGAGTCGAAGGACATGAAGCAGGATACCTACGGGCGTATCCTCTGGTATTGCCTCGACCTGGCCGAAGACCAGATCCGGCACGGATTCGCGCACGTCATGAGCGTCTCCGACGAGCCAGGCAATCCCCGTTTGATCAAGGCGCAGCAGGAAGCGATCCGGTTCCGTCGCGGCATGTGGGCCAAGGGCGTGCCCACGTACGTCTTGACCTCCCTGCACTCCGCGGATGAGGGCTACGAAGGCACGACCTACAACCGCCTGGTCAACTCGGTCGACGGCCACTCCAAGAAGTGGGAGCACACGGCGGTGTTCAACGAGTGCCAGGAAGTCTGCCACATGCCGACGGAGCTCACGCAGGAAGAAGCGCTCGCGGTCGCGCGTGAGATGCGTGCCGATCCGAGCCTCCGGCCGATTCTCGCCGGTGTCGACGACATCTTGATCGCGCTGACGGTCAACACCTTCATCCAGAACGCGCTCGTCCCAAAGATCTATGGTGGCCACGACGACAAGGTCATGGCGGCCCTCGAGAAGATGAAGAAAGCAGGACGGTTCGCCGGCGCGAAGCCGCAGAAGGCGTCCTGCGGAATCCACGTACCCTTCGAGCGTCGATACATGCGGCCCAAACCCAAGTGTCTAAAGTGGTGAACATCAAGTCCCCCCGCAAGCCCTGGGTGCTTGGAGGTCTGGCGCTCGTGACGGCCGCGGCTGTCACGATCAGCTGCGACTTCAAGCGTCCTCCCTACGCCGACCTCGGGCACGAGATTGGTGACATCAACTGCCACGACGGGCTCGACAACGATCTCGACGGGCTCATCGACTGCGAGGACGTCGACTGTATCTACGAGTCGACGTGGTGTGGCGAGTACATTCCGGACATCGAGCCGGACTACGAGCCTGAGCCGGACCTGCGCTTGGTCGATCGCTACTGCAAGCGCAGCAGCCAGTACTACAACATCGAAAAGTGTCGAAGTGCGGGAGTCGCGGTGCTCGCGCAGTGCCACGATTCGGTCGACAATGACTTCGACGGGCAGTTCGACTGCGGGCAGAAGACCTGCTCGAACATCATGGAGAACTGCTGCGCGAAGGAGACGGACGACATCTCGTGCTCGGACGGCAGGGACAACGATCAGAACGGATTCGTGGACTGCCGCGACTTCTCTTGCCGCAACGGTCTGTTCGTCACGGTTTGCCACGAGGACGACGACACTCGGTGTTCGGACGGGATCGACAATGACGGCGATTTGAAGATCGACTGTGCGGACTCGGGCTGTCAGGACACGGTCCCTTGCGGTGGCGCGGGCGCCAAGGCGTTCGAGACCGACACGGCCGGCGGTTGCACGGACGGCATCGACAACGATGGCGATGGCGCGATCGACTGCGTCGACAAGGATTGCAAGCAGGAGTCCAACTGCCAAGGCGACGGGTCTCCTGAAGACACGCTCGAGAAGTGCAAGGACGGCATCGACAACGACGGCAACAACCACACGGACTGCAGCGACTTTTCCTGCAGTGGGGACTTCGCGCCTGCGGAGACCGTGGCCTATTGCGAGTCCATTGCCGAAGTCACCCTCGAGAAGTGCAAGGACGGCATCGACAACGACTTCAACGGTTACACGGACTGTGGTGACTTCTCCTGCAGCCAGAGCCCGGATCAGGCAATCCTCGACTACTGCGCGACCGTATCGGAAAACACGCTCGAACGCTGTCGGGACGGCAAAGACAACGACGGCAACGGCTTCACGGACTGTGGCGACTACTCCTGCAGCCAGAGTGATGACCAAACAGTCGTGGACTACTGCGCCTCCGTACTCGAGTTGACCCTCGAACGCTGCTCGGACGGCTTGGACAACGACGGCAACGGCTTCACGGACTGTGGCGACTACTCCTGCAGCAAGAGCACGGATCAGGCAGTGCTCGACTACTGCGCCACGGTGCTCGAGACGACGCTCGACAGGTGCAAGGACGGCAAGGACAACGACGGCAACGGCTACGCCGATTGCGACGACAACTCCTGCAAGCGGAGCGATGTCCCTGAGGTCTTCAACTACTGCCAATCGGTGTTGGAAGTTGGCTTTGACAAGTGCTCGGACGGCATCGACAACGACGACAACGGCTACACCGACTGCGCGGACTTCTCTTGCAGCCAGGCGGAAGACGCGAACGGGAACCCGGACATTGCGACCCGCAAAGCGTGCCAGGAGAGCCTGGCAGACCCGTTTGCGAACCCGCCGACCACGGAGAACGACGCGTGCAGCAACGGCGAGGACGACGACGCCGACGGCTTCATCGACTGTATGGACTGGGACTGCAGCCACAACCCGGCGGTGACGGTTTGCGGTGACGGACCCCGGGTTTGTGAATGACTGGCGTGGAGCGCTGACCGATGAGACGGCAGACGCCCCCCAACCTTACAAGGCAAGACGCATGACATCGAAACGGACGCCCCTCCGAGTCTCTCTGGCGCTCGCCACCATTTCGTTGGCTTTGGTGTCCGCGGACCGCGCATTCGCGCAGCCCGAGGAAGAGACGCGCCCGGACAAGGAGCTCAACTGCACCGACGGCATCGACAATGATGGCGACGGGGTGGTGGATTGCGACGATGCTGACTGCACCGCGGATGCGGCATGCAAGCCAGCCGCGCCTGCAGCACCTCCTGCCGCGGCGCCGGCCCGCACTGACAAGGAAACCAACTGCACGGACCGAAGCGACAACGATGGCGATTCCGTCGTCGATTGCGCCGACGCCGACTGTTACGAAGATCCGGCCTGTAAGCCGTCGGGCACCCCCGAGAAGTCCAACAGCTTGTGCTCGGACTTCGTGGACAACGACGGTGACGGCTCGATCGACTGTGACGACATGGACTGCGAGGGTCCGGGGATCACGGCCTGCAAGGGCTCGTGGCGTGGCGGCGCCGTGCAATCCAACAGCGCCGACTCGATGGAGATGCCCGAGCTCGCCGAAGGGATGAACGTCGAGGATCTCATCGGCAAGGGTTCGGACAAGGACGGCGAGCGCACCGACATCGACTGCGCCGACGGCATCGACAACGATGGCGACGGGCGGATCGACTGCGCGGACTTCGGTTGCCGTTTCGATCCGAGCGTGTCGGTTTGCGCGGGCAACCCTGGCATGCGCTTCTCGGTGGTCACGCAGATCTCGCACAGCCACTACTTCGAGAAGGATCCT
>Ga0180009_10003620_pt1 | contig 17481 bp, 13 predicted proteins | sample OS_PC_MetaG_FD_123537 | JGI IMG/M metagenome (GOLD analysis project Ga0180009, IMG submission 123537) | Groundwater microbial communities from the Aspo Hard Rock Laboratory (HRL) deep subsurface site, Sweden - OS_PC_MetaG | ecosystem: Environmental > Aquatic > Deep subsurface > Groundwater... | reverse complement strand
GGTGCGAGATTCTGGTGTTTTCGTCACGTTCCATTTGACCAGATGCTGGGCATGCTCGATAGAGTTCTTCGGAGCCAGGTATGCGAGCTAGATTCATGGAACGAGGAACGATTGCTGAACCTTGGCGAGAAACGCGTCTTGCCATCCTTCAAGGAGGGGTTGCGGTAGTATCGGTTCTGCACGTCTGTTAGATTAGATAACCGTGCAACATCTGTCCCCCGGCTGTGCCCTGTCCCTGCCCTCCCTTTCCGATCCAACTCCGCCATGTCCGTGCGTGACACGAACTCGCCCCGAAGGTGCTGGTGGGAGATTCTGCCGCCAAGAACCGTGCCATGTCCAGACGTCAACTGGACTCAAGGTCCGGGCCAAGGTTCCAGGGGCTGTGAAGGTAACCTTGCGGTAGTTGAAGACCGTTCCAAAACCCGACCCTTGCGGGACACGAGAACCCGCTCAAGCCGCCCTACCCACGCCCTGCAAGTCAAGGGGTTGCCGGTCCCGACCTGACGCCGGATCCGGGGACCCTTTCGGGAGACCCGTCATGGCCCGGTACAGGGTGCTGACGCCGACGCCGAGAACGGTGGCAATCTCCTTCATCGACTTGCCTTCCCGCTTCATCGTCAGCGCCACTTCAACGTCAACGGACGCTGGGGGTCTTCCGATCTTCGAGCCCCGCTTCTTGGCGGCCTGCATGCCTGCCCTCGTTCTTTCCTTAATAATCTCTCTTTCTAGTTCCGCTACTGCTGCAATCACATGAAAGGTGAACCTGCCTGCTGGGGTCGAGGTGTCAATGCCGTCGTTCATGGACAAGAAGTCGACGCCGAGGGCACGGAATTCGTCGAGGGCCATGACCAAGTGCCGAACGCTTCGGGCGAACCTGTCGAACCTCCAGCAGATGACGATGTCGAGCTTGCCCTTGTGGGCGTCGCGCATGAGCCGGTCGAGTTGGGGGCGACGATCTTTGGAACCGGATATCTGATCGACGTACTCACTGACGATCTTCCACCCTCGCTGGACGGCAAGTTGGCGGAGGGCGTCGAGTTGGAGTTGGGGATTCTGGTCGGAGGTGCTGACCCTGGCGTAGATAGCGACGTTGCGGCAGGTACCCATGCCCCCCGATAAGGCCCCGCAGGGGTACCAGATCAACCCGATATCGGACCGTCAGGCATCTCAGTGACGATTTTTTTGTGACGGCGATCCCCAAGAAAACACGGTCCACACGCAATATTCTGTTTATGCGGCGTCCGTAGGGCATGTGGACGCCCCGGTCAGCGGGGCGTGCCGGTGTAGCGACCTGCAGGAGGTACGACATGCCCAAGATCAAGACATCGACCGTGAATCTGACGCCGGAGGACAACGCTGATCTTGATCGGCTCGTTCAGGCGCACCACCCCTTCCTCAACCGCCACTTGATTCACCGGCTGGCCTTGCGGCTGGGCCTTTCTCAACTGAGCAAGGACCCGAAGTGGCATGGTGCTTGTTTCCCGACGAACGTCCGGACGTCTACGGGTTAGCGGGTATTCTTGTTCTTGGTGTGCATGCCAATGATAAGATGACCGAAGTCGTTTTCTTGTTTGTGCAGTTTCTGCGCTGCATGGTGTTCTTCTTGTTGCGGAATAGAGCGGATAGCGTGCGTTGGCCTATTTGGGGCATGTGGTACGTTGCTCAATTGCTGGCGGCCATCAGTCTCTTTTTTGCGACGGTCTACACGGTTGTTTCTGGTACTCTTCCGAGTCAGTAGATGCGGTAGCGTCTGAAGGTGTGGGTGCTCTTGTCATACACCGACATAAATGACCATCGACCTTTCGCGCCCAGAAAACGCCAATCGAACTCCGCTCCAAGCGGATCCGAACCGACTCACAGCGACGCAAACACGCTCGAGGCCCTCAAGCGCAGCATAGCAAATGCACGGCGGTGCCGTGCCGAACTTCGTCACGCCGGTGGCGTGCCGCTAGCGCGTTGGACCCGCGACGCCACAATCATCACTGTCCTCCCGGGCGACGGCCAACGACTGGAACCTGATCTCCTTTGCGCAGCGCGTGGTATCCCTCTTGCCAGAGCAAGACAGGCTGGCGTGCCTAGCAATGCGAGCGGCTCGCCACCGGCGTGCCTACATCGCCGAGGGACTCGCGAAGGTGACGCGGTCGGAGCGGATTCGTCAACGCAAGTCATACCTTCCGGCCCGTCATCTTCGTTGTTCGAATTGCGCCGGTGAGGTGTCCATGGAACAGTCCCGGCTCCTGAAGCAACGGAGGCGTCGATGACGGTACGCACCTGGAAGTGCGAGGTCTGCGGATACGTTCATGAAGGGCCCGAGCCGCCTGACACGTGCCCGGTGTGTGGCGTGGAAAAGGATCTCTTCAGCCCGATGGAGTTCGCGGAAAACGCTCCGGTGTCCGTCGAGGCCGCGCCGGCCGGTTGGCGTTGCACGGTGTGTGGCTACGTGCACGATGGTGATGCGCCTCCCGAGACCTGCCCGGTGTGCGGCGTGGAGGCCGGGCTGTTCGAGTCGTTGAGCCCTCCGCCGGACGAACCCATCGCTCCTTCAGGACCGCACGTGGTGATCGTGGGCGGGGGCATCGCCGGCGTCGTGGCGGCGGCGCGCGCCCGGGAAGCTTCGGCTGACGTTCGGATCACCCTGATCGCCAAGGAGCCGGGCCTGCCCTACTACCGCTTGAACCTGACCCGGTTGTTGGCCGGAGAGGTCGCGGAGGGCGAGCTGCCACTCCACCCGCAGTCCTGGTTCGACGAGCGACACATCGAGCTCGTGTCCGGCGACTGCATCGCGGTGGATCGGGTGACCAAAGAGATCTTGCTGCGTGACGAACGTCGAATCGCCTACGATCGATTGATTCTGGCGAACGGCTCGCACCCGTTCGTCCCGCCGATTCCCGGAGTCACGCGAGAGGGTGTGCACACATTTCGGACCCTCGAGGACACGAGGGCCTTGCTGTCCCTGGCCGCACCGGGGCGCCGGTGTGCTTGCATCGGGGGCGGTCTTCTGGGGCTGGAGGCAGCGGGGGCACTTCGAAAGCGCGGCTGCGACGTTGTGGTCCTCGAGGGCTTCGGGTGGCTGCTACCGCGTCAGCTCGCTGAACCCGCCGGCGAGATGCTGCAGTCCTATCTGGCAGGGCTGGGGATGGATATCCGCTGCAACGTGCGCGTCAAAGAGCTGGTTGGTGACGAAGCCGTGCGCGGGGTCCGTCTCGAAGACGGCACGGAAGTGGCTGCAGACTTCGTGGTGCTGGCCACAGGGGTGCGGCCGAACTCCTATCTAGCAAGGCAGTGCGGCCTGGAGGTCGACAAGGGAGTGGTCGTCAATGACCGCATGGAGACCTCCGACCCCACGATCTACGCCGTCGGGGACTTGGCGCAACACCGGGGGCAGTTGCCCGGGTTGTGGCCGTTTTCCTATGCACATGGCGCGGTGGCGGGGGCCAACGCCGCTGGGGGCAACGCAGAGTTCCACGGCATGCCCATGTCCAATCAGCTCAAAGTGCTGGACGTGCAGATGTTCAGCATCGGGCAGATCCAGCCTTTGGATGGGAGTTATCGGGTGCTCGAGGAGGCGTCGGACAATCGATACCTTCGGTTGGTTTGCCATGACGGCAAACTGGTAGGAGCAAACTTGTACGGGGATGCGAGCCTGTCGGGGACGATCCGCGAAGCGGTCGAATCCGGCAAGCAAATCCTCGCGCTTGGAGATCTATTGAAGAAGCTGCCTGCCCTGCGCGACATGTGCGAGCGCGGGGCCTGACGGCGAGAAGTCATCGTCGATCGAATCGACAGGAGGATCCATGCCGAGTCTCAAAGGAACGAAGACCGAAAAGAATCTGCTCGCCGCTTTCGCCGGGGAGTCACAGGCGCGCAATCGTTACACCTACGCCGCGGGCGTGGCGCGCAAAGAAGGCTATCGTCAAATCGAGGCGCTCTTCCTCGAGACCGCGGAGAACGAGCGCGAGCACGCCAAGGTGTTCTTCAAGCACCTCGAAGGCGGGATGGTGGAGATCACCGCGTCGTACCCGGCGGGCGTCATCGGCACCACGCTGGAGAATCTCGAGGCGGCTGCGGCCGGCGAAAACGAGGAGTGGACGGAGCTCTACCCGAAGTTCGCCGAGATCGCGAAAGCCGAAGGATTCCCCGCCATCGCCGCGTCGTTCACGATGATCGCGCGGGTCGAGAAGGAACACGAGGCGCGCTATCGCAAGCTCGCGGAGAACATCAAGAACGAGAAGGTGTTCAAGCGCGAGGAGCCCGTTCGTTGGAAGTGCCGTAACTGCGGATACGTGCACGAAGGCACCGAGCCGCCGGCCATGTGCCCCGCCTGCAAGCACGCCACCGAGCACTTCGAGATCAAAGAAGCCAACTACTGAGGACCGCCGGCTTGACCGGCGATTCAACCGTCTCCGAACAGCTCGTCGAGGTCCTCGGGAACCTTCTCCCCTGCCACGTTGTCGGTGCTGGCGTAGACCGATTCCCCAGGACAATCCGCTGGTCGACCGACGCAGCCGACCAGCCTTCGGCCGCTTGGCCCCTGGATTCGTCACCCGTCCCCAACTCGGATTCCGACCGTCGGCCCATCGCTGCCGAACAGGAGTGGAGTGAGCATGGATACCACCGCACCGACCGCCACCACGCAACCCGCCGGCGGCACGAGCTCGACGGCCAGCGCCTCCACCGTGCAGATCGCCGTCCAATGGGGCGACCAGATTCTCGAGGTTCGAAGCTTTCAACCGCCGTGCTGCCTGCGCCTGGGAGACACGCCGGCTCGGCTGAGCAAGACCCTTGCGCAAGACCTCCGCGACGGCGCCCAAGCGATTCTGGACTTTCCGACGGAGGGCCACGGACGATTGCTCTGCGTCGACTCGACGTCCGGATCGGTGCGCTTGGACGGTGTGACGAGGTCGTTGAAGGAGGCTGGTCAACCTATCGATGCCACGGACGAAATCGAGGTCGACCTGCCTCGCGGCGCTCGATTGACCGTTCAGGTGGGACCCGTGAAGTATCTCGTCACCATCGGCCCGGCCATGAGCACCCGCGGGTTTCGCTCCAACTGGCGATGGAGCAAGGCTGCCGGCGTCGGATTGCTCGCGACGACCTTGGTTCACGCTGGAGCCATCATGGCGCTTGCATTGCTGTCTCCGCCACCGGAGCTTAATGCACAGGGGGTGACTGACGAGCAGCTGAACCTGATGCGCAGATACTTGCAAGCATCCGCGGAGCGGGAGGCTGAGGTGGAAGACCTTTCCGGCGGTCACGACGACCGACGTGACGTCCGAGAGGGGGGCTCCGGGACGCGCGCGAGAGGCGAAGAAGGAAGCATGGGCGTCCCTTCCTCACCGCTCAACCATAGATACGGGGTTGCGGGGCCTTCCGGCGTCGGCGGGGATGCGAACGCACCCAACGGCGCGTCGTTCGGCATGATCGGACTGCTGAACTCCGGCGCGGCCGCATCGTCGGGGCCAGCCCCGGGGTTCGGCGCAGGCGGTCTCGGTCTCTCCGGTATCGGTGAGGGTGGTGCCGGTCGTGGTGAGGGCATCGGCCTCGGATCCATCGGCACAATCGGCCACGGCGGTGGAACGGGATCAGGCCAAGGGTTCGGCAGCGGGCATGGACGTCTTGGCGGGTCCCATCGCACGCGGCCACCCGCGCTGCGCTTTCCTTCCGGAGGATTCTCCGTTGACTACGGAGCAGGGAACAACGGAGCCAATGGCGTGGCCCACGTCTCTCCCCCCCCAAGCGCGCGAGCCAACGCAGGAGCGCCGGCGATGACCGCGCCGTCCACGATCACTTCGCCTGCAATCCTCGAGGAAGCTCCTATCGACCCCAATGGGCGTTTCGCGACGACCTATCGGCCCGGTGGAGGCCACCTGACCGCATTCGACGCCGCGGTGGCGCGCGGTGTGATTCCCCTCGGTCACCGCGCCCTGGTGGCGAGTATTGGTGCTGGACACGCACCGGAGGTCCCCCTGAATCCCGATCGAGCCATGGCATTTGTCCCCTCGTTGGAGCGCAGTCAGCTTCCCCCCTCGGGCGGTCCCTTCCATCTCCGCTTCGCCATGCGTTCGGCCCCGAATGCGCCGAATGCTCGGCCCCGTCTCTCCGTTCATCTGGTCCTGGATACCAGCGGATCGATGCAGGGCGCTCCCATCGCCCACGCGCGCGATGCGGCCCGGGCGGTCGTCGATCAACTGCACCCCACCGACGACTTCTCCCTCGTGACCTTTGCAAGCGAAGGCCACGTTCGGGTGGAGGACGGACCCGTGGGACCCCGTCGTAACGCCATTCACAGCGTCATCTCCGGGATATGGGCCGATGGTGGAACCAACCTGGGCGAAGGGCTGGAGCGTGCCTATGCGCAGGCCAGCAAGAAGAGCATCCCAGAGGACGCGGTCCGTGTGGTGTTGGTGGTCTCGGACGGTCGCGCCAACGAGGGAATCACCGGCTCGAGCCAACTCTCACGTATGGCAGTCGATGCGTTCCAAGCTGGAGTTCAGACGAGCACGTTTGGTGTCGGTGTCGACTACGACGGACCGCTCATGAGCCGAATTGCCTCGGATGGAGCTGGCGGCTACTACTACCTTCCTTCCTCCGATCAGATCGCCACGGCGTTGACGTCGGAGCTGGACAAGCGGCTTCGTCCGGTGGCGACGGCCTTGGAGATTCGGATTCGGCTCCGGCATGGCGTGGAGCTTCTGCACGTGTATGGCTCGCAGCGCCTGTCCCAGAGCGAGTCGTCCCGGGTCCGTGCCACGGAGGTGTCAGCCGACCAGCACGCCGAGAAGCGTGACGGGATCCGTGCGAACCGGCAGAACGATCTCGAAGGCGGCATGCGGTTCTTCATCCCCGCCTTCGCGGCCGACGAGCGGCACGCATTGCTGCTCAAGCTGAGGGTGCCCGCCGGTGTGAAGGAGCGAAGCGTCGGGGTCATCGAGGTGAGGTACAAGGACCGATTGGCCAAGCAGAACCGTTCGGACGAATACCCGATTGTGGTCGCCTACGCGAACGACGACGCCGCGAGCGCACGAACCATCGACCGCTCGGTGACTCGGACGATCCAGGGGTACATGGCCGGCGAATCGCTGATGGCGGCGTCTCGGTACGTGGCGGAGGGTCGCCACGACCAGGCCGTGGCAGCGCTCTCGGAGCGCGAGATCATCCTGCTGAAAGCCGCTGCGCAGTTCGAGGACCCGGTGTTCTTCGACGACGCCGCGCGTCTCACCCGGATTCGTTCGCACCTCGATCCCAAGACGGAGCCGTTGGCGCTCGCCATGTTGCTGGAGGCAGCCGGACGTTCCGCGCTTTGACCAGTCGCGTTCCATCCTTCATCGGTAGCGCGTGAACGTTTCTCACGAGGCAAGGCACCGCTCGATGGAGCTTGCTATGCTGCGAGAGACGAGCCGGGAACGACAACCTGGCCGAAGGAGCTCAGCCATGCGCCCGACATCCCTGCTTCGCGCCTCCTCGTTGACCCTTGTCTTGCTCACGGCTTGCAGTGGTGAGGACCCGACGAACACGGACTCGACGGGGCCCGCCATGGCTCAATCCAACCTTGCCCGGGAGCAGACCCCGCAAGTCAGTGACGAAGAGAAGGTCATGCTCGTCGAAGGCCAGAACGCCTTTGCTTTCGACCTGTACGACTTGATTCGGACGGAAGAGGGAGCGGGCAAGAACATGTTCTTCTCGCCGACGAGCATCACACTCGCCCTTTCCATGGCCTACGCGGGTGCTCGGGGGCAGACCGCCGACGAAATGGCCGGCGCCCTTCACTACACGCTTCCCCCTGAGCGCCTGTTCGCGGCGTTCAACTGGCTCGATCAGGAACTGGAGTCACGTGGCGATGCCGCCTACGCCGTCGCGATGAACCACACGGACTCCGACGAGCCGTCTCCCGACCGAGACAGCTTCCGCTCGCACATCGTCAACTCCATGTGGGGCGAGCAGACCACGACGTTCGAGAAGCCGTTCCTCGACACCCTTGCTGTCAACTACGGCGCGGGCGTGTTTCTCGCTGACTTCAAGGGCAACCCTGATGCCGAGCGCATCCGCATCAACGATTGGGTCGCGGACGAAACCCTCGGCAGAATCGAAGATCTCATTCCGCCAAATCAGATCGACACGCTCACCCGGAGCGTGCTGGTCAATGCCGTCCACCTCAAGCTTCCGTGGACGCAATCATTCTCACCTACGGATGATCTGAGCTTCACAAGGCTCGACGGATCCACGGTCTCCGTCCCGGCCATCGCACGACAACAAGTCTGGCTCTACGCCAAGGCAAGCGGACTGCAAGCGGTGCTCATTCCGCTCGAGGGCTACAGCGTCAAGCTGCTCATCGTGGCACCCGGGATCGGAGACCTCGACACCTTCGAACAAGCGCTGCCCGCATCGGGACTCGATAGCCTGCTCGACAAGTTGGAATCGCGTACTGTCACCTTCCGCATGCCCAAGGTAGACTTCACAACCGAGTCCATCGCGCTACGAACCAAGCTCGAGACCATGGGGATGACCACTCCCTTCTCATGGGCAGCAGACTTTTCAGGCATCACCACGGATGAGCCGCTCCATATCGACGAGGTCCTGCACAAAGCGATGTTGGGGATCGACGAGAAAGGCGTCGAGGCAGCGGCAGCTTCGGCGGTGGTCGTGGGAAGTGTCGTAACGGCGCCACCAGACTACGTTCAGTTCGATGTGGACCGGCCCTTCTTCGTCGGCTTGGTCGACGGACCGACCAACACGTTGCTGTTCGCCGGCCACATCGTTGACCCCACGGGCTGATGCGAACGCCGTCCGTTTCGGATCTGCACCCATTGATATCCGCCGTTTTGCGTGGGACAAGGGGCAAGAGGCGCAGATTGGGATGATGGGACGAACGCAGTGACGACGAGCTCAGAACGACCGGTGCGACGGATATCTCGCGTGCCGCATGTGTTCACGATCATCTTCTGCCTGCTCGCGTTGATCGCGATAGCAGGGATTTGGATTCCGGCAGGGCAATACGCGCGCGATGCGGCGGGGCGGGTGGTCGACGGGACGTTTGCCTACACGCCGGCGGCTGCGCGGCCCACGGGGGCGGGGCTGGTGTTTGCGGTGCTCACGGCGCCGTTGCGCGGCATGGAAGCGGCCGCGTCGATCATGGCGTTCATCTTCGTGATCGGCGGTGCGTTCAAGGTCATCGAGAATTCGGGCGCCTTCGATGCGGCGATTCGGAGGGCCGTGCATTCGCTGGGGCGTCGGAGGATTCTGGTGATTCCGGCGGCCATGCTCGTGTTCTCGATCGGCGGCGCCGTGTTCGGCATGAGCGAGGAGATCATTCCCTTCGTGATTCTGTTCGTGCCGCTGGTGCGCGCGCTGGGCTATCCGCCGCTCGTGGGCGTGGCGATCCCCCTGGTCGGCGCGGGCATGGGGTTTGCCGGCGCCATGATCAATCCCTTCACGGTCGGTATCGCGCAAGCGATCTCGGGTTTGCCACCCCTGTCGGGTTGGGGGTTTCGAACGGTATCGTGGGCCGTGTTGACGGTGTTCGGCATCGCGTTCGTTACCCTGCACGCCCGGCGTCATCGGATCGATGTCGAGGAGGATGCGGAAGGCGGCCTGGAAAAGGTTCGCTTCACTCGCGCCCACGCCGCCGTCCTCTTCGTGCTCGTGGGCGGCATCGTGGTGATGCTCTTTGGCATTCAACAGTACGAGTGGTACGTGACCGAGATCGGGGCAGTGTTTCTCGCCATGGGCCTGTGCGCCGGTATCGTGTCGCGGCAGCATCCCACCCAGATCTCCATGGGCTTTCTCGAGGGGGCCAAAGATCTTCTGTCCGCTGCCCTCGTCGTGGGATTCGCCCGAGGGATCGTGGTGCTCGCCGGAGAAACCTTCATCCTCGACACGATCCTGTACTCGTCGTCAGGCCAGTTGGTGAAGCTTCCGTCGGTGGTGGCGCTCCAGGGGATGTTTGCTTTTCAAAGCTTGCTCAACATCCTGGTCCCCTCGGGTTCCGGGCAAGCGGCGCTGACCATGCCGATCCTTGCGCCCCTGTCCGAGCTTTGCGGACTCAATCGTCAGCTGGCGGTGTTGGCATTTCAGTTCGGCGACGGGTTCACCAACCTCATTACGCCCACCTCAGCGGTGCTGATGGGGGCGCTGGAGGCCGGTAAGATCCCTTACGGCACCTGGTTCCGCTTTGCCTGGTCGATGCAGGTCTGGCTCGTGGGCATCGGTGGCGTGCTGTTGGGCATCGCGCTGGCGATTGGCTACGGTGGCTGATCGCTGAACGAGACGGTTGGCACCGAGCGCGCATTCCAAGCGGCGTAGACCGCGAAGAGCAGCGCACCGAAGACGAGCGTCACGCCCCAGGCGCGGGGGTTCGACAGAGGATGGGCAAATCGACTCGAGACGTCCGCGACCAGCGCGGCGGGTCGCATGGCCAAGTCCCAGCTGTTCCAGCGAAGGAACCGGCCGACGTAGACCCCGGCGCCGGCGAACGTCGTGGCAACTCCCACCAAGAGCCAACCTGCCCGGGGGTTGTTGCGCGCACGCACCAGCCGGTGAACCTGCTGCAAGGAGGTGACGGCGAGCAGCATTCCGGTCCACGCGAACGACGCCAGCATGGCGATGTCGTACCAGAGTGGGACCAGCCGCCGCGGTCGAAGGTGGACGAAGTCCGTCAACAGGTAGGGAGCGTTGGGGAAGAACGTGAGCCAGACGGCGAGAAGGGCGACGCCGATCAGGCCCCAGCGATTTCTTCGCAGACGGCGGACGGCGGCGCTACTGGCCAGCAAGGGAATCCATGCGAGCAGCAGGTTCCATGCGAGGAAGATGTAGACGGGGCTCTTGCTCTGAAGGAGTCGGCAAAGGAGCATGGACATCGAGAGCATCGAGCAGAGGAGCAAAGGCGGGGTCGGGCTCGCGAGCCACCGGCGCAGCGCTTTTGTAACCATGAGATAGGCGATACCGTGCGGCGGTGGGCGCGAGATGAACGACCCAAGGAGAGGCGGAGGCGAAATTGTGGCCATCTCGTGGCACGATCAGAGGTGGCACCACGGAGAAGTCAGGAACGCGATGCGCTTACCGGACATGAAAATGGTCGGGTGCATCCCCGAGACTGCCGACCGCAGAAGCTCACCACGGAGCAGGAGAACACGGGGGCAGTCAATGTTGGTGCATCAAGAACTGACGGCCATCGTTTCGTAGGAGACACGGGGCGTTCGATCAGAACCGAACGTTCCGAGTGTGAATTGGGGGATCTCACCTACGGGACGGCGGTACTCGTGAGCTGTCGCGGAAGAATCGTGGGTCGAGCGGAAACTGTGCGGACACGAGAGCGTGGATCGGGGAGGCACAGTTCTTGTAACGCTCCGGGCCATGCAAAGCCCAACCCTGGTCAAATCCTTCCGTCGTGTTCCCTGGGCAGCGCTCACAGCCGCCTTCGCCCTTACTGCCTGCGGCTTGGACATGGGGGATGAATCCTTCGACGGCGAGGGCGCCGAGAGCGGCACCAACGCCGTCAGCAACGCCACGGCCTGGTGCCCGAGCGGGTCGACGTACGATGCAACCTATCGCCTGTGCACCACGTCGTCCCAGGCGCTCGGTCCGTTCACGCGGACGATGATCGACAAGTGTAAAGACTACGGTGGGGGCGACCAAGCGTGCGAGGGCACGTGGTGGAGCGCGCACTTCGCCAGGTCGATTCGCGGCATCGGGCGCTGTCTGCCTGGCGCGACCCTCGATGAGGGCAAGGGATATTGCGTGGATGGGGACAGCGTGTACGGTCCTTTCTCGTTCGCGCTGGTGGATCGATGCAAACGAAACAGCGGCGGTCCTGCGTGCGAGACGGCGCGTTGGGCGAAGGGGATGGTCCCGAACCGTCCCAACGTTTGGTGTCCCGACGGCACGGACTACGACTTCGATCATGGCCTATGCATCTCGGAGAACGAGGCCGTGGGTCCGTTCACCAAAACGATGGTCGCCCTATGCATTCAGTACGGGGGCGGAGCTCAAGCGTGCAATGGGGAGCGGTGGGACGTTGGCTTCGCGCAGTCCCTGCGCGCTACGGGGTCGTGTCCCCCCGGCACGTCGCACGATTCGACGAAGGGCTACTGTCGCGAAGGGGAGGACCTATTCGGCCCGTTTTCTCCCGAGTTGGTCGCGCGCTGCAAGTCGAACAGCGGTGGCCACGCTTGTGAGACGATGCGTTGGAAGCGTTCGATGGTACCGGACGGCAGTGGCAGCGCTGGCACGGGTGGGGCCACGAACCCGCTGTCCGTACCCTACTACTATCAGTACAACAATTCCTACGAGCCTGGAGCGACCTGTGGGATCACCTCGGCTGCCATGCTGCTTCGATACTGGGGAAAGAACGTCACGCCGGACCACCTTTACGCTAGTTATGGCAAGTCGCAGGGACAGTCGCCGGGCAATCTTGCGAACCTTTACCGGGCGTACGGCCTCAGCGCGACATCCACGTACGGCGCGACCGAGTCTGGCATCAAGGCCCACCTCGACGCGGGCCGGCCGGTCGTTGTTCACGGATACTTCACGGGGTCCGGGCACATTGTCGCGCTCATCGGGTACGACTCTACCGGGTGGTTCGTGAACGATCCTGCGGGCAAGTGGGCCGGCTGCAAGGGGTGCGGATACCCCAGCAGCACATCCTCCAACGGACGCGGCGTGCACTACAGCTACTCGAGCGTACGTACCGCGATTGGGGCGAGCGGGACCATCTGGATGAGCGTCGCCGACAAGAATGCCCTGTAGGGCCAGGTTGCTTGGTCGGCAAGTCGATGAAGTGAAGGCCGGTGCTCCGGTGAGGCGCTTACGAAAGAGGAGGCGGTACACGAAACACGTGTTACCAACCTCGCATCAGAGCGGAGGGTGATTGCTCATCAGTCGCCGGTCAGTGTAGCCATAGAGAGTTCCGGGCTTGCTTCACGGATCGGGTTCGCGTCCTCGCTCAGCCGTACGTCGATATCAATCTCGAATTGTTGATCCTGGTCGGTGAGGTAGTCGTCGATCCACGGTGAATACGTCTTGACCTGTATCTTGTTGCCGCCTGGCAGGATCTCGAGCAGCCGCAAGTATCCCCGGCCACCTTCCTCGAGCATCTGATAGTTCGAGAGCATCTGGTGCACCGTATTTCCGTGCTTCCCTTTGCTCGACAGCAGCCCGGTTCCATCCCCCAACACATGCCCCGACAGAACCATGGCGACGTTGCCGTGTTCGTTGATGAGCGTGTCCCACAGTTCCTGTCCGTCGAAAACGCCGCCGGGCAGTTTGGCCGTGCCGTAGTGGTGCGGATTCCAGGGCTGGTCCTCGCGCGCCTGATCGTACCGCGTGCCGTCGTCGAAGAGGTAGGCGTGTGTCACCACGATGGCGGTGCGATTGGGGTAGGCGGAGAGCACCTTGTCGGCCCACTCCACGACATCTTTCCGGGGGCCCCACTCGAGCATGACGGCGATCCACTCGCGTCCACCGGCGGAGAACAGATGATAGCTATTGTCGAGAACGTCGGCGTTGTAGGTCCCGCCGAACGTGGGTCCGTCCCGGAACTTCCGCACAGGGAAGTAGGTAGACAGGAGGCTGTCGCGTGATTCGGCGTTGCCTCCCCGCCCGTAATCGTGGTTCCCTCCGACAAGCGCGTAAGGGACGCGTCCATCCAGCCAACGCATGGCGTCCACCGCCGATTCCCACTCCCGTTGATTCCCATGCTCGGTGATGTCGCCCAGGTGGAGTGCGAATCGAATGTCCCGCTCATGCCTGTGGTCCGCAATCCAGCGCGTTTGCCGTTCGAAGATCTCCGGATAGAGCTCGGCGTACACCTGCGTGTCCGGCAGGACCACGATGGTGGACGAGCCCTGAACGAAAGGCTGTACCGCCGGGACCGGGGTGGGAAGATCTTGGAACCAGTCCGATAGGATCGACAGGACGCGCTGCGGCGGTTCGGGCTGGGCCCGTGGCGTGATGCGCTGAGAGTCTCCCTGTTGTGAACTCGAACAACCGACAGCCAGCGACGTCACCACCAAGCTACACAGCGCGAGGGCGCACACCACCGTCCGTCGATTGTTGGGTCTTCTTCCTGTCATCCTGCTCTTGGACCCATAACCAATCGACAACGAATTCTATTCTTCCTTGGGTGTAGCACGGATCGGCGCGGCGTCGACGACGTGGCGCAATGTTGTCGTCGCGCTCACAAAAACCCAATGTGTAAAGCCAAACGACGCAGCTGCCAAAAACGTGGCCGACGTCCATTTTTTCGACGAGCGCACGATCCGACCGTGCTACGCAGCGATCCATGGAGCGACCTACTTCGATTGTCGTTTTTGGCGTGGTGAACCTGATCTTCGCGGTCCTTGGCTTCTTCGGCACCATCGGATCGGTGATGATTCTTCTGGGCATGAACGTCACGAACCCCGTGTACGGGATCATGCAGGACAGCGCGGCCTATCGAATCTTCATGTACGTGTCCGTGCCGCTGGGCATGCTCTTCATCGGGGTGTTGGGGCTCGCCGGCGCCGGACTGCTGATGTCGAAACCCTGGGGAAGAACGGCAACGATCGTGTACGCGGGCTACGCGCTCGTCATGGGGCTGCTCGGCGGCCTGGTGAACGCCGTCTTCCTGGTGGGGCCGCTTATCGAACAAGCCTCCAACTCGGCCGGTCCGGAGGCCATCGGAGCAGCCGGAGGCGCCGTCGGCGGCATGTTCGGGACCTGCATCGGACTGATCTACCCCGTGCTGCAGCTCATCTTCATGTACCGAAAGAACGTGGTCGAGTTCTTCGCCCAAGCGAAGTAGGCCACGAGCTCAACTGCACGCCGGATCGCTCGCGCGTTCCTCGTCCTCACAATCGATCTTGCCGTCGTTGTCGTCGTCCACACCGTCGCTGCACTCGAACTCGTACGGTATGCCGTACACCGTCCCCAAGCAGTTCGGATCCTCGGCGCACGAGCTGTCGCTGCAGTCAACGTCACCATCGCCGTCGTTGTCCACCCCGTCGCTGCAATCCTCCATCGGGATCCCGTACTTCCCGCCCGTGCAGCTCGGATCGCCCACGCAGTCCTCGTCCGCGCAATCGATGTCCCCATCACCGTCGTTGTCCGCTTGGTCGTCGCACACCTCATAAGGCGCCGCATACCGCGCACCCGCGCAGGTGGGGTCGTTGAAGCAGTCCGGGTCGTCGCAATCGATCTTGCCATCGACGTCGTTGTCCGCGCCGTCGCTGCACTCGGACTCAACGGGGACTCCGTACTTGCCGCCGACGCAGTTTGGCGCATCCAGGCAATCCGTATCCGCACAGTCGACCTTGCCGTCGCCGTCGTTGTCGACCTGATCGTCGCATACTTCACCCTGTTCATTGCACTTGTCGCCGGTGCATTGGGGCTCTGTCGCCTCGGCCTTTCCCCCGCAGCCGTACATGCAAAGCGAGAGACCGACGGCGACCGGACCGGACAGGCTCTTGATCCACAACCGCCAGGGTTTGGCCTGCCCGCGTGATTCGAGCTGGGCGCAGACGTCGTCCAGAAAGGCCCTGACCAGATTGGCGTGCTCGTTGACGGCCATCGTGCGACTCCCCGGCAAGAAGTGGACGTGAAAGCGACGAAGATACAGGAGTGTAGCATGGGCGCGGGCGGTGGCGAAACGACAGCTGTGTGTGCACCCGGCCGCGATCGGATAGGCTTGGGGTGTCATGATCAAGCTGCTCAGGAGATACGGTTTTCATCCGCGGGTGGCTGTGTGGGAGCTGACGCTCCGCTGCAACATGAACTGTCGCCACTGCGGTTCGAGGGCGGGCAAGGCACGTGAAGACGAGCTGACGACCGAGGAGGCCCAGCAGTTGTGCCGGGACCTTGCGGCGATGGGATGCAAGTACCTCACGCTCAGCGGTGGGGAGCCGACGCTTCGCGAGGACTGGCCGATGATTGCTCGGACGTTGGTCGAGCTGGGCGTGACGGTGGGGATGATCAGCAACGGGAAGGCCTGGTCGGATGAGACGACGCGGACGGCCAAGAGCGTGGGGCTCGAGAGCGTGGCGTTCAGTCTCGACGGCTTTGAGCAAAGTCACGACCACCTCCGGCGTGTTCCGGGGCACTTTCAGAAGGTGCTCGAGGCGCTGGAGAGCTGCCGTCGTGGGGGGCTTCGGGTGAGCGTGGTAACGACCGTCACGCGGGAGAATTTGTCCGAATTGGAGCGATTCCGGGACTACCTGGGTGAGCTCGGCGTGGGGCGCTGGCAGGTGCAGATCGCCACACCGACCGGCAACATGGCGGACCATCGTGAGCTGGTCATCGACCCGGCGGACATGCTGGTGCTGGTACCGTTGGTCGCAACCATGCGAAGGGACGGGAAGCGCCCGAAGGTGTTCCCAGGTCACGACATCGGCTACTTCGGTGCGCCCGAGGAGGATCTCCGGGACCCCCACGCGACCATCCCGTTCTGGACAGGCTGCTCCGCGGGCTGTTCGGTGATTGGCATCGAGAGCAACGGAAACATCAAGGGCTGCTTGTCGCTGCCGTCGTCGATGGAGGACGTCGATGCCTTTGTGGAGGGGAACATCCGGGAAACACCGCTGCGGGAGATCTGGGCGAGGGAGGGCGCCTTCTCCTACAACCGGAACTTCACGATCGACCTGCTCGGTGGGTTCTGCCGGACCTGCGACTACGGCGATATCTGTCGCGGCGGCTGTACGTGGACGAACTTCGCGGAGAAGGGGTTGGTGCGGGATAACCCCTATTGCTACTGGCGGCAGTGGAAAACTCGCCTGCCAGATCGCGTCTAGCGAGATTGCGTCTCGTGATCTAGCGCCCTATGGGTATGGAACTCACCGACAAGCAATACCGCAGTGTCATGCGCAAGGGGTGGAACCTGACCCCCGAGCTCTACGACCAACTCTGGACTCCCGTACTGCGCGAATACGCACTCGGCTGCGTCGAGCGGGCCGGCGTGCGGCGCGGAGACCAATTCCTCGATGTCGCCACAGGCCCGGGCACAGCGGCGCTCGTCGCCGCATCGGCCGTTGGCGACGAAGGGACCGTGCTTGGCGTCGACATCAGCGATCGCTTCGTCGAACTCGCCACAGCCGCCGCCGTGAGCCGGACGAACGTGCGGTTTGCGCGACAGGCCATGGAACAGATGGACCTTCCCGATGAATCGTTCGACGCAGCCACGTGTGTGCTCGGGCTGATGTTCGGAGCGCCCGTCTCGACAGCGCTATCCGAGATGGCGCGGGTCTTACGCCCGGGCGGGCGCTTCGCCGCCTGCGTGTGGGGACGCCGCGACCGGTGCAGCTTCAACGAGATGTTCTCTTTGCTTGGCGAGCGCCTGCATATGGAGATTTGCCCGCTCTTCTTCGCCCTCGGCGTCCCGGGCGCGTTCGCCCTCGCGCTCGCGTCGGCGGGATTCGTCGACGCGCGAGAAGAGCGCGTCGAGATGCTCCTTCACTGGAAGAGCCCCGAGGAAGCCTGCGCCGCGATCTTCGACGGCGGCCCCGGCGCCCTTCCGTT
>Ga0180009_10003619_pt1 | contig 17483 bp, 12 predicted proteins | sample OS_PC_MetaG_FD_123537 | JGI IMG/M metagenome (GOLD analysis project Ga0180009, IMG submission 123537) | Groundwater microbial communities from the Aspo Hard Rock Laboratory (HRL) deep subsurface site, Sweden - OS_PC_MetaG | ecosystem: Environmental > Aquatic > Deep subsurface > Groundwater... | reverse complement strand
CTATGCAAGGAGAATCGGAGTCAACTGCGATGAACTTCTTGTAGCCCAGCCTGATACCGGGGAACAGGCCCTTGAAATTGCCGATATGCTTGTCAGAAGCGGGGCTATAGATATTATGGTAATCGATTCGGTTGCCGCTCTTGTACCAAGGGCGGAAATTGAAGGTGAAATGGGCGATTCCCATATGGGGCTTCAGGCAAGGCTGATGTCCCAGGCTTTGAGAAAACTGACTGGATCAATCGGCAAAACAATGACCTCGGTTATTTTCATAAATCAGATAAGAATGAAGATAGGTATTGTGTTCGGAAACCCAGAGACAACCACAGGAGGGAATGCCCTGAAGTTCTATTCATCCGTGAGACTTGATATACGCCGTATCGCATCCATCAAGGATGGACAGGACGTTGTCGGAAACAGGACAAAGGTCAGGGTTGTTAAAAACAAGATGGCCCCGCCTTTCAAAGAGGCTGAGTTTGATATCATGTACGGAGAAGGAATATCAAAGATAGGTGATGCTGTCGATATAGGGGCGGAGCTGGGAGTAATCGACAAAAGCGGAGCATGGTACTCATATAACGGTGAAAGAATAGGCCAGGGCCGCGAGAATGTTAAAAAATTTTTAAAGGAAAATACAGATATATTCAACAGCCTGTATGCAAAGGTGAGGGAGACGATTGGTCTTTCGCCGGTAAAGGAAGAGATCAAAGTGGAATAAGTTGTTTACAGACATAAATTTACATCAGCAAACCGATATATGGAGTTATGAATGACAGGCAACGAGATTCGCAGGGAGTTTCTTGAATATTTCAAAAAGCGCGATCATCAGGTGGTAAGGAGCTCATCCCTTGTTCCATCTGATGATCCAACTTTGCTCTTTACAAATGCAGGAATGGTTCAGTTCAAGCGGACTTTTCTCGGAGAGGAGAAAAGAAACTATTTGAGGGCAGTGACATCACAGAAATGCGTGCGAGCAGGCGGAAAGCATAATGATCTTGAAAATGTCGGTTATACCGCAAGGCATCATACTTTCTTTGAAATGCTAGGCAATTTTTCATTCGGCGATTACTTCAAGGAAAAGGCCATAGAATTTGCCTGGGATCTTCTGACAAACGGTTATAGGCTTCCTGGGGACAAATTGTGGGCTTCGGTTTATCTCGACGATGATGAAGCCCATAATCTCTGGCACAAAAATATCGGTATTCCGGAAGATAGGATAGTAAGATTCGGCGAAAAGGACAATTTCTGGTCTATGGGGGATACCGGACCTTGCGGGCCGTGCTCAGAAATACTTATTGACAGGGGAGAAAAATATGGTTGCGGCAGGCCCGAATGCAAAGTGGGCTGTGACTGCGACAGGTATCTTGAAATATGGAACCTTGTTTTCATGCAGTTTAACAGGGATGCTTCCGGAAAAATGACTCCTCTCCCAAAGCCCAGTATCGATACAGGAATGGGCCTTGAGCGCATTGTCACCGTGGTTCAGAATGTGCCTACAAACTATGACACAGATCTTATTGTTCCGATTATAAAAAGGACAGGTGAGCTTTCAGGAAAGAGCCTGGGTGAGTCTGCCGCATCCGATGTGGCGCTGAAGGTAATCGCCGATCACAGCAGGGCTGCAGCTTTTCTTATCTGCGACGGAATTCTTCCGTCAAACGAGGGCAGGGGATATGTGCTTCGCAGAATAATGAGAAGGGCGATACGCTACGGGCGAAACATCGGCCTTGTTAAACCTTTCCTGCATGATACTTCCGGCGTTGTTGTTGAATCTATGAAGGATGCTTATCCGGAATTTAACGGCACGGAGGCATTTATTGCAAATGTCATAAAAAATGAGGAAGCCCGTTTTTCAGAGACCCTCGATAACGGTTTGAAACTGTTAAATGATGAACTTTCGGAGATAAGAGCCAAAGGAGCAAATACGGTTCCCGGGGATGTTATCTTCAAGCTGTATGACACTTATGGTTTCCCGGTTGATGTAGTGCGGGATGTTGTGCGCGATGAAAAGCTTTTTCTTGATATGGACGGATTTAATGCCGCAATGGACGGACAGAGAGAAAAGTCGAGATCGGTTGCCGTTTTTACCGGAATAAGCGAAGCATATAAAAATCTTTCCACAAAAAGGTTGATACCAAGATTTGTCGGATATGAGAGGCTTTCATGCGATTCCAAAGTTCTTCTTATTGTGGAAAACGGAGAAGAAGTTACCGAAGCCGCTGCCGGCATGGATATCGAAATTGTCACCGAAGAAACCCCTTTTTATGGCGAATCGGGAGGCCAGACCGGAGATGCCGGTTTGATAAAATCAAAGAGCCTTGAAATTGAAATTTCAGTTACGGTAAAGGATCCGACAGGAATAATAATTCATAAAGGAAAAGTCATAAAGGGCAGTGTTAAAGCAGGACAAATTGTAACTCTTTCGGTAGACAAGGAAAGGCGGGATGCAACAGCCCTTAATCATACCGCCACACATATACTCCATTCGATTTTAAGGCAGAATTTAGGAGACCATGTGAAACAGGCCGGTTCGCTTGTCTCTCCCGACAGACTTCGTTTCGATTTCTCCCATTTTTCCGGTATTGACAAGGAAACTCTGGACAGGATCGAATCTGAAGTAAATGAAAGAATCAGGGAAAATGCTGTAACATCCATCGAAGAGATGGATGCAGAGAAAGCTTTCAAATCAGGCGCAATGGCCCTTTTTGAAGAAAAGTACGGAGATGTCGTAAGAGTTATTTCTCTTGCCTCTTTCAGCAGGGAACTTTGTGGCGGAACACACACTGACCGTACCGGCAACATAGGCCTTTTCAGGATTATCAGTGAATCGAGCGTTGCATCCGGAGTGAGGCGTATCGAAGCTTTAACCGGTGCTGCCGCCGTAAATTACACTCAGCAGAGTGAAAACATTCTGCAGGCGACCGCGCGTATTCTCAAGGAAAAGCCCGAAGCATTGCATCAGAGAGTCGAAAAGATGCTTTCCAGAGAAAGGCTTCTTGAAAAAGAACTTGAAAAAGCAAAGGGGAAAATCGCATCCGGCGCAGCCGATGGGATCGATGATGAAATAAAATCGTTAAACGGAGTCAGTGTTTTTGTTAAAAAAGTTTCAGTAGAGACTCCTGCCGCACTGAGAGATCTTGCCGACAGGTTCAGGGATAAAATAAAATCCGGAATTATCGTGCTGGGAAGTGCAGCCGGTGATAAAGTTCTTCTTATTGTTGTTGTAACGAAGGACCTGACAGGAAAATACCATGCCGGAAATATTATTAAACAGATTTCAACAATTGTCGGAGGCGGTGGGGGAGGAAGATCCGACATGGCCCAGGCGGGCGGAAACATACCCGGAAAACTGGATGATGCTCTATCCAGGGTTTATGATGTGGTCGGTGCTTTTTAAAGCCGGAATTTAATATTCTTTTTAAAGAATCACCTCATTGGCAAGTTCATCTGTGTCGTCTGATTTTACAGGAAAATGCAGGGATAACTCTTCACCGCATTTGTCTATTGCACGGCATATGGATTTTCCGTATTCTTTTTTCCCGATTCCAATTGAAAGCTCAGCAGTTATTTTTCCCCAGAAATCAGGGGCAATTTTTGTATTGATGCCTCTATCTCCCAGTATCCATACCCGGTGTTCAAGAAGCGAGATAAAAATTAGAATCCCGGTTTCGTCTCTTGTTTTATATAACTGTTTTTCATAAAAAGCCATAACGGCGCGTTCTCTTACTGTCTCTTCAATTCGTTTGCCGGATAAGAAAAGAATTTTCATTTCAGGAAATTTTGAGATGAAGAACCTGAAGGGGAAATAGAGCACAAATACCATCGGGATATAAGTCCAGACAGTGGCATTCGCTGCGGCTTCTGACAGAAACTGGGCGGAAAAGCCTGACAGACTGTAACCCCAATCGGCTGCCTTTAATGCGATCAAATATGCTTTTACGGTTTCAAGAATTAGTGAAAAAAAGCCAGCGAGGATAAAAGCTCCGAGTGTTTCGGTTTCCCTGTATGAATCGCTTGAATCCACAACCATTATTACGATTTCGCCGGACGTATTTGACTCAGCCTTTTTTATAGAATCGGCGATATCTTTATTTTCTTCCGTGCTGAATAATTCCGATGCCTTAATTTTCATGATCCCTTTCCTTTTAGGCCGTTCAAAATAACTATTATATTTCCGACCATTTTGTTACGGCTCCTTATGCCGGTCACAGTATTTGAAGCTTCCCGCAGCCAGCTACGGGGAATGCGCTCGCTATTGCGGTTCAATGTTACAGTTATTTTATTCCAACGGCTTACCAGCTTCCCGATGATCCTCCGCCTCCGAAGCCTCCGCCTCCGCCTGAAAAACCTCCACCCCCGAAACCGCCGCCTCCTCCAAAGCCTCCGATGAAGCCTCCCGGTCTGATTCCGCCGGAATGAGATCTTCCGGCTCCGCCGGTCATTGCACCGGATAAAAGCCCGAAAGCAAAGCCGGCTATTGCAAGAATGCCGAGAAGCATCATGGAGATTCCGGGAAAAGAAAAGAGCGATATTACAGGAAGAAGAACAGCTCCTGATGCTCCTCCGAGGATTTTCGAAATACCGGACAAAGCCGCGGTTATAACAAAAAGAAAAATAAGCAGGGCGAATATGGGGTTCTTTCCACTCTCTTTCTTTGCGGTATCGGAATCGGACGCCTTATATTCGCCTCTGACAACCGAAACAATGGCATTAATACCGGCCTCAATTCCGCCGTTGAAGTCGCCTTCCTTGAACTTGGGAATTATTTCGGAGCGTATAATTCTTCCCGAGACAAGATCCGTCAGCTTTCCTTCCAGTCCGCGTCCTACTTCAATCCTGAGCTTACGGTCATTTTTTGAGACGAGGAGAATAGCGCCGTTATCGAGATTATTTTGTCCTATTTTCCAGGCTTCAGCAACCTTTATGGAAAACTCCTCGAGGATCTCCCCTTCAAGAGAAGGAATGGTAAGAACCACGATCTGGGTTGAATCGCTGCTTTCAATTGCAGACAAAGCAGCCTCCAGTTTCTGCACAGTTTCAGGAGAGAGCATTAAAGCATAGTCATTTACTCTTCCTTTAAGATGCGGAACATCAAGCGCTCCGGCGGAGAACGGAAATATTATAAAAAGCAACGCGATAATCCAGTTTAACACGAATCGACCCCTTTAGTAAGTTAGGAGCCGTTACGAAATAACCATTACATTTCTAACCAGTTCGTTACGGCTCCTTATGCCGGGCAGAAAATTCCAATGTTACAGTTATTTTGTTACAACGGCTTAGAAATTATTTCCTGCGTTTTCCCACCCCCCAAGGGGGTACTGAAAAGATCGGCAGGAAATAATTTCGTTAACGCACTTTCACCCCTCAAGGGGGTACTGAAAAGAGTCCCGTTTATCGGGGTTATATTATTGCACTGAAAAGCTCACCTTGGGAGCGCTTTTTGCAGCTTCATCGGCTTTGAAAGGCTCTTTGCGCTCAAGATGAAGCAAAAGAGAGTTTGTCAGAGAATTGGGGAAAATTCTGATGCTCGTATTGAAAACCTGGACTGATTTATTGTACCTTACTCTTGCAACATTAATTCTGTTTTCTGTCCCCTCAAGCTGGTTTTGCAGATCCATGAAATTCTGGTTGGCCTTTAAATCGGGATATCTTTCAACAATAACCATGAGCCGTGAAAGAGCGCCTGATAGTTCTCCCTGGGCCTGCTGGAACTTGCCGAATGCTTCAGGATTATTGAGAAGTCCTTTTGAAATCTGCATGGAGCCAGCTTTGGCTCTTGCTTCTGTAACGGCCGTCAGGGTATCGGCTTCATGCTTTGCGTAACCCTTGACCACCTCAACGAGGTTGGGTATAAGATCGAGACGGCGCTGGTAACTCGCCTCAACATCTCCCCAGGCTGCAAAAACCGCCTCTTCATTGGCCTGCATCGTATTGTATCCGCAGCCGGATAAAGCAAGGACCGAAATAAATCCGAACAAAAGAACTAATAACTTTTTCATATCTCCTCCGGTTTTAAATCAGGAAAAATCGGCGGCTTTTTTAAAGCCGTCTGTTTTCCGGGTTTATTTTTCGTTTAAAACGTCGATCATTGAAAAAACCCTTCCCTGTGCTCCTTCCAGCACCTTTCTGTGCAGAAAGAGTATGGCGTCAAGGGTCCCCACCGCATAAATATCACGGCCGTTTATGTTGTGCGTGAATTCAAACTTTACTGTTTTATCTTCGGATGCAAGCGTATATGTATGCCATCCGTGCCCTTTGAGAAATTCTTCCGGTATTCCCCATTTGATCTTCTGGTTTTCGGGATCGCGTTCCATAATGATTTGCTGTTCGGAAAAAGGTATTCCGAGCTTGTTGAAATACCCGATGATTGCCCGTGCGGTGCCGCTTGTGTCGGCTTTTCCCTTCTGATGGCTCTCTTTAACTGTTAAAGTGTATCCCGAAAAGAGACCGGGGAATGTTTTTGCCGCATACTCCATCATGGCCTGAAAGCCGACTATCTGTTTTGCCATGTTTGGTGCGATTATCGCGCAAATTCCGGAGGAGAGAACAGCCTCTTCCAGTTTCTTTCTGTCCCCGCCCGTTGTTCCCATCACAAAGGGAAGGAAATTATCACAGAAGAACTGAGCGTTCGTGTTTACAGCAGAAGGATGAGTATAGTCAACGCTTATAAAGAGGTTCTCTTTTTTCTTTAATTCTAATAAAACCACTTCTCTTTCTACGGGATGAACGAGCCGGATGTTAAAAGAAGCGACTTTGTGCTCTTTTTCCGAAATTTCAGGGCCTGTAAGGGATATTGGAATAAGCTCAAACCTGCTGTCGTTTAATATATGTGTTGCGACGTTTGCAGCCATATTTCCCGGCATTCCGTTTACCATAACTTTTATTCTGCTCATATTCACCTCCACACAAAATTTCAAATTTGAACTCTTTAATTCAATGAAATTAATTATCTTAAAATAGTTGTTTGGTTACGAAGCAATAAGGTTACGAACAGCTTTTCAAGCTTATTTGTGTAATCAATAGCAGAAAGATATTCAGGTTACAATAGATTGTCAATGAGGGATTTCAACTTCGGGAAACCTTTTCCTTCCGGCGCCTCGAAGCTTTCCTTAAGACTCCTTAAGGCAGCCGGGATATAGTTTTCGAAAAAAGATTTGCCTTTGACACTGCTGAGATATCCGAATGCCCCGAGAATCTGGAGATTCCGGGTAATTGAACAGTATTTGAAGCAGCGACAGAAATTATCTGCTTTTATTCCGGCAAGGGATGAAATTTTTCCGGCGCAATAATCGACCAGTTCCGAACGGATCCCGGAAGGCAATCCAACATACGGATCAATTAAAAGAGATGCGAGATCATACTGAAGAGGACCTAAGCGTCCTCCCTGGAAGTCTATAAAATAAATTTCGCTATTTTTAACCATAATGTTACGGGACTGCATATCCCGGTGCATGAATCCCTTAACCTGATGTTCAAGAGCCAGTGCCGCAATTATCTTAAATTCGATTTCATATCTGTCAAAATCAATCTCTTTATTCAGGTAACCTTTAATAAAAGCATCCGTGAAGTATCTGCATTCTTTTTCGAGAATAAGGTCTGCGGTGTAACAGGGTGTCTGGTAAGTCCATGAAACATCAAAGCCGGAGCCTCCGGTGAGAGACAGCATTATAAGAAGATCAATGACGGATTTATACCGGGAGATTGTTTCGCTTTGACTTTTTGTGTTCATTATAACTGTTTGAAAATTAGTGTCTCCGAGATCTTCAAGAAAAACAAGCCCGGAAAAGGAATCGTGAAGAAATATTCTCGGAACCGGCAGTCTTTTGTTATGCAAATGGAGACCAATTGCGATGAAGGAGTCGGCTTCCGTTGCAGAAAGCTCTTTCCTTATGCCATGATCAGCCATAATTAGAGAATCTTTTTCTGATACAAGCCGGAACCATCCTCTGTCAGAACCGTCTCCTTTGAGTCTGAACATATTAATTTTCTGGTCTTTGTCGTAATCCGGGAACGCAAGCTTGAAAGCCTTTGGGGCTGTTTCTCCTATCACTGTATCAATATATTTCCCGGGCGTTCCCAGATCATTCCAGAAGTGTTTTTTTGGAATAAAGGCATGGAGTTTTTTCCCACAGGATATCATTTGCCTGAAAACATCAATGCTGTTTGAGAATGAATTCGCCGGAATGAAATCAAGAATTTCAGGGTTGAGAACCTGAATTCCCGTGAAGGTAAGTCGCTTTATATGTCCCTGATTTATACAGGGAAGAGGATTGACACGGGAATTCTCAAAACCGAGGATGAAATTGTCTTCATCAACCTGGACATTATTAAATTCTTCATAATCGGTTAATACTAAGGTTGCCGGGTGATTATGGCCAAGATGAAACCTGTAGATTTCGCACAGGTCTATATCGGTATAGATATCGCTGTTTATCACAATAAACGGCCTCTTGTCCCAGAAGTTGCCGGCGTTTTTTATGGCACCGCCTGTTCCGAGGATAACAGGCTCATGGCGCGTTGTTACAGGTATGGAATATCTCTGTAAATTTAAAAAAGCTTCGATCTTATTGTGAAGATGATGAGTGTTTATTATGATCGATTCGCATCCAGCCGTCTCGAGGTTTCTTATTATCATGTCGAGTAAGGGTCGGCCTCCGACCGGAAAAAGCGGCTTGGGAGTGTGATCTGTATACGGGGCAAGCCTTGTTCCAAGGCCTGCAGCAAGAATCAAAGCTTTCATGTTTTACTGCTCTTTCTTAAAATAGCAATCTTTCAGCAAGTTATGCAGCAGATTTTCGCCGATACCCGCAGATAATTAATAATTACTCAGGTTATTTAGTCCGAAGGCTGTTAGCTCTTGCCCATGAATCTACAGCCTGTCCATTTGAGCTGTTGCTAAAACTCAAAATCTGCGTTCATCTGCGGCCAAAATGCAAATTCTTATTCTATCAAGTTATTGCAGAAAGCTCAGGTATTTTTGAATGGCATCTTCGTAGAATGCTATTTTTTCCTTGTCATCAGAGCCTTTGATCCCCTTGTTTGCAAAAAAATCGAGTGCATTTGAATAGTTAACTTTTGAGAGTGCTTCATTACGCTCAATTTCTTTTATTTTATACATGCGGTTTCCCAAGGCCTGAATTTTTTTAATCCTCTCTTTTGCATCAATTCCTGTGTGGGGAGACTCCTTTAAAAAGTTAAGTACTACAAGATATGATTCAAAATACGGCTTTAAAAAATTGGAAAATAGTTTCAAAGACTTTAACCCGCCTGACGTAACATTGTATGTGTCTGGAAGGCTTTCATGCGGAACAAGCACAGAATCGTCGATAAACGCCTTTATGCTTTTACGAACAAAGTATTCAGGAGTTTTGTCGACATTGTAAGCAAACTCGTATTTAAAAAAGTTTTGCTGAAAAGCATATCCGGAATGAAGATCGAAAGCCTGAAACAGGAAAGATTCAATTTTAAGAATTTCAAGCGCGGTGATAGCTGCGGGGACAAAGAAGGAGATGCAGTTGTTCTTGTAATACTCCATTGCGGGGCGCTTGTTGGTATTGGTCGAAAATTCCGGAATATTAGGGTGGCTGATTTTACCCTTCTGAACCGGTTCAATAAATTTTCTCTGTATATATGACTCGAAAACCTGTTCTATTGCATGTTTATAATCGGATATGAGAGTATCAGAAAGTTTCGCTTCCTGTGAGGAGAGGTGTTTCATATATGTTTCGATATGTGAGAGAATGTACTCATATGTGAATCTTTTTTTTGTGCAGTTTAAAATGGCGCATGCAGTAAGAGAAAAAGGGGTAACAACTGAAACATCATTTATGGAATTTATTATTCTGTATCCAAGATTCCGACAGAGGGCGTTCTGCTCTTTAGATGTCATGCTTTTAATCTGAATATCCTTATCAGCAAAGAACTCATTCAAAGATATCGGGTCGTTAAACTGGATATAAATTTTTCCGTATTGTTTCTTCAGGAATTTTCTTGCCTTTATAACCTGGGAGAAGCTTTCAGGCTCTTTTTGCCCACCCTCGAGCTCATTAAGGTATGAGCCTTCCTCGATAACCCTGTCATATCCTATGAAAATCGGAGCTATTATCATATCCTTGCAGGCCCCTTTTTTATATGCGTCAAGAAGAATTGAAAGAAGCCCAAGTTTCGGCAGGATAAGCTTTCCGGTTCTGCTTCTACCACCTTCAATGAAAAATTCGATATTAAAGCCTTCCTCGAGAAGCTTATATATATATTCTGCAAAAACCCTTGAATAGAGGGCAGCGCCTCTGAAAGACCGCCTGATGAAAAAAGCGCCGCCTGATCTGAACAGAGGTCCCATAGGCCAGAAGGAAAGATTCTTTCCCGCGGCTATGTGGGGGCAAGGCATGTTGTTGTTATAAAGCAGATATGAAAGAATAAGATAATCGATGTGGCTTTTATGACACGGAATTAATATCAAAGGCCCTTTTAAGGACATGTTCTTGACTTTGTTCATTCCCTCCGTATTAATTGTGTGGCCGTCGAACATGGTATTAGTTATCCATCCAACGATTGCAGCTAAAACCCTTATAACGGCAATATTATAATTTGCGGCAATCTCCCCAATATATTCGTTAACCTCTTTACGTATTTGAACAGCAGGCAGGTTGCGGGATTTTGAGTAACTTGAAAGAAATTCCTGAAAGCGGGCGCCGGTTAAAATACTTTCTTTCAGCTCTTCTCTCGATTTAAGCACCGGCCCGATGATGCTCTGTCGGTGACGATTCAATTGAAGAAGTAAATCGCGCCTTATAACGAGAGACTGAAATTGTACGCTGTGCTCCTTCATCTCATCGGATTCGAGGATCTGTTTCAAATTGATAGGTTCGGATATTTCAACAATTATCTTTTCGGGATATTTGAAAAGCGTGGCTATTTTTCTCAACCTGCCCGGATTGTCGGGAGTTCCGAATATAATGTCCGTTATAGAAGGAGTCATCCGCATGGGATTTTTACCGAAAGACATGATTTGCGGAATAATGTATACGGGCCGTTCGGTTATTTTCTGTAATTCTATCAGATAAGATAAAGGATCGGTCTCAGACTTGACGAACCGCCTGTAAAATGCCTTGTCTTCAACAAGCGAAAGGAAAGCTGATTTTCCGTTCAAAAGTTCTTCTCTTATGTAGCCGCTTTTAAAGGGATCGGGAAACGACTTGTTCAGAAAAAAATAATCAAGATATGAAAGTAATGTTCTCAATATGCGCGGAACAGGCTGCCATATGAACACCTTGTAATCGAAACCTATTTCGGGAAAGGGGAGTTTGTTCTCTCTGTACCGGGTATATGAAAATAAAAACTCGAAGTGGCTTTTGAATTTTGTGGCGTAAATAACAATTGCGTTTTCAGGAATATTTTTAAGCGCATTAAGCTGATCGGAATCGATTTTAATTCCGGAGAAGAAAAGTTTCAGGGTATTGGATGAAAGAAAACTAATACTTCCCGGGAGGTGGCAGGTAAAATAATTGTGTGAATCCTGAAGGATCCGGTTGATCAATTTCCTTATTTTGTTCTTTAATATATTCATGCCGACAGTTATTATCCGTTATTTTATATTAAGTTTATCTTTGATGGACTCGTAAAAAGTCCATCAACAGGCCGAAGGCGATCAAGCCCCGGACTGGGGTGAGGGTGGAACCGCTTGACCGGAAAAGCGAGCGTCAACTCCGCATTTTTATGCGGGGTTAGCGAGCGAATCTAAAAGGCCAAGCAACCTTGCCGGGAAGATTCATTGTCCACCCGGGCGTATTGCAGTGAATCTTCAATTTACTTCAAGCGGCGGTAGAATCCGCCTCAGGCGGATTCTACCGCCAAGTAAAAAGTCATTTTATAACTTTTTACTAAGTTAGTATCCTTATAGATTATCAAAACCTCATTTTTATGCAATATCTTAATTACGCGGCTGCTTGAATAATAATTAAATTCTATCGTTATGACTACTTATAGTGTGGAAGAATATAAGAAAATTTATAACGGATAAAAGAAAATCTTGAGTTCGATAACATTGCGTGATATATTTCCAATAATAATAATCTTTGTTTGAATCTCCCCGCAGCAAGCTACGGAGAATCTTCGACCGAAGGGAATAGGGTCTATTTTTAATTCGCTCGCTGTTTCGGTTCAGAAGGTTGCTGAGGATTTATTATATTTTGATAGGAGGGTGATATTATATGAAAGCTTTAATCGGCGGAGCTATGGTATCGGCGATTGGTCTGATTTTACTTGTTTTATGGTGGGAAGAATTTCTTATGATTCTTTCTGGCACAGTTCCGGTGATGCTTCTATTAGGCGGTGGGCTGGTTATTTATCTCGGATTTGATGACCTGAGAGAGGGTTGGAGTAAAGAGAGCATCTCTTCGGGCACGTCGGCTGTCGAGGTGGAAAAATACAAGCATGAAATAGATGAACTAAAAAAAGAGATAGAATCTCTCAAAAAAGCGTAAAAATAATAATAAAATAAAAAGTTCTATATCTTGTCTTATAAGGAGAACCCTTAGTTTATTTGATTTCGTTTTTTACTGCCCTGGTTGCGAGAGAATCGGCCCGTTCATTCCCGGCATGGCCGGCATGACCTTTTATTTTGACAAGTTTCAGATCGCTGAAACTTGTCATTGTTTTTTTAATGCTGTTTATTAATTCAGGATTTTTTTTTGCTTTCCAGTTCAGAGTGAGAACGCCGTAGGCATAAGAGCTGTCTGTGAAAATTCTGACAGGCTTTTTTGTTGTTTTAAGTTCAAGAAGTGCAGTTCTTATTGCTTCCAGCTCTGCCATGTTGTTGGTCGCAATTCCTATATGCCGCGACAACTCCTTTTCGTGTTCTCCGAAACGGAACAAAACGCCTATGCCCGACGGGCCGGGGTTGCCGGATGATGCTCCATCTGTATAAATACAGATTGCATCAGAGGGCATATCTCCTTCTGAAGATAAATCTTGATCAACCTCTTTTCTATTATTAGATGATGCTTTATCATGAACCTTTTTCCTGATCTGAGGCTTGCCTGATCCATCCGGGCTAATATTTTCAATATTATTTTCATTAACCCAGTATTCATAATCCTGATTTGTGCTGTATTTTATCAGAACCTTCCCGTTTTTAGACAGAGGTTTTTCATCAGGACCAAAAGCCTGCCAGACTTTGTTGCCTTTAAACATCATTCTTTTCCATGAAATGGTATTCTTTTCCATAATTGACAGCCCTGTTGATATAATAGTTATCAGGCATAAAGATAGTGTTTGCGGCTTATATGAAGATATTCCTCAAGCTCGGTTTGCCATGTTATTTCAATTTCATCGATTTGATCTGTTTTTTCAATTGCTGCGCGGATTGAGGGATTTCCTGTGATCAGATCAACAGGATATTTATCAAATTCATACTCATAGGGAGGGCTCTTCCATCTGAATTGATTACTGTGATAAAGATATATGGCATGAAGTATTTTGAGGGTTGAAAAATATGGTTTATACTCAACCTGATCGATTATGTGAATCTGGAATCCTTCACACCGATCTCCCTGCCATTTGTTTGAAGTCGGCTCAAAAGCAATCGGACGAAGTATGATACCCGGCAACCTGTTGCTGCCAAGTGCGGAAATAATTTTATTAGTATTGATAAAGGGCGCTCCGAAAATTTCAAAAGGCTGGGTTGTGCCCCTGCCTTCAGAAATATTTGTTCCTTCAAGAATTACCTGTCCCGGGTAGACTACAGCTGAGTTTGGGGTCGGAAGGTTAGGTGAAGGCGGAATCCAGGGAAGGCCGGTGTCGTTGAAAAACATTGTTCTTTTCCAGCCTTTCATGGGAACAACTTCAAGATCGCAATCTATTCTAAAATGGTTATTAAAGAGCAGCGCCAATTCGCCTATTGTCAGTCCGTGCCGCATAGGTATAGGGTATCGTCCGACGAATGAAGCATATTCGGGCAAAAGGCAATTCCCTTCAACCGCTGCCCCGCCTATTGGATTCGGCCTGTCCAGAACTACTACTTTCGTGCCGAATCTCTTTGCGGCTTCAAGGCAGTAAGCCATGGTGTAGATGAAAGTGTACACGCGGGTTCCGGCATCCTGCAGGTCTATTAAAAGGATATCTATCGGTTCGAACATTTCCTTTGTCGGTATGCGGGTTTTGCCGTAGAGACTGAAGACCTGAATGCCGAGCAGGGGATCAACCATGTTTTCGGATTCGATCATGTTATCCTGCTTTTCGGAAAAAAAACCGTGTTGTGGAGAATAAAGCGCCTTGAGTTGACCTGGAAACCGCATATTTATCATCTCGCGGGCATGAATATAATCTCTTCCTACAGAGGCCGGGTTGCATAAAAGTCCCAGGCGTTTTCCGGTGGCATAAGCCGGAGGCGATTCTATAAAATTTTCAAGTCCGGTCAAAACGGGAACCATTATGTTAAACATCTCCTTTAAATGTGTCTTTACCATATCAGAATTTGGAAAGACAAGGTATCCTTAATATAAAAAACGTTAATGTTTAACTGCCAATCAAACATCTTGACAACGGCGTAATTAAAAAATACAAGTTACATTTATTTGTAAATATCAGGGTGATTGGAATATACAACTGATGGAATTTAATGATATTTATTCAGATGCTCCGAGTCTTATGTCCAGGTCGGTATAAATGGATATCCTGCTCGAAGGAATAATCATAATTGTAGGGAATTATGGGAGCGGTAAAACTGAAATTTCAATAAATCTTGCTGCAAACAGAAAACTTGCGGGGATAGATGTAAGTGTTGCGGATCTTGATCTTGTAAATCCTTACTTTCGCACGAGAGAGGCAAGAAAGCAGCTTTCAGAGCTTGGAATCGGAGTTATATTGCCTCCGGATAAATACCTTCAGGCCGACCTTCCCATTTTAACTCCCGCTGTTGCGGGGCTCATCAGAAAGCCCAGCATGCTGACGATTCTGGATGTCGGTGGAGATAAGGTGGGAGCGACCGTTCTTGCCGCACTTGCCGATGCTTTGGATGGGAAAACATATCGTATGCTGCAGGTCATAAATCCTTTCAGGCCTTTTACTGATACTTTAAAAGGGTGCATGAAAATGAAGGGTGAAATAGAAAAAGCTTCCAAAATGCCGATCAGCGGCATTATCGGGAATGCAAATCTTATAGATGAAACGACAGCTGATCTTATATATGAGGGGTATGATTTTGTTTTAACGGTATCTCTGGAAAGCGGGCTTCCTCTGGAATTTATTACTGTTCCTTCCCGGCTTTCGGATGAAATCGACATGAAGCGGTTCTCATGCCCTGTTCTGAAATTGCACAGACAGCTTGTTCCACCATGGGAAAAAGCAGCTTCGCTTTAATTTAGAATAAAAATAATGGTTGCCTTGTTGAGGCGGCCTTAAATCAAGGAGTATAAATGGCTTATAAACATTACATTGATGCGGACAGATGCAAGGGATGCGGTTTGTGTATTGCCGTATGTCCCAGAAAAGCTCTCGAAATATCCGGAGAGGTAAATTCAAAAGGCTATTTTCCCGCTTATCAGGCGCGTCCCGAAGATTGTGTTTTTTGTTCGACATGCTGTATCATGTGCCCCGATGTGGCCATCAGCATAACAGGCACTGAAGATAGCAACAAAACAGCTGGAAAGAAATAGGAGGAAAAAAATGGGCAAGATTCTGATGAAGGGAAATGAAGCAATAGGTGAAGCCGGTATCAGAGCCGGCTGCTTGAACTATTTTGCCTATCCTATTACCCCGCAGTCGGAAGTGGCGGAATATCTTTCGCACAGGATGCCGGAGGTTGGCGGCGTTTTTTTGCAGGGTGAGAGCGAGGTTGCTGTAGGATACATGATTTTTGGCGCTGCCGCCTGCGGCGCAAGGGTTTTTACAACGTCGTCAAGCCCGGGGGTCAGCCTGATGTGTGAAGCAATAAGCTATATTGCCGGAGCACAGTGTCCGGCCGTATTTGTAAATATCATGAGAGGCGGGCCTGGGCTAGGCGGAATTCTTCCATCCCAGGCGGATTATTTCCAGGCGACAAAAGGAGGAGGACACGGAGATTACAGAATGCTTGTAATGGCGCCGGCGAGCGTTCAAGAAGCTGTCGAGATGGTAATGACGGCGTTTCCTCTTGCGGAGAAATACCGTAATCCGGTCATGATTTTGGGCGACGGTCTGATCGGTCAGATGATGGAGCCGGTTGAGTTCCCGGAACACCTGAAGTCGGAACCGAGCAATAAAGACGAATGGGCAACGAACGGGATGGAAACGAGAAAGAGCAAAAAACGGAATCTCGTGAAATCCCTGTTTCTCGATCCTGTCAAACTGAACGAAAACAACCTGATCCTGAAAGAAAAATACGAGAGGATGAAACGCGAGGAAGTCAGATATGAGCCGTATAATACAGATTCCGACTACAGGATCCTGATAGTCAGCTATGGAACTATGAGCAGGGTCTGCAAAACGGCTATAGACAACCTTAAGGCTGAAGGGATTGATGTGGGCATGATAAGGCCTCAAACATTATTTCCTTTCCCCGAGGATGCCGTTTTTCAGGCGGCTTCAAAAAAGAGCTGCCGTATGGCATTGAGCATCGAGATGAGCATGGGACAGATGGTAGAGGATGTTGAAAGATGTGTACATGGCAGGTGTCCGGTCAAATGGTACGGAAAATGCGGTGGTGAAGTTCCGACACCGGAGGAGATAATGGATGTCGTAAAGTCCTGTCTTTCGTAGCCTGTAAAGATGACGGCTTCGTAAAAAGTCATTCTGCTGTGTTGCGCTTCATCTTTCGTCATTGCAGCGTACCGATAAGTACGCTTCATTCCTCAAGATTCGCGCGCCTTGCATAATGAGCTTTTTACTTTGCCGTCTGAACAAAGAGATTTGACGATTTATATATAAGGAGTAAATCTAATGGGAAAAACATTCAAAAGACCTGAAGCCCTTTCAGAAATGGACAGTCATTACTGTCCCGGCTGTACGCACGGGGTTGCCCACAGGCTTGTAGCGGAAGTAATCGATGAGCTGGGCATCAGAGGCCGTACGGTAGGGATCGCGCCTGTCGGGTGCGCTGTTCTGGCTTACAACTATTTTACATTCGATTTTCAGGAGGCGGCTCACGGCCGGGCTCCGGCGATGGCGACCGGAATAAAGAGAGTTCGTCCCGATCTTGTGGTTTTCACCTATCAGGGCGATGGAGACCTTGCGAGTATCGGCATGGGAGAAATCATTCATGCCGCAAACAGAGGGGAGAAATTCACAACCATATTCATAAATAATGCCGTTTACGGAATGACCGGCGGCCAGATGGCTCCGACTACCATGCCGGGCCAGCGCACGACAACCTCGCCGTTCGGCCGTGATGTCAAAGATGTCGGAATGCCCATCAAGGTTTCCGAACTTCTTTCGGCGCTGATTACTCCGGCATTTATTGTGAGGCAGTCGGTAATAAAGCCCAAATATATCGTCAAGGCAAAAAAAGCGAT
>Ga0180009_10003618_pt1 | contig 17484 bp, 16 predicted proteins | sample OS_PC_MetaG_FD_123537 | JGI IMG/M metagenome (GOLD analysis project Ga0180009, IMG submission 123537) | Groundwater microbial communities from the Aspo Hard Rock Laboratory (HRL) deep subsurface site, Sweden - OS_PC_MetaG | ecosystem: Environmental > Aquatic > Deep subsurface > Groundwater... | reverse complement strand
TCAGCTTTTTTATCCCACTCCGTTACAACTGTATTTAAGAATTGTTCTTTATCTGTGTGCAGCTTTTTCATGTCCAATCCGATAAACTTCTGAGCTTTTTCCTTTGTTGAAATATCCGGCATTGGAATCGGGAACTTTGTATTAAGCTTCATCAACAGCTTCACAAGCTCGTTTCTGGCTTCTTCCCCTTTTTGAATTGATAAGCCAAGTATTCTCGCACTTTCAAGGGGCGCATGAAAACTTCCGCCAATACTTGCAGCAACATAATCCCATCTCCATTGTGCTTGCCGGATAAGTTTTAATATCGGTTTCATTTGTTCTTCATTCGCACCATAAAGCACCTAAAAAATTTCTAATTTTTTCTCCTAATTTTTATACAAAAATAATGTTTGTTTGAATGAATAGAACAAAACAAATTGCTGAAGAATTTTGATTCGTAATTACATAGAATGATTAGGTGTCATATTCAAACTTAGTAGCTTCTTGTAGCGGTAAATTGAAATGATGACGAAAAGCATTTACCAACTTATTTCTGACTACAAAAAGCAATTTTGTTTTTGTTAACGAATTACGGTTACTCATTATATATTCAATTGCATTGGACAATCCATTTCCGCGTAATTCAAGTGGGCCAAATTCATCAATTACAATCCAATTCGGGGCTTTATTGTGTGCCTCCATCAATTTTTTGCATCCCCACTCGAATACTTCGCAGCTGAAAAAATATTTCCCAACAGTAATAGCTGAGCTACTATTATGATCTTTATCAACTTCTAAAAGCCGTTTCTCCGATGTATGAATATCCATAAGGTATCGCCTTTGATTTAAGATAGGGGCAAGAATTCCATCAATGCTTTTATTTGAAGCAACCCATTCGGCAAGGCGACTTGTTTTGCCGCTGTGAACGTGCCCTGTAAGTAAAAATATTTTGCTCATTTCCCTTTATTGTTAAAGTTAATGTTTAATCCAAAAATAAGACTCCGCCCCGGCTGAGGATATCCATACTCTGTTTCGTAATATTTATCGAATAAGTTATTCAAACGGAAGAAGATATCACTAAAATGAAAAACTCTCTGTGCGATTTTCAAATTAACCAATAAATAGTCTTTCATTCGTTTCCACCCCTTCGTGTCTAAATCAACACCATACTGATTTCCGATGAAAGAATTTTCAACAGACCAGGAAAGACCAAAATCATACGTCGATGATAAAATAAGATGAGCCATGTGCCTCGGTTTATATTCTAAAAGTTTTGATGGAGAGCCTGGTGTTTTATTCTCTGAATATAAATAAGTATAATTTGCTTCGACATTAACAAAAGAGTTGTGGTTTTTGAATTCCAATTCAATCCCTTGAAGAAGCACAATGCCAATATTTTGAAATTGTTGTTTACCTGAACCGACAGGAGCAATTTGGATAAGATCTTTCACATCACTTCGAAAAAGATTTAACTTCATTTCAGAATCCGGATCAATTATCATTGACAAACCGATTTCGCTGTTCAAACTTTTTTCGCCTGATAAGTCGTAATTCGCAATATTCTTTCCCAATACCTCTGAATAAATTTCTTTGAGAGTTGGGAATCGGCTTTTTCTTGCAACATGCGTGTGAAAGTTTATGTTCTCGGTTAGATCATAACTAAATCCTATATGCCCATTTAATGTAGTACTTTTCGATCTTAACGGTGCCTCGTTTGCATAGATAGGTTTTAGCAAATCATAATTAAGTCCAACTACTCCTTTAAGATTTTTGCTTAAAGGAATTTCTTGTTCGGTACCGAATGTAAAAACATCAACTTCAAATTTAGCGAATGGTTTATCATAATTGCTCTGTTCTCTGTGAATATCTTTTTTATAGAGAAACCCGAATTTTGTCGGAGGAAGAAACGAAGTGATAATTGTTGCAGATAAATTGCTTCCGAGTGTTTTATCATCAAACGTCGAATGAAATGCGTATTTTTTTGTTTGAGTTGAGTAATGTATATCATCATACGAATCTAATACGTTCTTATATCCTTCGAAGAAAAGATTTCCTTTTAAAATCAAGAAATCACTTAGCACAGTTCGATACATAAAATTGAAAATTGATTTTCTCCACTCGGTAAAACGCCAAAATCTCGGTGTGGAAGAATAAGCATTTGGTGGAATTCCCTTTTCGTTATCAACATAATAATATGATAGAGCTAAGTTGGTATTATTCCCGATGTTTACACCAAGCTTAATAAAACTGCCAAGTTTCCTAATGCGGCTGTTATCTCTAATTCCGCCATCTTCATTTTGTAAATTTGGTGAAGACTTGGGCAAAGAATAACCATTAGATGAAGTATAATTTCCGCCTAAGCTCCAAAAGATTTTGTTGAAAACTCCACTGCCGCTCAATGAAACATTTTTAATTTCGCCGACTTGAGATCTTAAAGACGTATTCAATCCTTCAATAGATTCGTCGGTTACGATATTTACCGTTCCTCCCATTCCATTTGCGCCATATAAGATCGATGGCATGCTCTTAGTCACTGTTATCTTTTTTATCGATACAGTTGGTAATTGATCTAAATCGACCAAACCATCATAAGGAATATAAATCGGAACACCATCCAGGTAAACAGCAATCTGTCTTTGAGAGAATCCCCGAATATTTATCAGCCCTTCGTTCCTCGATGAGTTCATAAAATAAACACCTGTACTTGTTTTGAGTGCTTCGGCAATACTTACGGCATTTAAGGAATTAATACTTTGAGCTGTAATCTCTATGACGGACGAAGCTTTTATTACCGGCTCTTTTTTATCTGTAACGACTATCTCACCCAAATAATATTGTTTCAACGAATCATTTGATTGAGCTTGAGATTTTGAAATATCAGGTAAGGAAATAAAAATCAGTAAAATAAATATCCATCTCATAAACTAACCTCGCAAGTTATTGTTTTGTATTAGTTGAATTATTAACGGTTTTGATGATTTTAGCTAAAGTATGAGCGGCAAAATCAATCGGATGCAATAGTATAGTCTTCTTACCATTCTTTTTTTTGAATTCGGTCAAAGAGTTTTGCAGTAGACTTTTTAGCTGCGGAAGGACGTTTTGAGTCTCGTTGAATATCGTATCGAAATGACCGATACCAACCCTTTGCCAAAAAAGTTCCATCTTTTCAGCTTTAGACATAATCATTAAAAACGAAAATGCCGTCATGATCATGATCGCACGAAGAGACATTGAGATCCCTATCCACAAAGTGTTTGATGAATATGGAATACCTAAAATTGAAATATCTTTTTCACCGAATAAGATCGGTTGAACGAACGAGATAATGAAAATAAAAATCCAGAATTCTTTCCGCTTCATTTTTCTAAAGACTTCTTTACGATAAAAGAAAAATAAAGCAATGGTAAAAAGACAGACGGGGGGTAAAATATATTGAGGTAATATAGCAGCTGAAAAGATTATGAACATTATTAATAATAAATTTTTATTCATGGAAGATCCTCCTGAATTATTTTATTTGCACGTTGAGCGATCAACCATCCAATACTCCCGAAAACAGCTCCGACTACGAAGTACATTAGCGCAATTGCTATTAGAAAAAGATATAAATTGCCTTCGTGAACATTCAGCCATGATGCGATTTCCTTCAAAATATTAATGTACAATCTATATATCTGACTTCCGAAGAAGATGCCGTGCATTATCAATCCATGTGTAAATGTATAAAGTAAAATGAATCCACCGCCGATCATCGAAGAGACAACATGATAACCCATAATTAAGAATACAGCTTCTACTATCAGTGCTTCTAAAAAAATCGCAACGATTGGTGTGATAGAAAAATTCATCATCGAAAATGCTTTTAGGGTGGCGGCAACGGCTCCAATTACGATAATAGACGATCTATAACGAACAAATTCTTTTGAACACGTTAAGATCATAACTGCTGCAACCGACATGATAGCACCTCGAAAAGGTATTCGCATTGTTTGCAGTGCCGTCCCGAAAAATATTTCACTTAATCCCCAGAGTGATCCGAAAATCGCTGTGTAAACTATATCTGTGTGTGATATTGTTTTTGTTTGTTTTTCTTTCATTTCATCTTTTGTTTTTAAAAACAGAAAACCTCATCAGGGTGATGAGGTTTTCAATATGTTGTACTTTTCATCCCATATTTTGTTGGGATGATAGCTCATCTCCTTTCCGATGCACTTGAGTGTTCGACTATTCAGCTACGCTCAAGATTGGGAGGCTTAACAGTTTCCCGTTAAACCCTACCGGCTTCAAACCCGTAGAGTTAATTCCTTAGGGTTGAAGCTCGAAGACAATTATTGTCAAAGTACAGAATTCATGAGATTTCAAACAACTAAATCATCAAAGTTTTAGCTTATTCTAATTATTTTGATGGCCAAAGTCAAGCAGACAATTTCTGGAACCTTCCAAAGTCTCGAAGGGGCGAGATTCTTCTGCCGTATCCGCGGATATATCTCGACCTTAAAAAAGAATCGTCGAAATGTGCTCGATGCCCTCTATCACGTATTCTCAGGTAATCCATTCATCCTGCAAATGAATTACGCTGAGTAGTTACATTATTTTTTACTAGGAGAGCTCGGGCTCGATGGCCAAAACGGTTTACCCGGGAGTTTCAATTCAACAGCTTGTTCGGTAAAAGCTTTTGTATCGATATCATCCAAAGATTTGTAAAAATTGAACACGGAATCTGCATTATACTTATAACCTAGATAATGATCTCTATTATTAAATCGTTTCAACCAAAGATTCCATTGATTCTCGGATAGTAATTTTTTCTCATAAGCTGTTTTTACGTTGGCATAAATTCGATCCCAGTAATCTGGAAAGTTTGTATAGACAAATGGTTGCAAATTTGACAATGGATTGATTCCGAACGCGTTACCCGGGAAATCATACAGAGCATAAGGAACAAATTTAGCTGGATTTTTAGAATTTACCCATGCTTTAGCTTCTGGATCGCCACGTTCGGCTGCCCATGAAAATAAATCAACCATATCCTTTTGTAGATCCCAGATCCCGTGCCACTGAGTGAAGTCTGCACCCATCATGATCGCTCCATGTCTGAATCTTCTTCCTTCGTGATGCCATGCATTATACATTAAAACTTCGGGTACCTCGTCCCAGCCACTTAATACCGGATCGGAATAGAACCTTCCGTTAAGTTCAAGCCGACTAATAGTACCATTTGCTGTAAGTTTCTTTGTCCAACTTACAAACATTCGACGAATTTCGTTGTATTGCAGCATATTTAAATCGGCCGTAAGTAAGTATGAATTTACAAAATCAGGTGCATGACAACTTTTACAAATCGATTCCATTCTCGAACGTTTCATCTCCCAGTTACCGGAAGTCTCCTTATTCCAAACCGTTCGGAAACTCCAAGGAGATTGCGTTTCCCATGCAAGTCGATCGCTAACATTATGAGTCATGGGTTGTGCTTCATTCCCGTCGATGTGACACGTTGCACAAGTTGGGGCTTCAATAGGAATAGGTTTATTATCCTTAGTAGAATAGTTCATATCCCATTTTTTCTCGTTAGCTCTGAATATGTTTCCGTGTTTGGATTCGAGATAGATCTCTATGTGCGGGTGATCTGGTCCAATATGGCACTCGCCGCATGTCTCAGGTTGACGTGCAACGGCTTTGCTGAAAGTATGTTTTGCATGACACGCATCGCATTCTCCAACACTTTGATCTGGCCATACATTGCTGATTTGATGACATTGTTCGCAGCCGTGCCTCGTTGCAAGAGGAAACTCAAAGATTGAACGATCTGTGTTTTTAATTAACCAGAATTGATGTGCGTGTTTACTGGCGGCAAACTCATCGACTTGCTGTTTATGACATTCAGCACAATCCTTTGGTGTTGGATGTCGTGCAACTAGCACATCGCTTTCGGGGCAATAGAATGCGTCAAACTCCCCTTCGTTTGCCTTATGACAGTCGTAACATCCTATGTTTTGAACAGCGTGAATGCCCTCTTTCCATTGGTCGATACTTTTAACGGCAATTCCTTTATTCGTATGACAATCGACACAACGATTATTAATTCCACTTATTTCGATAACTGGTTTGTCTTCTCTTGTTCGTTTCATTTCAACTGCGGCAACGATTATTAAGACAACCAACAAGAGGAAGCTAAAAACCCCAACTATCAATCGCTGGGTTTGAAGTGAATTATTTTCTGCCATATTTTTTCTCCATTAATTTCTGAATTTCGTTTAACTGACAATTATTTCATAAACGGTAAAGGCAAGGAATAGAACAATAGTTATAGAGCCAACCCAATAGTACAGATTTACCTTTGGCCATTTTTTTCTAAGGATATCTTCGATGAACGGCCAAAAGGTTGAAATGAGTACAACTGCTATGAGCAAGTAAATTCCTAATTTCAGTGGTAGAATCTTTAGAATCGTATAAACTGAGAAAAAATACCATTCGGGTTTTATATGACTCGGCGTTACGTTCGGATCTGCTGGTTCGCCTAAACCTGGAGGTAAAATTACCGTTAAAGCACTAATAAAAGTTAATAAGAACAGAGTCACCACAAGTGTATGGTAAAAATGTTCCGGATAAAATGAATACGACTCTTCATCTTCCCGCCCTTCCAGTTTTGCAACGCCATGCAGCCGGATCAACAAGATATGAATGATTATAAAAATCAATAAAAGAGTCGGAAAGAATCCAATATGTAAGTTGTAAAACCTTGTTAATGTATTGTTGGTTACCTCTTCACCGCCGCGAAGCAGATTTAATATTATAGATCCAACCAAGGGGATCTCGTTTATCATATTTGTACCAACAGTCGTTGCCCAATACGAAAGCTGATTATAAAGCAATGAGTATCCCGTAAAACACATCCCAAGCGTAATAATCAACATCAGTATTCCTAAAATCCAGTTGATCTCACGAGGCTTGCGATATGCACGTGTAAAGAAGACCCTGACCATATGAAGGCAGATGGCAATAACCATCAAGCTCGATGCCCAACGGTGCAGACCTCGAATCCAAAACCCCATACGCACTTCTTCGGTTATGAATCTGACACTTTCATAAGCCATTTGCTGCGATGGAATGAAATAAAGTGCAAGCATAATGCCTGTTATAACTTGAAAGATAAATAAAATAAGAGGTGTTGCCCCGAGTGCGTAGTACCAATTTTTCATATGTTTCGGAATCGGCTCTTTTAAGAATATCCGCTCCATAACTTGTGATGTCCGCTGTATATCGAAGGGAACTCTGTGTAAAATCCACTCTTTAATTTTCATAGCATCCCTCGTCGTTTTTCTTCGATCCACATGTAAACTAAATTATTATCGACCTGGACTTTAAATTCATCTAAAGCTCTCGGCGGGGGACCCTCAAGCACCTTCCCGTCATTTCCAAAAACCCCTTGATGGCATGAACAGTAAAATCTATTTCTGTGTGCTTCCCAACGCACTTTACACCCCAAATGTGTACAGATAGATGAAAAAACTTTATAGTCATCTGCAGTATTTACAAAGTACAGATCTCTATCTCCAATTTGAAATTCTTTTGCCTCACCGACTTTCAGTTCGCCTACTCTTCCTATTAAGAGTTTTCTCGATATTGGGGGTTCTGCTTTCGGGAAGATAAAAGCAATGCCATGCCGAACCAACAACGCGGCGCTTGCCAGCAAGCCCCCTCCCATCAGAAGGTTTATTAGGAATTGCCGCCGGGTTTTGAGTTTCGGCTTTTCTTCCAGCTCCATTTATCTCTCCTTATATTATGATCGTAAAATTTATATTTGTACTTTGAATTTCTAAATTTTTAGGTCATCACTGATTTCTTTTTTTGCTTCTTTAAACTCACGAATACCTTTTCCTATTCCACGAGCAAGCTCGGGAATCTTCTTTGCTCCAAATAAAACAATGATCACTAATAATATTAAAAGTATTTCTGTTGTTCCTAATGATCCAAGCATAATTAACTCCTATTTCAAAATGTTGTCGAGACTTATGTTTACTTTTTGATTTTCAATTAAATTGATTTTCCCTATCGCAGTTTTATGTTTACCAAACCGAAAAGATAAAGCTCCGCTTCCTACTTTTTCGCATGTAGCTATACAAATTCCGCAATTGTGACACGAAGGATATAAATGCAATTTTTTCGGGGATAAATCGAATGGACAAGTATATCGGCACGGCTCAGCTCCAGAATTGCACGAGCATTCTACTTTACTGTGAACGACTTGTAGAGTTCTGTTAACTCTAAATAAAGATAACACTGCACCAACAGGACAAACATAATTACACCAAAATCTTTTTAATAATATTGTCTCAATTAAAAGTATCAATAGAACGATGCCAATCTCCAAACCCATGCCTATCCCCAAAACAACTTGAACTGTTACGCTTGAGATAATTCCCGGAGGGGATAAGAAACCAAATAGTGAAAAATCTATAACAAGCATAAGAATAACCAATCCAGCAAAAATTTCCCAGTTTATCCACGGACTTGGATTCTTCTCAATTGATCTATAATGAACTTTTTTCCAACGTTTGCTGAATGTTTTTTTCAACAATGTGTTAATCCAATCGGAGATTGTATTGTAAGGACACATCCAACTGCAAAATACTCGTCCAAGGATCAATGCTAAGGTTACTGGTAAAATAATTGTAAGTAATAGCGGAACGTAAATTTCTTTAGTGAGGAGCAAGCTTTGAAGAGCCATTGCAGGATCGGTGATATCCAACCCGCCAATGGATATTGAATATAAAGTTCCGATGATCCAATATATGTTGAAGTAATTAAGTATAGGAACCACCACTAAAAAAACAATGGTAAGTGTCTGAACGATTTTTCTTAGATTATTTAACCTTTGATAGAGTTTCATTTCCTGAACAAGAATGATTCATAATTTGACTTAAACATTATGTGCACTTCTGACTATAATTGCCGGCACTTCCAATGGGCAAACGTGCTCGCATATTCCGCATCCGATACATCTATCGGGATGAACTTCTGGCAGAAGCTCATCTTTAAGAGTAATGGCTTCGCGAAAAATTGGGCATCTTTCAAAACAAGCCCGACAGATGATTCCATTATACGGGAAACATTTTTCGGTATCAATTACAGCAACTCCCATCCGAATTTTTTCTGTTTCGGTGAGATTGTTGTCAAGTGCTCCTGTTGGGCAAACTTCAGGACATTTCATACACACATAACAGGGAACGTCGCGAGCAATAATTATCGGCGTTCCATATTTTACACCCCAGTTCAAATGAGCTACCTGAATACTCAAATAGGGGCAGACCTGTATACACTTATTACATTTAATACAGCGCTGGATGAATTTTTTCTCGTCTATTGCCCCCGGAGGTCTTAAGGGGGACCTATAATCCAACACCGAAAAAAGATGTTTTATAAATGAAAAAAACAATTGACGACTTTATCTATTTTAAGTTTCTATCGTTCTTCTAAATCTGATGAAACGTAGGTAAAGTAAACGTTCAGAACTCCATCGTACTCATTCGTGATATGATTAGAAAGATCCTCAAGCTGCTCTTCTGTTTCCATTTCTGCGACTATGATAATGTTGTTTTCTTTATGTACACCATAAGTCGTAACATTTGGAATTTTATTCAACTTCAAAACAACTTCTTCCGCCATTTCTGGAACAACTTTTACTATCATGCTTGAGATTAACATTTTATCACCTTAAAATTTAATCAAAAGAATTCCTCGAAGCTTGCTTCGGGGTTACAATTTGGAAACTAAAAAAATTAATCCACTAGATACCTCGCAGCTTGCTGCGGGGTCATTCATTTTGAGATTTCAGGTTGTGGCATCAGCACTTTCAAACATCCACAACCTGAAATCATAACGCTATTGAAGCTTAGGCTTTCTCAATTCGTGCAGCACATACTTTATACTCAGGTTCACGCGAGCCTGGGTCAACAGCGTCTATTGTTAGGAGGTTTGTGAGACTCTCCGGCCAGTGGAAAGGAATGAATATTGTCCCCTTCCTAGGACGATCAATAACACGAGCTTCTAATTTAAGAGAACCTCTCCTCGTTACGATATTAACGAAGTCTTTATTCTTGACGCCTAATTCTTTCGCGTTTTGTGGATTAATCTCTACATAAGGCTTCGGTGCGGCTCGAACTAATTCTGGATTCTGCCCGGTCATTGTCATCGTATGCCATTGTTCTAAAATACGCCCTGTTGTTAGAGCGATGGGATATTCGGCATCGGTCGGTTCCTGAGGTCCTTTATCTGGGCGGGCAAAGATAACCGCTTTTCCGTCCGGTTTATAGTAGAAGTACATTCTCTTCCCTGCAGCTTTTTCTTTGGGGAATAAAGGATCGCCTTCTACAAATCTTATTTGCGTTCCAGGATGGTCGGTAGTAGGTACTGGCCAGCGAAGCCCACGAACTTCTTTCAAACGAGCGTATGTTGCACCGCTTAAGTCTAAACCCCGACCTTTGGTGCATTTCAGATACTCATTCCATACATCTTCCGGACCTTTATAGTGTTCAAAGTTCTTTCCATATCCGAGTCTCTCAGCCAAATCAATTAGAATATCTCCATCCCATTTTGCTTCGCCGAGCGGTTTTGTAGCTTTAGCTAAGTGTTGTGAACGCCTCTCTGTATTACCATACACACCTTCCTTCTCGCACCAGAATGCTGCCGGCAGCACTACGTCGGCAATTTTGGTTGTCTCTGTAGGATGGAATGCATCTGCCACAACAAGGAACGTATCCTGTATCCCTTTCAAGTATTTATTCAAATTTGGCAACGAATGAGCAGGGTTTGTACACATTACATAGAGGGCTTTAATTTCACCTTTTGCTACGGCTTCAAACATAGCAATTGTGTGTTTACCTGGTTTAGGCTGAATCTTCTCAACAGGAACATTCCAAATTTCAGCAATCTCTTTGCGATGTTGTTCATTTTCCACTGAACGATGCCCCGGCAACAGATGCGATAATCCGCCCCCTTCACGAACGCCTCCGCATGCATTTGGCTGCCCGGTTAAAGAGAATGAATCACTACCAAGTTTTCCTAATTTACCTGTAAGCAAATGCAGATTGTGAATGAGATTATTCAACCAGACACCAGTAATACGTTGATTCACTCCCATCGTCCACATGCTCATTGCAGTGCGGGCTTTACCAAACATACGAGCTGCCTGTACTATGTCATCGGCTTTCACTCCGCATTGAGAAGCGGCATATTCGGGAGTATACTTCTCTAAGAATTTTTTATAATCATCGTATGTGATTGGGTTCTGACCATCGCTAAAGTTAACGCAGCCCTTTATAAATTCCTCGTCGGTGTATCCTTCGTTTATGATTATCCGAGCCATCGCGTGTATGATCGAAAGATCGTAACCCGGAATCATCTGAAGGTGTAGATCAGCGATTTTATTAGTAGGTGTTTGACGGGGATCAATTATGACTACTTTTGTTTGAGGATTTTTCTTTTTTCTTTCGACAATTCTATCATAAATAACGGGATGCGCCTCGGATGTGTTAGATCCAATCAACAAGAATAAATCGCATTCGTCAATATCATCATAACTTCCAACAGGTTCATCGCCTCCGAATGAACTTAGATACCCGCCAACAGCGCTCGCCATACAGAGGCGTGGGTTTCCATCTAAGTTATTCGTTCCAATATGACCTTTAAAAAGTTTGTTTGCTAAGTAAGTTTCTTCAGTAAGAGCTTGTCCGGAACCATAGAATGCAACAGAATCCGGTCCGTTTTGTTCAATTGCTTCCTTAAACTTACTTGTAACAAGGTTCATTGCATCATCCCATGTTGAGCGTACAAGTTTGCCGTCTTTTCTAACCAATGGATAGGTCAGGCGATTCTTTGCTGTTACAACTTTATGGAGATAAAATGCTTTTACGCATAAGAGTCCTTTATTCACAGTATTGTTTTTATCCCCTTTAATTGCAAATGCTTTACCATCTCGTACGCCGAGCATTACACCGCATCCTACACCGCAGTAACGACATACCGTCTTATGCCAGGTTTCAGCTAGCAAAGATGCAGAGAAAAGTTTATTTTTAAAGAGCGGTTCTACCCCAATGCTTGCTATCGCAGCACTTAAGGCAGAAGCTCTTATGAACTCTCTTCGGGTTATTCCCATATCTTACTCCTAAAGTTTTTATGTTTTTATTATTTATTTGTGAAATTTTAAAGAGTGTCCAACATGACAGAAGAAACAGGATGTTACTTTAATCCTTTTAAAATCAACGTCCTGTGACGAGTGACACGTTATGCACCGATCGCTTTTTGGTTTTGAGTAGAATTCTTCTTCGCCATCACCGTGGCAAATAAAGCAACCAACATTTGCATCGCCGTGTTTGCTGAATTTCCATTTACTTACGACTTTTGGGGTTTTAGTCTGATGGCACTCTTCGCAACTTTGATTCCAATCTACTTTTGTATGTTTCTTGCTAATTTTTTGCTGTGCATTGACCGTTAAACTTGATAAAAATAGAATGCAAACTACCGTAACGGAAAAGATCAAGTTCTTTTTCATTTTACTAATTCCATGAGTCTTAATTAGAATACAAAGGTGATCTCAGACTTTAATTCCAATGGATTTTTCACACCTCTCGCCCAGGTATCTGTACCGTTTATCAAGTATTGAGCTGCTTTTCCTGGTTTAAAATACCCCGCTCTTAAAGTTGCTGTGAGATTATCGAATATTTTATAGTCGGTTTTAAAATCTATCTCCCAACCGATATCCTTCGCACTGAGTGCAAGATTTGGCCCGGCTGCAGTCCATGCATAAATAGGTTGGGTTGCTGTTAAATAAGTAAATGATGTAAAGAACTTCCAATCTTTTGTAATGTTGAGACTGCCATTGACCTGGAATGCAGTTGTGTTTTCCAACTCTCTGTATGCTCGAACATTAGGTGCTCCAAGTCCTTGTGGAGTGATTCCTTCTTCATCGGGCATAATTGAGTCTTCCCAGAGTTCTGTTAAGAAGAAGAATCCTGCTGTTCTCAATTTATTGATATTACCCTTTCCCTTAGTTGGATCGTCATCTCCGGAACCAAGCCCAAACACGGCTCCAAGAGTAGCATCTGGAACTACTGCATAATTAAGCTTTAAGTAGATGTTATATCCAGAAAGATTTCCGTCGTTTATATCATATTTCAGTGGGTCAACAGCGGTTGGTGATGTATTTAGAGGACCTTTATGGGTTTTATTATCGATTTTATCCTTACCGGTTAAATAATTGGCTTCAAAATCGATGGAGAGTTTATCAATCTTCGTTGAGCCGGCAACTCCGAACACTGCTGCGCTGGTAATTTGAGGTGTAAATCTTGGTCTGTTATAATAGAATCCATCGATTAAGTAGGCTGTTGAGTCTCCAATGGAAGCATCATTATAGTACATTCCATAAGCTTCTAATTTTGCGCCTTCAAAGCTAGTGTTATATGTCGCCAGTAACAAATTAGCATCGCCGCCATCAAAATTGCCGCGTTGATCTTTTGCTGTATTACTTAGATCGGATAGACCATCAACGCCTTCTGAAACTCTTGCCCAACCGAGTTTTAGAATATCGCTGCCGAATTTAATATCGGCACCTACACCATCGTAATTATTATCGATGATAAGTTTATTCCCAACAGACCAATTGAAACGTCCAATATTGAAAGAAGTATTAAGATCAGGCAGTTTGAACCATAAGTACGCGTGATCTACATGCAAAAAGAAGTGAGTACCTTTATTATCGAATAGACCGCTTCCACCGGCACGATATGTTGGAGTTTCATTATCTACGCCCCACCAGCCTTGTCCGAGGTCGAATCTTGTAACAGCTTTTATATTGTCTCCGTACATGAACGCAAGGTTCAGTCGAAACATTTGCACGAGGTAATGGTCTTTGTATTCGACTTTACCAAGTAAAAATTCATTCTGAGTTAAACCCCACGCATTATAAACGCCATTAAATTTTAATTGCGTTTTTGGTGCTTCTTGTGCAAACAATGTTACACAGAAAATAACAAGAAATGAAAAGGAAAATAGGATTTGTCTATTTCTATTCATATAGAATTACTCCTTAATTGTTTGGATTGAATTATTTAGTTATTTAAAACGATTCTCTTCTTGAATTGCTTTGTTGCATTTAGTATTAATGTGCAAAATAAATGCCACTATAAAACGAATTTGAGCAGTATAGAAAACATTGTTTTTCTACTTTTTATCTCTTTTTTTGGAAATTAATTAAGAAAATCAATTTCTTCTCTGACAGAAATCCGACACCTTACGAAATTTCGTAACACTTAACTAAGCCGATTTCTTAACACCATGAAATGGTTGATCTTTATTAATTATCTGTAAAGAAGTGAAAGTCGGAACACACTATCAAGTAATTACAATTGTTTTATTGCTTTTATATCAACCCGTACTTTTTCATTTTATCGTGAAGTGTAGTTCTTTTAATGTGGAGTATTTCTGCTGCTTTTGTCTGATTCCCTTGTGCTTTATCAAATGCCCATTTTAATGCCTGTGTTTCTATGTCCTCTAAAATTTTATCAAGTGGATATATTTCGATATCATTCGAATTAAAAAGTCCCAAGCCGGTTTTAGTATTCTTTACATCTTCGGGGATCATATCTTCGGTAATAACCTCATCTCTTGCAAGCGTAATTATTCTTTGGATGATATTTTTTAATTCTCTCACATTGCCCGAATAATTTAAGCCCATTAAAACCCCTATGGCTTCAGGAGAAAATCTTAGTTGAGGTTTTTCGAATTCTGATATGAAGTGATCTATCAAAAGGGGAATATCTTCTCTTCGTTCTCTTAGTGGGGGAAGTTTAATTGGAACGACTTTCAATCTGTAATATAGGTCTTCACGAAATTTACCTTTAGTAACTAATTGCCATAGATCGGACTTTGTGGCACAAATCAATCTTACATTAACTTTAATTGATTTATTTCCTCCTACACGTTCAAACTCTTGCTCTTGAAGCACTCGCAAAAGTTTTACTTGAAACGACAATGGGATATCGTCCACATCATCAAGAAACAAAGTCCCTTCGTTTGCCAGCTCGAATTTCCCCTTCTTTTCTTTATACGCACCGGTAAATGCTCCTTTCTCGTGTCCGAATAATTCACTTTCCAAAAGCGATTCATTTAATACGGCACAACTTAGTTTTATGAAGGGAGATAATTTTCTGTTACTGTTGTAGTGAATTGCATTTGCAACTAATTCTTTCCCTGTTCCGCTCTCTCCTTCAATCAAAACAGTAGCTTCTGTTTTGGCTATAGTCTCGATTTGACCATATAATTCTTGCATCACTTTGGACTTGCCGACAAGATTATGGAAAGAAAATCTTTCTTGAAGCTGTTTTTTCAGCGCAACGTTTTCTTCCAATAACTCTTTTACTTTTTCTAATTTCTCAATTACAAGTATCAATCGCTCCGAAGAAAAAGGTTTTGTTATATAATCGTGGGCGCCCAATTTCATAGCTTGAACTGCTGAATCGACCGTCCCATATGCGGTCATCATTATAACCGATGTGTTGGGATTGATTTTTTTCACTCGCTTCAGCACTTCAATTCCGTCAATGCCTTTCATTCTTATATCAGTTACTATTACATCGGCGCCCCATTGTTCAAAATATGATAGAGCTATAAACGGAGATTCAAATGCTTCCACTGGATGCCCCGCTTTGGTCAATGCATCGGCTAGGGTTACTCTTTTAATTCGCTCGTCATCGATAACAATAATTTTCATAATGAAATCCTCTTATAAAATATGCTTACCAACAGAAGATAAATCATATAGACTTAGCTCCTCTTCTTTTGCCACAGGAATATTTATGGTGAAAGTTGCTCCTTCTCCTTTTTTGCTCTCAACTGATATGTTTCCGCTATGATCTTTTATTACGTTATAGCTTAAATATAAGCCAAGCCCGGTTCCAGAACTTTGCAACTTAGTCGTGAAGAAGGGATCAAATATTTTAGAAATATTCTCAACCGGGATGCCACAGCCGGTATCTGATATCTTAATGCAAACATTTCCTGAACCAAGTTTTGATGTTGTTATACTTAATAATCCTTTTGATCCCATTGAATCGAATCCATTAAGAATGATATTAACAAAAACTTGTTGAAGATAATGTTCATCGCCATAGATAACCAAATTCTCTTGACAGAAATTTGTTTCGATCTTAATCTTTGTATTTTTGATCTTAAACCGGGTTAGTTCAAGAACATCGTTTAATAAATCATTTACATCTAAAATGATCTTTTCATGCGAATGCGGCCTTGCGTAGTCAAGAAGCTGCCGGACCAAAAGCTCAATTTTGAACAACCCTTCAAGGGCTAATGAAAGATATTTTTTTGTTTGATCGAAATTCTTAATATCGGCAAGAACCGTTCGCAAACAATTTTGAATTCCATCGAGGGGATTGTTGATCTCGTGGGCAAGACCCGAAACGAACTGCCCAATTGAAGCCATCTTTTCAGATTGCATTAGCTGCTTTTGGGCTATCTGCAGCTCCTTGTAGGTTGCTTCGATCTCTTTAGTGCGTTCCTCTACGTTCTTTTCAAGTTCTTCATTTGTTTGTTTTAATTGTTGTTCTAATAATGTTTTATCTGTAACGTTTTGGCTAATAAGGACAATTCCTTTGTAGCTGCCTTCTTCGTCTGAGACAACGTTATAGGTATTATCAAAATATTTTCCTTGGGTCTTTATCATTTTATGTCTTGTCACCTGGACGCCTTTACGAAAATCTTCTATCATGCTATCGACTTTTTTATTTAAAGTGCCATTATGACAATCAAAAACAGATGTACCTACTCTATCCTCGCTTTTGATACCCCGAATTTCTTCAGCGGTTTTATTTACAAAAGCAATACGGTTTTTAGCATCAATAAAAACAACGCCTATATTTAAACTATTTAGAATTCTTACTAATGAGGGCAGGTCATAATATTCGATTTCCGACATCTCGTGTCTCCTCGCAGTTTTTAATAATTGCTTTGTAATTTAGGTTTTATATTACAAAATGTATTTACTTTGGGCAAATCTCTTTAATATTAAATTGCGTCTCTGTTAATAATATACTCCCGGCAGCTAAAGAACTAATCCTCATATTGATTCGTATTAACTTCACAACACAAAATTAATAATTGTAGAATCTTTTTAGAATAGTTATTTAAAAAGCTCAAGTTGATCGCTTGTTTTGGTAAACCATTAGAACGGTTCAGAAAATAAACTTTTGTTCTCATTAACTTGGCTCACTAAAAAGATAGAGCACATTGTAATGAAAATTTTTTTTATTTTATCTCCTGTGATTTATAAAAGTTGATTTTTACTTAATAGATTGGATAATTAAATCCTTTGAATTTTTCTTGTTGTATTTTTCTTTCGTAAGATTTCCATAGACATGAATCTCCGAAAATCCAATAGATTTCAGTTTTTCTTTTAATTCCTTCTCTTTATGAGGATATATTGTAGTTGTAAATAAT